>Ga0302324_100000232_pt1 | contig 148053 bp, 122 predicted proteins | sample Palsa_T0_1_FD_201949 | JGI IMG/M metagenome (GOLD analysis project Ga0302324, IMG submission 201949) | Peat permafrost microbial communities from Stordalen Mire near Abisko, Sweden - Palsa_T0_1 | ecosystem: Environmental > Terrestrial > Soil > Palsa > Peat permafrost | place: Sweden: Abisko...
AATACAAGGACGCGGGCTTGGTTGTGATCGGAGTGCACACGCCTGAGTTCTCGTTCGAACACGAACCTGTGAACGTAGAAAACGCCGTGCACGATTTGAAGGTTACCTACCCGGTTGCCATCGACAGTAATTACAGAATTTGGCAGGCATTTAACAACCAATACTGGCCGGCGCAGTACATCGTCGATGCCAAAGGACGAATTCGTTATCACCACTTCGGGGAGGGTGAATATGGCGAGATTGAGCGCGTCATACAGGAGCTTCTGGAAGAGAACGGAGCCACCTCCTTGGATGGAAGCCCGGCGAGCGTATCCGCTGAGGGAGTTGAGGCGGCCCCTAGCGGGGATGAGCAATCTCCCGAAACCTACGTCGGCTATCGCCAAGCCGAGCGTTTCGCATCGCCGGAACGGGTTGCTAAAAACTCGCTCAGGAACTACACACCGCCCGCGAGTCCTTCCCCAAATCAATGGGGATTGAGCGGATCGTGGAACGTCGGCGCTGAGAGTGCCGTGCTTCAGGCAGTGCCGGGCAAGACTGTCTTCCGATTCCACGCCCGCGATCTGAACTTCGTGTTAGCTCCAACAAAAGACGGTAAGCCCGTTCGCTTCAAGGTGACATTGGACGGGTTGGCTCCCGGCATCAATTTTGGAGTTGATTCCGCTCCTGACGGCAGTGGCGTGGTTCGAGAGCCGCGTCTTTATCAGCTGATCCGGCAAAAGGGCCTAATAAGAGACCAGGTTTTTGAGATCGAATTTCTTGATCCCGGTGTTCAAGCATTTGACTTCACATTTGGCTAAAAACGGAGGATTGAAAATGAGTGGAAACCAAAACACAGACCATCTTGAGTTAGTGCGCTTGCTGCAACAGGCGAAGCCGCTCACGGAGCCACTGTTTCCTGACCAACAAAAGAAGTGGGCCGCCGAAAGCCCACTTGCGCAGGAGATTCCCGAGATTCTCGTGAGACACCCCGAGTATTATGACGAAGTTCGCGCGCACGTCGGGAAAATATTTGCCGACCCAAACGGTTAAGCGCCAACGTGGACACAAGGCATTCGTAGATGCTGCGGACGTGCCCATATTCCAGGAGAACACGCGGCAATATCGAAGTCACGATTCAGGGGTCTAAGGTGAGACTCATGTGCGGGCGAACGATTCAAATGTTGATTACGGTATGGGTCGTCTGCTGTGTTTGCGCATGTGCGGTTCCGGTGGCTGCGCAGACCGAACAGGGGGAAACGCTCGGCGGCCCGGACAGTCATGAAACTGGTCAGGGCCCGCACGGCCACCTCTTTGGAGATTGGGGCGGTGAGCGAACGCGCCTGGAGGAGCGCGGTGTGAAATTCGACCTTCAGTATGTCAGTGATTCTCTTGCGAACGTTGACAGTGAGCAAAAAGACCGATTTGCAAGTTGGGACAGATTCCGGGCAACGGTGGACATCGATTTTGGAGCGCTGATTGGCCAGAAAGGACTGTATTTTCACGCCACTGGGCTTTGGCAGGGCGGTGGCAATCTCGGCACATACCTGGGTTTGCTTACGAGTCCTAGCGGAATGTCCAGCGAACGGACCGCCCGTCTCGATTCATGGTGGCTTGAGAAGAGATTGCTGGATGAACGCATCACTGTTCGCTTCGGGCAGTTCGCTGGTCAAGATTTCTACGGAACTCAATATGATGCGGCGTCCTTTATCTTCGAGCCGATGGGATACGCTTTGGGCAATCTATTTACGGACTACGAGTCCTTCGATCCTCCATCCACGCCGGCGATGGAAGTCCGCGTCATACCCATTCACTATCTTTATATAAAGTCTATGGTCGAGGCTGAAGACCGCGACCCGTTCGCTCATAACCCAACAGGATTCGTTCCACAGTTTCGCGGCGGACCCGTGAGTATTTCCGAGATCGGATTTACTCTGGGCAAGAAGGCGACCTCCGTCCGCGCATTCGACAGCGTTGAAAGCCGCAAGGGTTATTCCGGGCTATATCAGTTTGGCGCTTCCTATAATCCCGGAAAGTTCACGGCAGCGTCCGGCGTATCCCAGTCGGGTAACTACCTTTTGTACTGGATGGCAAGCCAAGCTCTATGGCGGCTTGATCCAAAAGGAGCAAAGGGTTTGGATGGGACGTTTGCGTGCGACTGGAGCCCAGCGGGCCTAAACCGGAGCAATTCAATGCTTACCGCAGGGCTGCGTTTCAACGAGCCGCTTCCTTTGCACATTCACAACACCATGTCCCTGGGCTACGTACAGAGCCGCTTGAGCCAACAGTTTTTGACGCCGGCCACTCCGCCCTGGAAACCCGAGCACGGCATTGAATTCAATGCGCTTCTCGATCCTTTGCCGATGCTCCTTCTGCAGCCCGTCGTCCAGTATTACGCAAACGTGGGCGGCAGGACGCAGCACTCGGTTGTTTTTGGATTCAGAACGAAAGTGGAGTTCTAGATGAGTCTTTCGGGTCGCAATTGTCACCAGCAGGTGAGATTAGGAATCACTTCGGCATAATTGCCGATCAAAAGGAGAAATAAAAATGACAGACACTCGCAAGGAAACCGACAGTCTCGGCGAAGTCGATGTTCCGGCCGACAAGCTCTGGGGTGCGCAAACCCAGCGCTCTCTCGAGCATTTCAGTATAGGAAAGGATCTAATTCCCCGCGAAATGATCACGGCCTATGCTTTTTTGAAGAAAGGCGCCGCGAATGCAAACTTTGCGGGTAAACGCCTCGACCAAAAGCGGCATGATTTGATCGTTCAGGTTTGCGACGAGATACTCGCGGGTCAGCATTCCGACATGTTCCCGTTACACGTTTGGATGACTGGCAGCGGCACGCAGTTCAATATGAATGTGAACGAAGTAATCTCCAACCGGTGCTGCCAGATTGCTGGCACACCTCTGGGCAGCAAAACTCCTGTACACCCCAACGACCACGTGAACATGTCGCAGTCCTCGAACGACTCATTTCCGTCGGCGATGTATATCGCCGCCGCGATCAATATGAAACAGGGGCTCATTCCAGCCCTGAAGCAGCTGCATGATTCCATCGCTGCCAAAGTCGTTGAGTGGCGCGACATCGTCAAGATTGGCCGCACGCATATGCAAGACGCCACGCCGCTCACACTTGGGCAGGAGTGGTCCGGTTACGAAGGCCTGCTCGCCGATGACCTTGATCGAATTGAAGATGCACTGAAAGGAGTCTACCGCCTCGCGCTGGGCGGCACGGCAGTGGGGACTGGTATTAATTCAGCACCCGGCTTTGGCGAGGCCGCTGCAGCGGAGATCGCCAAGCTCACAAGCCTGCCGTTCGTCACGGCTCCGAACAAATTTACGGTCCAGGGCTCTCACGATGCGCTAGTCCACCTGTCTGGCACACTCCGAACGCTGGCCGTTTCACTCTACAAGATCGCAAACGACATTCGGCTTATGTCCTGCGGGCCGCGAGCTGGTTTTGCGGAACTGAAGATTCCCGAGAATGAGCCGGGCTCGTCAATTATGCCCGGCAAGGTAAACCCAACCCAGGCTGAGGCTCTTGCCATGGTCGCCGTCCAGGTGATGGCGAATGATACGGCGGTGGGTTTTGGCGGGGCTGGCGGTTATCTTGAAATGAATGTTTACAAGCCCCTGATCATTTTCAACGTTACTCACTCCATCAGAATCATGGCGGATTCCTGTACGAACTTCCGAAAATTCCTGATCGAAGGAACCAAACCCAATTTGAAGAAGATCAACCAGTACGTCGAAGAGTCACTGATGTTGGTCACGGCTCTTTCACCAGTGATCGGCTACGACAAAGCTTCGAAAATTGCTCACTACGCGATGGACAACGACCTCACGCTCAAGGCCGCGGCGCTGAAACTCGGTTTCGTGACAGAGGCCGAATTTGATCGCGTTGTCGATCCGAAGAAAATGGTTAGACCCTATGTAGCGACAGCCGCTGCCTAGGGCACCTTTGTATCGGCATAGGCAAAGGACAAGGGTCGGCTTGGACGGTCCAGGCAGCCCCACCTTCACAGTCCGCCCGGTTTGGAGGTTCAGATGACGCTCGCAGTTTCAAAACCATTGCTGTTAGGACGTGATATGACGCGGGTAGAGCGGTCGAATCTTGTGCTCTCTTGTGCCCGAGTTTTGTATGTCAACGGCGAATCAACACAGAAGACTCTGGATACTGCCGAACACTTGGGCAACTGTCTGGGATTTCACACCACGATCTTGCCACACTGGGGAGATCTTGAACTTCAGGCCGAAGACACCGACGGCAGATTCATTTCGGCTGTTGAGGCTGATCCTTCCGGCGTCGATATGGAACGAGTGGTTTCGACTTTGCGAACCGTTGAGGAGTTATGTGATGGTCGCGTGGCCCCGGCCAACGCAATAGAAGCAATCAACGAAGTCGCAAAAGAGGCCCCCGTAAGGGCATGGCTATTCGCGCTCGCGGCAGGAGTGGGTGCCGTGGCGCTAGCAGTGCTCTTCGGTGTTCAGCATTTGCACGCGGCGGCGCTCATATTCGTGAGTGCCGCGGCAGGCGCCGTTTTGCGCCGAACGCTAGCCCGCTACAGCTCAAACATCTTCCTTCAACCGTTCGGTGCGGCATTGGTCGCTGGCGTGATTGGAGCTTTGGCGGTTCGTTATAACCTGAGTTCGGCGCTTCGCCTCGTAGCAGTCTGCCCCTGCATGGTACTCGTGCCGGGGCCGCATTTTCTCAACGGCATGTTGGACTTGATCAGGGGCCGCATAAATCTCGGTGCATCCCGCCTGATCTATGCGGTGCTTGTCGTTGTGGCCATCTCAACAGGACTGCTTCTCGGGCTCGCACTCCTTGGCGTCTCCTTACCCGTGGACCCACCCGCCAGGGCGTTGACCTTGTGGCGTGACGTGATCGCCGCCGGCCTCGCGGTCGCCTGCTACAGCGTTTTCTTCTCAACGCCTCTGCGTATGCTGGCTTGGCCGGTGGCGGTTGGCACGGTCGCTCACGCTCTAAAATGGGTGGCGTTGACATTACTTGGAGCTGGCGCCGCGACGGGCGCATTTGTTGCATGTTTCATCGTTGGGGTGATCCTCGCGCCAGTGTCGCGCCGTTGGCACTTGCCTTTCGCGGCCGTCGGTTTCGCTTCTGTGGTCTCAATGATGCCGGGAGTCTTCATGTTCAGGATGGCCGGCGGCCTCATACAATTTACGAACGGTTTACAGAGAACGTGGGAGCTTGCGGGCGCGACGCTGGCTGACGGCTCCACCGCCATTCTCATTATTTTGGCTATGAGCTTCGGTCTCATCGTCCCGAAATTAGTGATTGATTACGTTAGTGAACAATGGGTGACCAAATCTTGAGCCACGAAGGAAGAGTCATGCCTCCTGTGCAATCAACCGCGATTTATGCCGGAGCTGACGCGTCGCACAACCCAGCGACGCTATCCCGATCGGAACGGTGGCTTCCTACCTTGCTCAGCGTAATTGCGGGCATGGTCGACCTGATCGGATTCCTGAGCCTTGGCATCTTTTCCGCGCACATAACCGGCAACATCGTGATCATCGGCGCTCTCATCGCGCGTCACAACCAAATAAACCCTGCACAGATTCTTGCTATTCCCTTTTTCATTCTCGCAGTCGCCGCAACTTGGTTGGTTGCTAAGGCCTCGGGCAGGCGCGGTAACGGCTTGAAGCGTCTGCTTCTCCTAATTCAGTTTTTGCTGATTGCTTGCCTGTCGATCTTTAGTGTCATCACCAAACCGTCCACCGATCCGCACGGCCCGATGGCTACGGTCGCGGCGATGGTAGCGGTCACCGCAATGGGCTGCCAGTTTGCTCTCTTGCGCTTGACCCTGCCGGTCGCGCCTTCGACCGCTGTCATGACGGGCAACTTGACGAATGCTGTACTGGCATTTGTGGATTCGAGTTCGCGAATCCAGCCATTGATGGAGAGCGACAGCAGGCGATTAAAAGGCGCTCTCCATCTCCTTATAGGCTTCTTCGTGGGCTGCGTTGTGGCCGGGGCTGCGGTTATGTATCTAGGTGATTGGGCTTGGTCGCTTCCGGCCGCTCTCGCCGCCGTGGCCGTCGCTTTGAGCTAAGGGAAGTATTTTGCTCGCTGGCCGAAACGCATGCGAATGCGGAAATTACGCACCCGTTCCTCCCACACCGTTTTTCGATGGGACGTGTCAGTTTGCCAGAATCGGATCTTTTCATGCTATTGGAATTAGCTTTGAGCGAAAAACAGATCCCCAAATCGCTAAAAACACAGAGAAGTCAAAGTAGTTGATGGGCCTGTTGGAGTCGGATAGTGTGCGCTCAAGGCAGGCGCGCTGCACTCAGGAAAAAGAGATCAGCCGCCACTCGGATCACCAAAAGATACCGACCGGACGGGTCCTCCGAGCGTCGTATGACGCCATCTGGGTTTACCTTCTATTTGAGGTCGGACCTGCTACTGTGCGCTAGCGCAAGCAGCGACATGTGATGTAATTTTCAGATGCCCGTTAAGTGCCCAGAATATCCCGTTTTGAGCGGCTTTTGCGGCTGAGAAGAAGGGCTAAGTCGTTTGAATCCGGCAGAGCCAGGTGACGTTCGGAGCGTTATGAGCCCGACGAGCTACCAGGCTGCTCCACGCCTCATAGATACTACGCGACTTGCTGCTCTTCTGCAACCGCACCCACATCAGGTGCCCGATGAATACAACCATCGTAGGATCGCGCGGAAAAGCGTCTTCGCAAACGAAGCTTTAGACTACGACATCAGATTTTCTACGGTCGTCAACACATGACCTTTCGCCGTGAGGTTCACATTCCTTCTGACAAAGAGTGATCTGAGGAGAACAGAAAATGACGAATCGTAAATTGCCGACGGCGGAACAAATTCAGCAGCGAGCGTACGAGCTATACGTTGAACGCGGTGGCGAAGACGGTCGCGATGATGCCGATTGGCTCGCCGCCGAAAGAGAATTAGCGGAACTGTCCGAACAATCCACTTCCAGCACGCCCAGAGCACGGACTGCGATGACTGGTCATTAATCGTCGCTTCGCGATCCTGAAACCCGCGATACAAGACCCGCCAGAAAACGACAGGCGACCCAGGCCCTTGTGCCAAAAGTGAGCTGTTGGAGTCGGTCGGTCCGCGCCCAAGGCAGTTGCAATAAATCTATCTTGATGGTCCGTCCGGCTTTGTTCTACGTCATGCTACACCGTTGCGGACCTAATTTGGCTGTATTTGGACCCAGGCCAGCCAAAATCGGCCATCTAGCTAGATCAAAAAGATTAGCGAATCCCCACAAGCTTTCGCAGCCCAAGACCGAATTGGTTGGGGAAGGCAAGTATGACGAGTACGGCAATCGGCGCGAGCTAACGATCGATTAGCCGATCAGGAACGAGGCCAAGTAATGGTGATCATCGATCCGGTCACCCAGCAGTAATCAATGCCGACCATGAAATTTACGGAAAGGCAGTTTATTGACTGGTTCGTCCCCGTTTATTAGTGGCGTCTTGACTTAGCCTGTTTTCGAGTCAGAATAGAATTCGGACTATTGCTCTGGTTTAAAAACATCCCCTTCCCGTCAATATCCGACCACCAGAGATGTTTATCCACCCGTTGGGGCTGAGAGACAGTCCCTCGGCTACCGTGTCATCGGAGTCGAAGTTATGTCCTCGCCTGAACTCGTGATGGTCGGTTCGTACGACTACCACCTCGTCGCCCTATCTGTTGCTATCGCAGTGCTCGCGTCCTATGCCGCTCTCGACTTTGCTGGAAGAGTAACGTCGGCGAAAGGTGGAATTCGTTTCCTGTGGCTCATCGGTGGCGCGGTAGCCATGGGTATTGGCATATGGTCAATGCACTACATCGGAATGCTCGCTTTCCGGTTGCCGGTTCCGGTTCGATACGACTGGCCGACTGTATTGGTTTCGCTACTTGCCGCCCTCTTCGCTTCTGCCATCGCCTTATTTGTCGTAAGCCGCGAGAAGATGGGGTTCATTCCAGCCATTGTTGGCAGCGTTTTCATGGGCAGCGCAATAGCAGGCATGCATTACATTGGCATGGCAGCGATGCGGTTGCCGGCGATGTGCCACTTTTCCCTTTCAATCGTGATGATTTCAGTCGCTCTGGCGATTGTAATATCTTTAGTAGCTCTATGGCTCACCTTCAACTTGCGAGGAGAAACGAGATCTGGCGGTTGGCGAAAAATCTTGAGCGCAGTAGTGATGGGAGCCGCGATTCCCCTGATGCATTACACGGGGATGGCGGCGGCCACCTTCACGGTTTCCGACGTGGCACTGGACTTGTCGCACGCGGTGAGTGTTTCTGCTCTGGGCACGGTCGGTATTGCGGCTCTAACGATCATGATCCTTGGAATTGCTGTTCTGACGTCGGCCTATGATCGCCTGTTGCGCGAACCTCGTACGATGCGAACGCGTGTGTTGAGCGTCCGGATACGTGCATTAAGAACGGCAATGGCTACTTTCTGCGTCATGTTTGTCTTTGAAGCAGCCAAGCAGGCTGTTCAACCGAAAATCACGATCTGGACTTCTCATGCCTTGACGATTTTGTTTGCAACGTCGCTGGCTGCCGTTCTTAGCTTCATCATCCTCAGGAAGGAAGAGCGATTTCGTTTTGAGCTAGCGTCGAGTGAAAAAGAATATCGGCTCCTATTTGATAGTAATCCTCTCCCGACGTGGGTTTTCTCCCGAGAAACTCTCAAGTTTCTAGCGGTAAATGAAGCGGCGATTCGGCACTATGGTTTTTCAAGGCAGGAGTTTCTGGCGATGACAATCGCGGATATTAGACCCGAAGAAGACATTCCTGCATTATTGGAAAGCGTTGCCAAGCGAATTCACGGCCTTCAGGAAGCCAAGACTTGGAGACATCGAAAAAAGGATGGCACGAACATCGATGTCGAGATTGACGGTCATGAGCTGGATTTTCAGGGAACCGAAGCAGAATTGGTGACATCGCATGATGTCAGCGAGCGTAAGCAGGCAGAGCGAACAACCAATTTGCTGGCTGCTATCGTGGATTCGTCACAAGATGCAATCATCAGCAAGAGTCTGGATGGCATTATTAGTAGTTGGAATAAGGGTGCAGAACGATTGTTTGGCCACTGCTCCGAAACAGCAATTGGCCAGCCCATTACACTTATCGTTCCCTCCGATCGCCGCGACGAAGAAGCAACGATCCTGGAGCGGCTCAAGCGAGGCGAGTGGATCGAGCAATACGAAACTGTCCGCGTTCGCAAAGACGGAACGCCGCTCCATGTTGCTCTCACCATTTCGCCGGTGAAGGACAGCACAGGCCGAGTTGTGGGGGCATCGAAAGTAGCGCGGGACATCACTGAACGAATGCAGGGAGAAAAAGCGCTTCGGCAAGCGAAAGAGAAGTACCGGGCGATCTTCGAGGATGCTGTCGTGGGAATTTTTCAGATCACGCCCGAGAGCCGTCCCCTAAGCATCAACCGTGCGCTGGCGCAAATGCATGGCTACGATTCTCCAGAAGAATTTATGGTGGAAATCTCGAACATGGCGCGGCAGCTATTTGTCGATCCCAGCCGGATGGATGAATTGAGACAGGAGCTCGCCCAGAAGGGCGAGGTGCGCGGCGCCGAACTGGAGATCTACCGTAGAGATCGCACCAAAAAGTGGGTAGCGGCAAATATACGAGAAGTGCGAGACGGCGACAGCAAGGCTATGCTCCTCGAAGGCACAGTCGAAGACATTACCGACCGAAAAATCGCCCAGGAGCGGGTCCAATTCTTGGCCTACTTCGATGAGCTAACGGGATTGCCCAATCGGACTCTTCTCCAAGATCGACTGACTACCGCCGTCGCCGGCGCTCGTCGACGAAAGGACAAAGTTGCGCTTCTGTTCCTTGATCTCGACCGGTTCAAACTGGTCAACGACTCTCTCGGGCACCCGTGCGGCGACCTTCTCCTACAGAATGTTGCCGAACGGCTTAAGGGATGGGCGCGTCAACAAGACACAGTGGCGCGGCTAGGGGGCGATGAATTCGTCATCGTGCTAAATAGTGTGAAAGATGTGGCCGATGCAGCGGTTGCTGCCGAACGCCTCATGGATACAATGGTCGCAGAATTCACCCTTCAAGGCCACTCCTTCAATATCAGCTGCAGCCTGGGCATCAGCATTTTCCCCGAGCACGGCACGGATGTCGAAACCCTGATGAAGAATGCTGATGCGGCCATGTATTGCGCAAAAGATAGTGGACGTGCCAAATTCCGGTTCTTTACGGAGGAGATGAACGCCCAAGTTGTGGAGCGATTGACGTTGGAGAGCAGCTTGCGACAAGCACTCGGCAAAAAAGAGCTCTTCCTGATGTATCAACCGCAGATGGATATAGCCACAGGAAGGATCACAGGTCTGGAAGCGCTCCTTCGCTGGCAGCATCCGGAGCTGGGGCTGGTGCCACCTGATCGGTTCATACGAATCGCTGAAAACAGCGGCCTGATCATGCCAATCGGTAAGTGGGTGCTCCGGACGGCCTGCTCTCAGTCTCGGAAATGGCAAGACGAAGGACTTCCCGCAGTGCAAATGGCAGTAAATGTTTCCGCAGTTCAGTTTCGGCAAGAGGATTTTTGCGAATTGATCAGAACAGTGCTTCACGAGACCGGCCTTGCCCCTAAGTACCTTGAGCTCGAAATCACTGAAGGCCTTCTACTATCGAATGCAGACGTGATGTTTTCCGTCTTTCAGGAATTAAAGGCTATGGGGTTGAGGCTGGCAATTGACGACTTCGGAACCGGCTACTCCAGCCTAAGCTACTTGAAAAAGTTTCCGGTTAGCAAGCTCAAAATTGATCGCTCGTTTGTCCGAGACGTCGCCGTGAATACGGACGACGCAGCGATCACAAATGCGATCATCAGCATGGCAAAGAGTTTGAATCTCAAAGTCATTGCCGAGGGCGTCGAAAACGAAGCGCAATTGTCATTCTTGCGGGCACATCAGTGTGACGAGATTCAAGGATACTATTTCAGTAAGCCCCTATTAGTTGGGGAGGTTACCGAGAAGTTTCGAGGCAATGCGTTAGACGCAGGATTTTTATTAGCCGAGACGCAGCCATTGCCATCATGAGGTCCAGCCGGAAATTCACGCGTTCTGAGCGAGCTTCATTGCTAGATTTCAAAAAGATGTGGGTTCACGGTAGGCCCGGCGCTCATAATGCATAATTCGTCGGCTACTGCGGTTTGCCGTTTTAGGGTTAACGCATTTGAGCCAGGAGTCTGTTCCTGTCGTTGACATGTACGGGCATTAGTTCAGAATTGAATTGGCCGATTTCACTCCTTCCCCCCTCGAAGCTGCTTCCGAGTCGACCTGATGATTGTACGAAGGTAGCCTCCAAACATCATCTCCTGCGATGACAACGACCGCGATTGTGACGGTCTTGGGTACGGTGCCGTGGTCCAAGTGTTGATCGGATCACAATGAGGAGACAGTTTGAGATCTAGCTTCCTCGATGCTTCCATTGGCGACCGAGAGCCCAGGCTAATACGGCGATGTCAAAGATGAATTATCTGTGGAAAGCAGCAGCAGCGGGATCGATTGGACTGCTCGTTACGACTGCCTTCGATGCGACGAAATCAATAGTACTTACCCGCCTCACTCTTTGGCAGTCCCACGGAATAACAATTCTGTTCTGTGCTGCGCTGGTGTTCTTTCTGAGCGCAGTGTTTCTAAGAAGCGAACAAGGTAAGGTCAAAGCGTCGATTGACTTCAGCCAAGGCATCGTCGAAGGCGTGCCGGGGATATTCTATGTCATCAACGAACACGGAGAATTGGTAAGGTGGAACGAAACTCTCAGAGATGTGTCGGGCTACTCGGCCGAAGAAATCTCGCGCATGTCGATTCTGGATTTCTTCAAAGAATCGGATAAGAGCCTCGTGGCAGAGCGCATACAGTTAGTTTTTTCGATGGGTCACGCCGTGGTCGAAGCTTCCTTCGTCGCCAAGGATCATACCGAGACCCCTTACCTGTTTTCTGGAAAACGTGTCCTGTTTGACGGAAAACGCTGTTTGATCGGCCTTGGGCTCGACATCACCGGACGCAAGCAAGCAGAGAGGTTGCTGCACGACAGTGAGATCAAGCATCGCGTGTTGTTTGAGGAAGCACCGGACGCGACCTTGCTGTTGGACGAGCACGGCTTCGTGGATTGCAATTTGCGTGCGCTGCAAATGTTCGGATACGCAACCAAGGATGAACTCAACGCCCTGCGCCTGGCCGATTTGTCACCTCCGAATCAACCCGATGGCACGCCTTCCCAGGCGGCGGCCGAGCAGAAGAATGCCACCGCGTTTCTCAACGGCAAGAATTATTTCGAATGGCTGTTCCGGCGCAAGAACGGCGAGGTTTTTTCGGCTGAGGTCCGCCTGACGGCTCTGACGCTGCATGACCAGCCAGAACTCCTCGGTACCGTCCGAGACATCACCGAGCGCAAGCGCGCGGAAGAAGCGCAACACAAGAGTGCGAAGGAATTCAGGGCCGCCTTTGAAGATGCGCCGTTCGGCATGTGCCTGTCCACCCTTGACAACCAGCTCTTGCGGGTGAACCAAGCCTTGTGTCAGTTGCTGGGATATTCGAAGGAAGAGCTGTTGGCGAAAGGTTGGCAGGGACTCCCCCACTCCGACGATCTGGAGCGCTTGCGTGGTGCTGCTGACGAGATGCGCAGCGGTCGAGCTCCCTCGGCGGAGTTTGAAAAGCGTTACATCCACAAACAAGGGAACGTAATATGGGTCCACATGAGGATCTCGGTGGTTCGAGACCGCCGCGGCGAACCCGCACACTTCATCACCCATGTTCAAGACATTACCGACCGCAGGCACATGGAAGACGAACTGCACAAGCTCGTATCCGTGGTGGGGAGCTCTAGTGACTTTATCGGTACTGCAACCATGGAGGGCAAGGTCACCTTCGTCAATCCCGCGGGAAGAAGGATGGTAGGTCTGGACGGGACTGGGCCGCTTCCAGGCACCATCTTGGATTTCGTGACCGATGGGGAACAAGAGCGCTTCCGCAATGACACCGTGCCAACCATCCTGGAGAAGGGTCGATGGGATGGGGAAACGCAATTTAGACACTGGAAAACCGGCACGCCGATTCCGATGTGGCAATCGATCTTTCAGATTACCGAAGAAAGCACCGGCCGGCCAATCGCGATGGCCACCATCTGCCGGGACATCACAGAACGAAGGCGAGTCGAGGCTCAGTTGGTGCAAGCGAAGCAAGGGGCGGAAGCCGCGAATCGCGCAAAGAGCGAATTCCTCGCCAACATGAGCCACGAAATCCGCACGCCGATGAACGGCATCATTGGGATGACCGAGCTTGTGCTGGACACCGAGCTGAACCATGAACAATTCGAATATCTGAACATGGTCAAGGGCTCTGCGGATTCGCTCCTGTTCCTGCTCAACGACATACTGGATTTTTCCAAGATGGAAGCAGGCAAGATGGAGTTGGACCATCTGAGCTTCAACTTGCGGAAGAGTTTGGGCGAAGTCGTTAAGACACTGGCGGTAAAGGCACAACAGAAAGGTTTGGAGTTCATTTTTGACGTGTCTCCCGAGGTCCCGAATAGCGTCATCGGGGATCCCGCCCGGCTTCGTCAAGTCGTTGTAAATTTAGTGAGTAATTCGATCAAATTCACCGAGAAGGGAGAAATAGAAGTTAGCGTGCAGGTGGAGGCACCGAGCATCGAGGGAACAATCTTGCGCTTCAGCATCCGGGATACCGGGATCGGAATCCCTGTAGACAAGCAACCTCAGATTTTCGCTGCGTTCACCCAGGCCGATTCTTCTACGACGCGCAAATACGGGGGCAGCGGGCTGGGTCTGACGATCTCCGCTCAACTCGTGGGGCTGATGGGCGGAAAGATTTGGGTCGAGAGTGAAGCCGGAAAGGGTTCGACCTTTTACTTCACAGTTCAAGTTGGGCAAGAGGAAACCGCCCTGCCGTCGGAACCGCCCGACGTGCTTCAGCTCGCTGGTGTGTCGGTCTTGGTCGTGGACGACAATGCGACCAACCGCCATATTTTGGCGGAGACGGTTACTCGTTGGAAAATGGTGCCGACCGCTGTTGAGAGCGCAGCGGCGGCGATGAAGGCCCTTGAGGAAGCACACGACTCGGGAACCCAACTTCCTCTTGTCTTGACCGATGCACACATGCCGGGGGTCGATGGATACCGTCTTGTTGAAGCAATTCGCCAGAACCCGTCATTTTCCAGCGTCAAGATTGTGATTCTCACATCGGGAGGCAAACGGGGAGACGCGGCCCGGTGCCAGAGCCTTGGAATCGCCGCGTACCTAAGCAAACCATTCGACAGGCTGGAATTGCGCGAAGCCTTGCTTCAAGTTCTGGCGACTGACCCCGCGAAATTGGAAACCAGAGCGTTGGTGACTCGACACACCGTTCGGGAGCAGCGGCAATCGCTCGCTTTTCTTGTGGCGGAAGACAATGCTGTAAACCAAAAGTTAATCGCCCGGCTTCTGGAGAAGCGGGGGCACACTGTGGTATCGGCACAGAATGGCCGGGAAGCTCTGGAAATGTTAGAGAAACAGAACTTCGATATTGTCCTGATGGATATACAAATGCCAGGGATGGATGGATTTGAAGCGACGAAGCGGATACGTGAAAAAGAAACAGTCGGTGACGCTCACCAGCCGATCATCGCGTTAACGGCCCATGCCATGCAAGGCGACGAAGAGCGCTGCTTGGTCGGAGGAATGGATGGCTACGTGGCGAAACCGATCAAATTAGAAGAACTCTTCTCAGTGATTGAGAAAGTGGTACCTGGGATGAATCGCCGTTCAGATGCTAAAGTCCCGGCCTTAACGAGACGCAGTTTGGCGGGAAACGAACGGGAGCGGCGATGACACAATAACCTGGTCGCTCATCGCAGGTTGCTGTAAATCTGCCTGAGCTCCTTGTACGTGTGGACAACGACCACGAGTTGTGGTGCGAACTGATCGGTCAATTCGAAGAGGAGTTCCCACGCCTCTTGCGGTCCTTGCAACAGTTGGTTGTTTGTGAGGACATGAAGAACGTGGAAGCTACGAGTCACGCGTTGAAAGGCATGCTTTCAGGACTTTCCGTGACGCGAAGGGAAAACCGCGGGGCTGACCGATGCATTAACAGTCCTGGAAAACGAAGCGGTGGACTTGTTGCCGGAGTTGGACGCATATACTGAAGAGGTGAAGCCGTGAAGATCCGTATCGCAGACGATGACGCAATGTCTCGGCGATTGCTCGAGAAAACGCTCGAACGCGAGGGATATGAGGTGATCGCGGTTGACAATGGTCGCTTGGCATTGGCGCACCTTGACCTGCTCTATGCGACGTTCCGGGGCACCTGGTTAAGCAACCTGCTGAGAACGCATCAAGAAATGCGCCATCAACGGAAAAACTGCCAGTGTGTCCGGATAGGTAAAGCGCGCGCATCTTCGGCCGGTTCGCAATCGGTAGAAGGAATCAGTTCGGAGTGGGTTCTAAAGAGCGAGGTTCGACCTTGAAGCTTACCAGCTACTATACGGCGTGCCGTCGGTGCTGATCTGATCGGAACTAGAATGCACGTCCACGATCCCGCTGTTGGTCTGATCGGGACTTAGTGCCAGGTCTCCAAAGTCGGTGTGCCAGTCCTTGGCATGGGTGATTGGATCCATCGGAATTTCCCGCAAGTACGGAGTCTGGGAGTTCACCAGGTCGTCCAGAGATTGCGGCGCGGCCTCTTTGTCCATGGTGTAGTTGTCGATGGCCTGGCGCATCACCTGCAAATCGCTTTTGAGCGAAGCCTCACGAGCCCGATGTACCGAGCGATCGTACCTCCCCGCGGCCATGCCCAGCAGGATGAAAATAATAGTAATGACAATCATCAGCTCGATCAGCGTGAACCCCGCGCCGATGGAGCTTTTCTCTGAGAAACGCCGCCCAGCGCAGTTCCGCCTTGTCCTCTTCGTCCCCGCGCCGGGACGAAGAGAGCGCAGCTTTTCCAAATCACGTTTCGTAAATACGTTCATGCTGCATCCTTAACTACACCTTTGAGTCTTACCCGCCACCGATACTACCAGTCCGCGTATCGTGTGCCGTCGCTCGCAGTCCCCGTCGATTTTGAGTATACGTCGAAGACGTTTTTGCCACCCCAACTTGTTGAGTCGGCATCGTCCTGAACAGCACGTAGGCCCCATTCGCTCTGATTGGTAATTGGATCCTTGGGCACCTTACGCAAGAAACGAATCTTGCGATCGTTGCCCGCGCCGAGCTGTACGCCCTTCACCAAAGTGTCCAGATCCGGTGGATATCCTTCGCTACCGACCTCAACACGAATCAGGTTGCGATCCGCCAAATCTTTATATCGATCAATCGCATCGCGCATCTGCCTCAAATCGTAACGCAGCAACTCTTCGCGCTTGTGAATGATGCTGTACCGCGCAATCGGCAGCGCCGCCGAGGACAAAATCAGGAGAATGGCGCACGCCAGAATCAGCTCGAGCAACGTCATCCCCGTCTGTCGAGTACTGCCTAGGCGGGGAATCGGAATACGATGGGACATATCTTTGGTAACGATTACGGCTGAACCTGCACGGTAGACTCACTGGTCACCAGCGGAATCGCTCTTTGCTGCGAGTCCTTAGCGTTCACCTGCACGATGCTCAGGTTCGACGATCCCGGCGCGATCGCCTTGATTACGATACCCATGATGGTTCCCGTACCGTTCACACCGGCGGTGTTGGGCTGCCGCGTCGCGGAGATGATCGCTTGCCCGTGCTCCTTATCCACGCGTTGCACGATGGCGATCTCCTGATTACCGCCCTGCAGAAATCCTCCGTGCTGAACTTCTTCCACGCTGATCACCGCCGGGTTGTATTGCAGCAAGAAGGGAATCGAGAACAAATCGTTAACGTTTTCGATCACCACTCCTACCGTGGCTAGCTGCCCGGTCTTAAGCGTCAGGCTGCGCGGTTCAAAATGCAATTGCGCCGGAGCGCCTGTCGGGATGGGGCTGGACTGCGAAGTTGGCGCCGGCGTAACCGTCATGCCCGGCGAAGACACCGCACCCGGCAGCGTCACCCCTTGCTGAGGAGCTCCCTGCGGGCCCAGCATATCGTTCGAAGGAGCCCTCACTTCACTTTCGTGGCGAACCTGCACATTGGTTTCCGAACCGGAATAAAGTGGCCGCAGGTTCGCGCGCGTCCAATCCGGCAAGCGAACGATGCGCGGCGTCAAAATAATCAAGATCTCGTCATCTTCAAACTGCTTGGTGTCTTCGGAGAAAAGATAGCGGAGGAACGGAGTGTGCGCCAAGCCTGGCCAGCCATTCAGACCTCGCGTGTCGGTCTTCTGGATCAATCCGCCAAGCACGCTGGCTTCGCCCTCTCTCAACCGGATGTCATGCTCAATCTTGCGCTGGCTGATGATTGGCTGCTGAATCCCGCCAATGTTGGATTGCCCGGTCACCGACGACACCTCCACCATCACTTTCATGCTGACTTCGTGATTGGGATGTACCCGAGGCGTGATGTCCACGTTCACACCAACGTCGATGTATTGGAATTGCGTATTGACCAACGGATTGACGAATCCTGCGCCGCCCGTCGAACCGACGCCCACCCCCGCCTGGAAGCTGCCCGTAGCCACCGGGACACGGTCACCGATACGCAGCTTGGCAGGCTGACCATCCACCGACCGCACTTCCGGCTCCTGAATGATTTTCGTGGTCGAATCGTTGAGCAAGGCATTTGCGGTGAAACTCGGAAGCGTGATGCTGTAATTCGATCCGTTCAGGTGCGCGAGGTTCTGCAACGTCAAAACGTTCGTAGTACTCGCGGTGCTGGTGGTCGTGGTGGTATCCGTCGAAGTAGTAGTTGTCCCCGGGGGAACCACTCCGATCGACGCGGTCTGTCCCGGCAGGATTCCCAGGTTGCGCATCTTGTCTACGCGCGCTTCCAGAACTTGCACTTGGATCACGACTTCGGGTTTCGCCTTGTCGATGTCCCCGATCATTTTCTCGGCAATGGCCAGCTTGTCCGGGGTGTCGCGAATCAAGATAGCGTTCTGCGCGTTGAGCTGGATCAATCTCTTTAGATCGAGAATCTGCCGCAAACCGGTAACAATTTCCGTCAAATCCTGTGCTTGCACGGTATTCGAAAGATAGAAGGTGCGAACCACTTGCTCTTCATAATCCCGACGCTTCTGGGGCAGATCGGGAATCACGAAGATGATATTTTCGGTGACCGGCTTCCAGAAAGCTTTGCTTTCCAGGGAAACGATATCCAGCGCTTGCTGCAAGGTCACATTGGTCAGCTCGGTGTTAATCCGTCGCGGCGCGAATTCCGGATCGTAAATAACCGTCAGCCCTGCCAGCTTGGCGATGGTGTCAAAAACGATCTTGGCGTCGTTTGACATCTTTAAGTTGATCGGGGCGTGGGAGAGAGGCTTGAGTTCGGGAGGGAGGGAAGCGAGGGGGGGCTGCCCAGCCTCTGTGGGTGGGGGTGGCTCCGAGGCCGCGTTGTCAGCCCGGGTCTTCTCCGCGATCATTGCTACGGTCTTGCGAAGCTCCTGCTCAGCAATGGGGCTGGAGGGATCGATGGCCAAAGCGCGCTGGAATTCAGAGGCTGCCCCTTGCAAGTCCCCACGATCCCGCAGCTTCACCCCGCTCTTAACGTGAAACTCACCGGCCTCGAACTTGGCCTCGTTGTATTTGATTAGGTATTCTGCGTTTTCGGGGTCATTCTTAAGCGCTTGCTCATAAAAATTGAACGCCGCGTCGTAGTCCTGGAGGTTTTCCGCCTTCCGACCCTGATTAAATTCAGGTTTGCCTTTCGGGCATCCCGCCGCCAGTAGCCCGCAACCTAAACATAGTAAAAGGGTATTCCTACGACGCATGTACTCTCCGGTGTTAAAGTCAAAACTGGTCGAAGTCTAGCATTCGGGTTAGAGGCCGGGCAAGCAATGGAAGGTTGGCTGTCTTGCATATGCTACCCCCCAGCGTCTAAGATTTAAGTGCGTCCAGACTGCAAGAATTCGAGTGCCTACTCCAACCAAGAAACCGCCCGCTAAGAAGTCCGCGAAACGTGATCAGCCCAAGGAAGTGGTTGTGGCTCAGAACCGCGCCGCATCCTACAACTACACCTTGCTTGAAAGGATGGAAGCTGGATTAGTACTCCATGGCACCGAGGTAAAAGCTCTTCGCGAAGGCAAAGCGAATATTCGCGATGCTTTCGTGGACTTCAAGCCCACCGGCCCTTGGTTGGTCAATGCCCACATCGCCCAGTATTCGCCGGGAGGCCCTTGGAATCATGAACCGTTGGGGTCTAGAAAGTTACTGTTGCATAAAAATGAGATTTACAAGTTGGCGGGGCGCACGCAATCCAAAGGTTTAACCGTCATTCCGCTGCGCATATACTTCCGCGACGGCATCGCAAAATGTGAAATCGCGTTGGCCCAGGGCAAGAAAACCTGGGACCGCCGCCAGGATGAGCGCACCAAAGAAGCACGGCGTGAAGCCGATCAAGCTATGTATCGCAATCGGAGGCGATAGAAATCTTTATGAACATGTCCCTGGATACCAAGCCATACGCAGAACTGGAAACTGACGCGCTGGTCTCTTGCGTCTTTGAAGACTGCGACTTTGCGACAGGACGCCTCGGCGATATCGACAAATCCACCAACGGGCTTCTCGCCACCATTTGCAAGAGCGGCGAGCTCACCGGAAAGCCTCTGGAGATGACGCTGATACACGCGCCCGTAGGCCTCAAGGCCGCCCGTCTCTTGCTGGTCGGCGCTGGCAAGCGCGAAAAGTTTACCAACGCGGCCCTACGTAAGATTGCCGGGGCCGCCGTTCGCTATCTGAAGGCGCGCTCGGTTAAACGCATCGCCTTCCTTATGGGCGAAAGTGACTCCCCCGAACAGTCCGCTCAAACCATCGCTGAAGCAGCTCTCACCGCCGACTTCGAGACCGACAAGTACAAGACCGATAAGAAAACCGATAAATCCGTCGAGTCGCTGACGCTGGTCGGTTACGCGGAGCGTGAAGTTGCCGACGGCGAAAAAGGTCTTGCGCGCGGCCGGGTCATAGCCGAAGCCCAGAATTTTACGCGCGATTTGGTGAACGAGCCTTCCAATAAGCTCACCCCTCAAATTTTGGCACAAAAAGCCGAGGCCATGGCCAAGGAAGCCGGCCTGGCAGTAGAAATTTTGGACGAGAAGAAGATCGCCGAACTGAAAATGGGCGCGCTGCTCAGCGTCGCGCAGGGAAGTGCCGAGCCTCCGCGCGTCATGGTCATTACCTACACTCCGAAGAACCTCAAAGCTGGTGCCCCAGTCATCGGATTCGTTGGCAAGGCGGTCACCTTCGATACCGGCGGCGTTTCTATCAAGCCTGCCGACGGCATGGAGAAAATGAAATACGACATGGCCGGCGGGGCTACCATGCTCGGCGTGATGCGCGCTTTGGCATCGCTGAAGCCCAACGTAAAGGTAATCTGCGTGGTGCCCAGCACCGAAAATATGATCAGCGGCAACGCGCAAAAGCCCGGCGACATTCAAACCGCGATGTCCGGCAAGACCATCGAAGTGCTGAATACGGATGCTGAAGGCCGTCTAATACTCGCCGACGGCATTCATTACGCCAAGCAACTCGGCGCGACCCATCTTGTGGACGCTGCCACCCTGACCGGCGCCATCGTCGTAGCCCTGTCGAACATCAACGTTGGCGTTTTTGGTTCCGATCAGGAATGGACCGACAAGCTCTTGGCCAGCGCCAAAGCCACCGGCGAGAAAATGTGGCAGATGCCCATGGACGATGAATACCGCGAGTACATCAAGGGTAGCTTCGCCGACATTCAAAATATCGGCAGTGGCAAAGGCGGCGGCGCCACCACCGGCGCTTGGTTCATCCGCGAGTTTGCCGGCGACACTCCCTGGATTCACTTAGATATTGCGGGCACCGCTTGGAACGACGACTCAAAGCCGTGGCTGGCGAAGGGTCCGACGGGAGTCGCGCTACGTACGCTGGTTCACCTGGCGATGTCGTATTAGGGAACACCGCAGTGGCTCCGGTTCTCTCACGCACCCGCACTGTTCAGCGTGACGCAGCGAAGATTTCGTCGCTACATTTTCTCCGGCGCGGTCATACCCAACAGCGACAACGCGCGAACCAACTGTCGTTCCACCAATTCTGTGAGCGCCAGCAGAAACGATTGCTTCTCCGGATCGGCTTCCGACAGGATATGGTGCTTGTGATAAAAATTGTTGAACGCCTGCGCCAGCTGGAATGCATATTTCGCCAGGAACGCCGGCTCCTGCGCACCAATACACGAATCCACCGCGGCCTCCAGCGATCCCGCATCCAGCAATAGCGCCCACAGACTCAGACCGTCCGGTTCATTCATCAATTTCACGGCAAGCTCGCCGTTCACCGCGACCCGCGACGCATTCGCTTCCGCACCTTTGCGCCGGATGCCGCGAATACGCACCACGGCATACTGGCAATACGGCCCGGTCTCGCCTTCAAAGCTGAGCGCGTCCCTGAAATCAAACGCGATGATGGCGTTCCGGGTAAACTTCAGCAGAAAAAATCGCAGCGCGCCCACCGCGATCGCCCGCGCAGTTGCAACCTGTTCGAGTTCGCTCATGTCCGCATGACGCTGGTGCACCTCCGCCAGCGTCGCCGTTTGCAACTGGTCCAGCAAATCGTCCGCCTTCACGCCCAGCCCTTTTCGTCCGCTCACTTCCACGTAAGGCTTCTTGCTGTCTTCCGGCGCAATTTCATAACCCATCTCAGCCGCACATCGCGGCGTTAGCGCGACGATCTCATACGATAAGTGAATGGAGTGGTCGGCTTCGGCAGGGTGACCTAGAGCCCGTATTCCCGCGGTCACCACTTTTTGCAGGTAAGCCTGACGCGCATCGATAACGTTATATACTTCGCGCGCGGGCTCGCCAAAATTCGGCGCGGTCTCGTCGTCCGGTCCGCCAGTGGTGGCCCACACCGCTTCGCCGTGCGGGGTTTCTGGCCATTTGGAGTACCGAAAATCCTTTCCGAGCAGCCCGAATTTCCACATCTGGTAAGCAATATCTTTGCCGACGTAAGTAACCGTTCCGTTTGACCGTACAATGATTTTGTCTTGGGAATTTTCCTCTTCCGGGCTTTCCACCGGCTCGGCGTCGTCGGCTTCATCTGCGTCCGCTTGGCCTTCTTCGTGCCATGGCATGATCCAGCAGCCCGACATTTTTCCGCGCAGCGCCAGTTGCACCACTCCTTTTTCCCGCAGCTTGGCAAACGCAGCATCCCAGAAATGCAAATGCAGGATTTCGCTCTCCCGGGCCAGCAGGTCGTAGCTGATATCCAGCCGCGACATGGTCTTCAGGTGGCATCCCACAATGGCGTCGGCTACCACTTCAGCCACTTCGGCTTCCTCGCCACGGCCTTCCTCGATGGCCTTCAACGTAGCGCCCCGCAGTTCCGCCGCACGCTGCTGGTCTTCTGCGAAATACTTCGTCGCCGCGGCATACAAATCCCAACAGAGGTAATCGAACTTCGGCTCCATCGCCATCATCTTGATGGTGATCGGGCTCCGCCTCTCCATGTGCAGGAAACCGATTACTACGTCGGCCACCTGCACGCCGGTATTATCGATGTAGTTCTGCACTTGCACGTTGCGGCCGGCGTGCCGTAAGGTTCGCGCCATGGTGTCGCCCAGCACCGCATTGCGCACGTGGCCGATGTGCGCCGCCTTATTGGGGTTGATGCTGGTGTGCTCCACGATAATTTTGCCGGCCCCGGCTGCAGCTTGGTCGTGGGTTGCATGATGCGACCACTGCGCGCTCGTCTCCCAAAACATTCTCCGGTCGAAATACACGTTCAAGTAACCGGCCCCGGCCACTTCGATCCTCGAGATCCCTTCCACTTTGGGAAGTTGAATGGCGATCTCCTGTGCAATTTGCCGCGGCGCCCGCTTCAAACGCTTCGCAAGCTCGAAGCAAACCGGCGAAGCCGCTTCGCCCATTTCAATCTTCGGAGGGCGTTCCAGCACCACCGTTTGATCGATCTCATACTTTTCTCGGATGTAACCGGCCAGCACTTCACGCAGGCGATTCTTAAGGGTCAGGAACACAGAGCCTCGAGTTGGAAGGAACCAAGTGCAACAGTATAGAGGTCCGGAAACCAGATGCAAAAGGGCGTTCGTTCACCGCGCAGCGATTCGACACCCGGTCGCCCGGCGGCATGATTTTACGGGCATGCCGCCACCGTTGCTACCGGACCTCTGCGGAGAGCTTGCTTTTTGCTGCGCTCAGCGGAAAGATACGCGGGACTTTGCGCGAGGAATAAAAAAATGAAGCCAACAAAGTGCCTTTGCCGGCAGATTTTCTTCTTATATCTAGCGTTGCTAGCCGGAGCGCCCGCCCGTCCCGCGGGAAAACTAAATGCTACGCAACTCATCGCTCTTGCTAAATCGAATCCCGCGAGCTTGCGCGATGCAATTCAGTCCAGTTTCGACGAAAAAGACCTGAAAGCCGGGGTCGCGTGGGCGGGCCGCGGTCCGGACTTCTTCTTTGCGACCGAAGCCTCGTCGAAGCCGGAGTTGATGATCGACGGCAACGCAGCGCCCGCGATGCAACGGGCGCACGGCAGCGACCTGTGGTATGCGGTGACCAGTATCGAGAAACTCGGGACTCTCCATTCGTTCTACTATACGATCGCGGGTGCCAAATTCGGTGGCAAACTCGATATGCCCGCCTTCGGACCGCTCTCCTATCTGCAACCCGGCGTCCAGTCTGGCACCCTCTCCCCGAAGATCACTCAGGTCAGCAAAATTTACGACGGCATGAAGAGCGACTACTGGATTTACGTCCCGGCGCAATACCAGCCCAACACGCCTGCGGCGCTGATGGTCTTCCAGGACGGTGAAGGGTACACCGGCCGCGACGGTAACAATCCGGTGCTCAACGTCGTCGATAACCTGATCGCTACCAAGAAAATTCCGGTCATGATTTGCGTGTTCATCAATCCCGGCGACATCTCGGATTCGCCCGGCACTGCCACCTATAATTTCGTGAAAAAATACTCGGAGAAGTGGCAGCGCACCCTGAAAGATTCCATGCGTAGCACTCTCTACGACACCGTCAGTGATCGCTACGTGCGCTTCCTGCGCGACGAAATCCTCGCCGAGGTTGCCGCTAAATATAATCTCCGCAAGGACTCGTACAGCCGCGCCATCACTGGCCTGTCCTCCGGAGGAATCTGTTCCTTCAACGCCGCCTGGCAAATGCCCGATCAATTCAGCCGCGTGGTTTCCTGGATTGGCTCCTTTGAGAGCATCCAGTGGAAAGAAGATCCCGCGATAACCGACGGTGGCCAGGACTATCCCGAAAAAGTTTTGCGCGAAGAAAAACGAAATATCCGAGTGTGGCTTCAGGACGGTTCCGAAGACCTCGATCTAAGGTACGGAGATTGGCCGCTTGCGAATCTTCGCCTGGCAACCGCGCTGAAATTTCAAGGTTACGATTTTCATTTCAGCTTCGGCACGGGCACCCATAATTCCGGGCACGGCGCTGCGGAATTTCCCGCGGAAATGACCTGGCTGTGGCGCGATTACGATCCGGCCAAAACCTCTCAAGCCTACGAGATGGAGCCCGCCGAAAAGACCAAACCCACATTTCGGGTTTCCGTCACAAATCGCGAGGCCAATTAACTGATCGCGTCTCGCCGTAAGGCCGAGCGTCGCAGCAAACTTCGGTTTTGACGTTGCTATTCCCCCGGTCAGCTGCGGTGTCAGCTTAACTTCGCTTATTTGACAGTAGGTAATGTCGCCGATAAACTCGACTGAGGTTCCGACAACGACGAAACTCCGTCCGGCATCGCAGCTAAGCCCATGAAACTAGCGTACTTCGATTGCTTTTCCGGCATCAGTGGCGATATGACTCTCGGAGCGGTCGTTGACGCGGGTTGCGATGTAGGCCATCTGCGCAAGGATCTAGAAGGTCTGAAGCTGCCCGGCTGGTCGATTTCCTCGGAAAAGGTCTGGAAGAACGGCATGTCCGCGACCCACGTGCGAGTCAGCGCCGAAGAACAAACCGAGCACCGCTCGCTGCGCACCATTTTGGAGATTCTGGCGAAATCGCGGCTGGCACCACAAGTTCGCGACCGCGCCGCCGCCATTTTCCGGAAACTGGGCGAAGCCGAAGCCCGCGTTCACGACGTACCGGTCGAGAAAATTCACTTCCATGAAGTCGGCGCCGTCGATGCCATCGTCGACATCGTAGGTTCTTGCATCGGATTCACCGCCCTCGGTATTGAATCGTTCGCATGCTCGCCGCTCAACGTGGGCGGCGGCACCGCCAAGATGGCCCACGGCGTCTTGCCGGTTCCTGCGCCCGCCACCGCGGCGCTGTTGAAAGGCAAGCCCACCTATTCCAACGGTGTGCAGCGCGAGCTCGTCACTCCCACCGGTGCCGCGATCGTCTCCACGCTTTGCGATTCCTTCGGGCCGCAGCCGGCGATGCGGGTCAGCTCCATTGGCTACGGCGCGGGCACCGCCGACCTCGAAGGCCAGCCCAACGTGGTGCGCATCATGATCGGCGATTCCACAACTGGCACTGCCACCGGATTCGACGAAGAAATCGCCGTGATCGAGGCCAATCTCGACGACATGAATCCGCAGATTTATGGGTACGTCTCGGAGAAAGCTCTGGCCGCGGGTGCCCTTGACGTTTACACCACTCCGGTGCAGATGAAGAAGAATCGACCGGGCACTTTGCTGACGATCTTGTGTCGTCCCTCGGAAATAGAAAAGCTGACGGCGCTAACCTTTGCCGAGACCACCACCCTCGGCATTCGCAGTTATCGCGCCCAGCGCCGCACTCTGCCGCGGGAATCCGTGCAGGTCTCGACGAGCTACGGCGAAGTACGCATAAAACTTTCCCGCGTGAACGGCACCATACTCCACGCGGCACCAGAATACGAGGACTGCCGCAAGCTCGCCGCGGAAAAAAATGTACCGCTGCAGCAGGTGATGAGCGAAGCTTTGCGTCGTTACCAGGGAGAATTGTGACCGGCGCGCACCAGGTTGTTTCACCGAGAGCGTCGCAGCTCGGCCGATAAATAGACATGCCCAACGATAAGCCCAAGTTTTATCTGACTACGCCCATCTATTACACCAATGGGCTGCCGCACATTGGCCACACCTATTCGACCATCGTGTGTGACACCATCCGTCGCTACAAGCGCATGCTCGGTTACGACGTTATCCTCACCACCGGCACTGACGAGCACGGTGTGAACGTTGAGCGTTCCGCCAAAAAAGCAGGTCTCCCCGAATCGGAATTCGTAGCCAAGATGGCCGCCGAGTGGAAAGCCATTTGGGACGAGTTCGGCATCCAGGGCGACGAATTCATCCGCACTACCGAAGTTCGTCACGCCCGCACGGTGCAGTGGCTGTTCCGGCTGTGCCGCGAGAGTGGTTTCATCTATCCCGGTCATTACACCGGTCAATATTGCGTATTCGACAACGCCTACGTCCCTGATGCAAAGGTCGGCGAGGCGTGCCCCGATTGCGGTCGCCCTCTGGAAACCGTCACCGAGCAGAACTATTTCTTCAAACTTTCGGCGTTTCAAAAGCCGCTGCTCGATTTCTACGCCAAGAATCCCAACTTCATCCTGCCAGAAGCCCGCCGCAACGAAGTGTTGAGCTTCGTCGAGGGCGGCCTCAAGGATCTGAGCATCACCCGCACATCGATCCGTTGGGGAATTCCGGTGCCTGGAGAGGAGCCCCACGTTTTCTACGTCTGGTTCGACGCGTTAACCGCCTATCTGAGCGCCGTGGGCGGCCCGGAATACGAGCGCCGCGGATACTGGCCCGCCGACCTTCATCTGGTCGGAAAAGAAATCATCCGTTTTCACGCAGTATACTGGCCCGCGTTTCTCATGGCCGCGGGTCTTCCTCTGCCCAAACAAGTTTGGGCCCACGGCTGGCTGTTGATGGACAGCGCCAAGATGAGCAAATCGCTCGGCAACGTCGTACGACCGCGACCCATCGTCCACGTCCTCGGCCTCGACGCTTTGCGCTACTACCTGTTGCGGGAAACGGTCTTTGGCCAGGACGGAAATTTTAGTTACGACGCGCTTGTGCAGCGCTATAACAGCGACCTCGCCAATGGTCTGGGCAATCTCGCCAGCCGCACCGCGGCCATGATCGAACAGAATAGTACCGGCAAAGTTCCCAAGCCCGGGGCGCTTCAACCGCAAGACACCACCCTCGCCAGGCAAGCTGAGGAAACCATCGGCGAAGTGCTGGAGCTGTACAACCAGCTCGGATTTTCCCGTGCGCTCGAATTGGTCTGGGCGCTGATTGCCGGCGCTGACAAATATCTCGCGGCAGAAAAGCCATGGGCGTTAGGTGACAGCGCCGACGCCGCTGCCCGTCGTGCCACGGTCCTGTGGACTGCCGCGGAAGCGCTTCGCGTCGTGACCGCGCTCACCTATCCCATTTTGCCGGAGAGCACTGTCAAAGTGTGGGCGCTGCTTGGGCAGCGCGAACAACTCGCCGCTGTGCCGCTGGATCAACTTCGCTGGGGACAACTAGCTCCCGGTACCAGCCTGGGAAAATCTCTCGCACTTTTTCCGCGAATCGATAAGACCGAGGCCATAGAGAGGATGGAAGCAATGGAAAATGAAGCGCAAAGGCAACCGCCACCGACGGCGGCTACGGCGCCTGCCGCGGCTGCTGCCACCGGCTCGCCCGCAGCCGCTGGCGCCACTCCGGCCGCAACTCCCGAACGCATCGGCATCGAAGATTTCTCCAAAGTGGAAATGCGCGTTGGGCAAGTAAAGACCGCCGAGCGCATTGTCGGCGCCGACAAACTTCTGAAGCTCACTGTCGATATCGGTACCGAAATTCGCCAGATTTGCGCCGGTATCGCGCAATTCTACGAGCCCGACACCCTCATCGGTCGCAAGGTCGTGGTGGTAACCAATCTCGCACCGCGCAAGCTTCGTGGCGTCGAGTCCAACGGCATGATCGTGGCCGCATCGGTCGGGCCCGAGGGCCGCCCGGTGCTAGCGGGCTTTGCCGAGGATGTCGAAGTCGGCGCGAGACTCAAGTGAGCGACCTGCCTCGGATCGATCCCGGGAATTGCCCTTGGAACTGATCGATTCCCACGCGCACATCGACTTCCCGCAATTCGCTGACGACCGCGAAGCGATGCTGGACCGCGCCCGCACCGCCGGCGTATCCACTCTACTGGCGATCGGTTCTGGCCCGGGGCCGGAAAAAATGGACGCCGCCATCCCATTTGCGGAGCAGCACGATTGGATCTACGCCTCCGTCGGAGTCCACCCGCACGAGGCCGAACGCGTCACCCCGCAACATCTAGAGGATCTGACCGTTCTCGCCAGACACCCCAAAGTAATCGCCTGGGGCGAGATCGGCCTCGATTATTTCTACGATCATTCGCCTCGCCATGTGCAACAACGCGTCTTTCGTGAACAAATGGCGCTCGCCCGCCAAGCCCGCCTCCCTATCATTATCCATTGCCGCGACGCGTGGCCCGATTGCCTCACCATGCTCGAAGAAGACTGGCGCTCCTCCGGGCTGGGCGGTATTCTGCATTGCTTCACCAGCACCGAAGCCGACGCCCGCCGGGGCCTGGACATGGGCTTTTGTGTCTCCTTTGCCGGCAACTCTACCTACCCGAAGACCCAGAACATTCGCGACGTTGCGAAAAGTTTGCCGCTGGAGAACATTTTGATCGAAACAGACTCTCCGTTCCTTGCGCCTCAGCCTTATCGCGGAAAGCGCAACGAGCCCGCTTATGTGGGCGAAGTAGCGAAGACCGTAGCGAGTGTGAGAAACTTGCGCACAGAAGAAGTGGCCGCGGCGACGGCAGGGAACTTTCGGCGCTTCTTCGGCCTTGCGGGCCCAGCAGCGACGGCCGATCTGAGTTAGCTTTCTACTGACCGATCGCACCGATTGTTTGTCTTGGTGGAGGCGAGTCGCATCTTCAGTTTGTGTTTCGAGCCTGCATTTGGTTCTTATTGCTGCTTGTTCGGCCAGGAGGAAGGCCATCGCGCTGCTCACAGCCAGGGAGATTTTCGATCTTGTCAGAGATGATCTTGTCCTCGTCGAAGAGGAATTGACGCGGCACAGCTCGGCTGCTTTCGAGCCGGTCGCGGAAATTACCAGTTACCTCCTGGGCGGCGGCGGCAAGCGCCTGCGTCCGGCACTATTGCTTCTCTCGGCGCGATACGCCGGCAGCACTGGAAACGGCGCGATCCGGCTCGCCGCTGTCGTCGAGCTGCTACACAGCGCCACGCTGATTCATGACGACGTCATCGACAGCGCCGATACCCGTCGCGGGCGTCCCTCCGCAAACTCTCGCTGGGGGAACCATCGTAGCGTGTTGGCCGGCGACTGGTTGTACATGCAGTCCTTTCAGATGGCTCTCGAGGAGCGCAACTTCCGCATCCTCGACGTTCTGATCGATCTCACCCAAAAAATGGTCGAAGGCGAGCTTATCCAGCTGGAAAAAATCGGGCGCATCGACGTCACTGAAGCTGATGCGGTTCGCCTGGCAACCTACAAAACCGCCTGCCTGTTCAGTGGATGCGCGCGCCTGGGAGCGGTCCTCGGCGGCTTCGAAGGCGAAAACGAAGAAGCCCTGGCCGCTTACGGCCGATACACCGGCCTCGCATTTCAGCTGGTGGACGATCTTCTCGATTTCACGGCCTCCGCAAAGCAGCTGGGCAAACCGGTACTCAGCGATTTGAAGGAAGGCAAAGTCACTTTGCCATTGATCTACGCAATGGAAAACGGACATGGTGACGCTCGCGAGTTGGTCACTCAGGTGCTCAAAGAAAAAGGGTTCGATTCTGTGCGCCCGGAAACTCTCGCAGCCATGGTTCAGGAATCCGGCGCGCTGGACCGTGCCCGGAACCTTGCTTATGACTACGCGCGGCGCGCTAAGGCCTGCCTGAATGGAAACAAAGATTCGGAATACGGGCGAGCTCTAAGAACGCTGCCGGATTTTGTGCTGGACCGTGAAAATTAGTCGGCGCATTTAGCGGTCCTACGCGTTTGCAGGCGAGTAGCCCCATGCTGCCTTTCAAGCTGATCTACCACAAAAACTACGATCTCAATCTAGGCGTCCACGTTTTCCCGTCGCAGAAATTCCGCCTGATTGCGGAAGCTTTGCTTCGGCAAAACATCGCGAGCCCGCAGGATTTTCTGGAACCCGACCTGGCCGGCGACAGCGATCTTCTACGGGCACACAGGCAAGATTGGGTGAGCAAGCTGAAAAACGGCACGCTGACTGCCAGCGAGCTCATGAAGCTGGAAATGCCATATTCCGCGGAACTGGTGGAAGCGGTTTGGCTCGCCGCCGCTGGCACCATTCTGGCGGCTCAGTGCGCCTTACGGGACGGCTTCGGGTGCAACCTCGGTGGCGGTTTTCACCATGCGCACCCCGGCCATGGCGAAGGTTTTTGCGCCATCCACGACGTGGCGGTGGCCATCCGCAGATTGCAGGCTGACGCTTCTATTCGCAAGGCAATGGTAGTGGATACCGACGTGCATCACGGCAACGGCACTGCCGCGATTTTCCACGGCGATCCCTCGGTCTTCACCCTTTCCATCCATCAGGAAAATAATTATCCGGCCTACAAGCCGCCCTCAACCTTGGATCTGCCCATGAATGATCGTGCGGACGACGAAGAATATCTCGCTGCGCTACTCCCCGCCGTGCAGCGGGCGCTCGACGAATTCCAGCCGGAGTCCCTGTTCTACATCGGAGGCGCCGACCCGTTTTGCGAAGATCAATTAGGCGGCTTGGACTTGAGCAAAAAAGGTCTGATGCACCGAGACCGCAGCGTTTTTGAACTGGCTCGGCAGCGCGGCATCGCCGTAGTCACGGTCTTGGCGGGTGGTTATGCTCGTCGCGTGGAAGACACCGTTGCGATTCATGTGAATACCGTCCTGGCAGCCCGCCAAGTAGCCGCGGCGTATCCCGCTTCGAGGGCCACGGCCAGCGGTTAATCGCTCGGTGCAAAATATTCCGCGCCTCACCGATTCGAATTGGCTTGGGGAGTCTGATCGGCGCCCAGCGCTCGCCGCACCGCCGCCGTAAGTGCCTGCTCAAAATGATCATCGCCAAATCCCTCCGCGCGATAAACAATTTTTCCAGTCCGGTCCAGCACCACCACCGTCGGGAAGGAATTTACTGCTAACAAGCGATCCAGCCCGTCGGCGAACACCACCGAAGTTTGGGGCTTCATCTCCTGGATATACGCGGGCACCAGACTTTCATCCTCGTCGCAATCGGCGGCCAGAAACAACACATCCTGGTCTTGATGAAATCCCAGAGCGATCCGGTCAAAAAACGGTTCCAAAGCCCGGCAAGGCCCGCACCAGGTGGCCCAGAAGTTGACTACCAGGACTTTCCCTTTTTCCGTTGCAAGCGGAAATTTGGAGCCATCCGACACCCTTCGGAGGGTGAATTCGTAGGGATCTTTGGCCTGGGCATTGGCCCTATTCGCGCCATTTGCCAACGACGCATGGACCGACGAGGCATTGGTTTCGTCGAAGGTGTTCAGAATCTCTGCGCCAAGGCCGTTCTCATTGCCATGAGCCATGCGCCACACGTTGCCGAGTTTCTGGCGAATCTCACGGCGGTCCGGGCTGTCCTTCGACCCGTCGGCAAGCACAAAGGCGCGAGAATATTCGGTGATTGCTAGTGGTAACTGCGATTGCAGCTCGGCAATCTCACCGAGCTTTTCGGCGGCACTAGCGCTCGGGAACAACGTATAGCTTCGTTGGAAATCAGCCTGCGCCTTTGCGGTGTCGTGAAGTTTCATATACAAACGGCCACGGAGGGAAAGAACGGTCATCAGGTCGCGCTGCCGGTCGGCTTCCCATTCCTGCGGCGAAATTTTCGGAGATTTTTCTCCAACACTCTGCATGATGAAGTCCAGCACCCGGGTAGCGTAGCTGACCGCGCGTCGTAGCCCCGCTTCGTCGGCGTTACGCGCCAGCAATTGGATGGTAAGCAGGGTCATGGACATGTCGTCGGCGTTCAGCGCCACGATGCGTTCTGCGTAATTGGTGGCCCGATCGTTGTCGCGAAGTTGCAGACTGGCTTCCACCAGCGCCCGGTAAATCCGCAAGCGCTGCGGCGATTCGGGATATTTCGTAAGGAAGGCTTCCAGATTGCGAACCAGTGCGGCCCGGTCGTTACCGGCGGAATCGATGGTGTGTTGGAGCTCTTCGTCCGACGTGGGGGGCTTCGGCTGGGCACCCTGGTGGGCTGCCGGCTCTTTCTTATCTTGTCGGGAAGGAGCGGGAAGTACCGCAGCCGCTGCAACAAACAGAGCGAACGCAGCGATCGAAGCAGGAATTCTGATAGCCAACGACCTCACACCTCATTCTATGCAAAAAGGGAAGCGTTTGTTGAGTGTGGAGATGTGCTTTAGCGCGCCGATCTGAACCCTACGTCCCTCGAACTAGAATCTCGCCGGACACGGTGTGCACTTCCACGCGTCCTCCGCCGTTCCCCATGCGCGCGCGCAGACTATGTTTGCCTTGCTCTTCGACGACCACCGGCACGTCCGTCTTGATCTCTCCGGAGACCGCTTCTGCCGATAAATGAAAGTTGGCACTAGTGGGAACTCCCAGTTGCACTTCGCCGGAAACTGTCCGTAGGTCCCAGTAGCTGGTTGCTCCCGGATCACCCTGTACATCGATGCGTCCGGACATCGCGTGCGCTTTCACATCGCGTGTAGCTCCGGCAACTTCCACCGAGCCGCTGGCGGTGTCGGCGTCGATCCGCCCGCCTGCTTTGGTGATTCGCGTGGCCCCCGCAAGAGCACTGATTTTCACGTCACCCTTTACGTTGGCTACGGTTACGCTGCCAGAAGCGCTTGAAGCACGCAGGTTGTCGCCAATGGTGTCCACGTCAATCGACCCGCTCAGGGTAGCTAGCTGTGTTTCGCGTTCGACATTGCTGACCCGGATGGAGCCCGACGCCGCACTCACTTTCACCGGTCCACGAACGTCCTTGATGGTCTGTTCTCCCGAGCCGACCGTCGAGGAAACCTCGGTGTCGTGTGGAACCTCGATCACATAGGAAACATTCACGTTGCTGGTATGAGAAAAACTCTTGCCGACGCGGACGGTGTTGCCGGCCAGCTCGATGGGAGGATTGGAAACAACTTGATTGAGTCTGTTTTGCGGTGCGTCAAATCCGAACCCCGACGAGCGCGCATCGCCATGAACATGAACCTTGCCGTCGACGCTGCCGGTAATCTGAACGTCGCCGGAGCCGTTGGCAAGCTCCAACCGAACCGGCGTGGAAACAGTAATGGTCCGATCAAAACTGCCAGTGGCGGACGGACCTATCGCGCATCCTGCCATCGGCAAGGAGGCGATCACCAGAGCAGAACCAATCTTCAGCAAATGGGGCATGGGCTCCGACCTCATCTTCGGCTCACCGGGAGCGCAACCGCAGTTTAGTCAGCGGCGGTTGCTGTGCGATTGATGCGACTCCGCGAGTCTCACAATAAGATACGGACGAACGTGAGTTTATGTTCCCGTCGAGCCTGCAGCCCGACCGTGAGCATCGACCGACAAGGCTTCGTTCAGCGATCCCTGGCGATATCCTTCCAAATCCAGCGACACATACGCGAAGCCCACACCTTTCAGGCGCTTAGCGATGGCTGCGGCCATCGCCGGGGAAAGTGCCCGAGGCATTTCCTCTGGCGATATTTCCACTCGGGCAAGCTTGTCGTGCAAGCGCACGCGAAATTGCGCAAAGCCCAGATCGCGCAGGGCCGTTTCGCCTCGCTCGACCAACCCGAGACGTTCCGGCGTTACCTCGGTGCCGTACGGAATACGCGACGCTAGACACGCTGACGCGGGTCGATCCCATGTCGGCAATCCAGCGCGCTGTGAAAGCTGGCGGATTTCCGACTTGCGCATGCCGACATCCAGAAGCGGCGCAAGGACGCGATGATTTTTTGCGGCGCGATGCCCGGGGCGGAAATCCAGAGTATCGTCGGCGTTGACTCCGTAAGCGGTGGCCGCAAATCCGCGCTGCTCCGACAGTGCATCCAGGACCGAGAAAAGTTCGTCCTTGCAGAAGAAGCATCGGTCGGCGGCGTTCGCGCGGTACGCCGGATTTTCCATCTCATGGGTCTCGACGAATTCGTGATGGATTCGGAATTTCCCAACAAACTGATCGACTGCCGCGCGATCGTGTGCGGAATAACTAGCAGACATTGCCGTGACCGAAAGCGCCCGTGTACCCAGCACGCGCTGCGCCGCCCACGCCAGATAAACGGAGTCCGCGCCGCCGGAAAGCGCCACGATTAGCGAGGGCACTTGCTCTAGGCGCGCCAATAATTGCTTCTCTTTTTCTTCAGCGGGGACTGGGGGAGCGACCGCACGAATCGGCACAAACTCGCTCATGACCTTGTCAGTATAGCGCGAAAACTAGATGCCTGCGCACCGCGTCGGAGCTTCGATTCAGCGCGGCAGCTGGCAATGCCCGGCCAAACGAACCGGGGCGACGCCAACCGCAGGCTACGAATGGTCGCCGGCTACTGGAAATCCAGCAGAACGTCCACAGTAGACTTAGCGGCGTCGGTCTGTAGCCAGTGTCCGACATGGTCGTAGTGGAGCGGTAAATCCCTGAACACCTTGCTAGGCTGGGTTTGAAGCGCGGAGAGAAATTGTTCGTAGATCAATTTGTCGAACACGGCCCCTTGCGAAATGGTCCAGGCGTCACGCAACCGGCGTTCGGCGGAAGGGGACAGCCCGGTGATATTGAGCACGCCGAAATGATATGGACTGCCCTCCTCAATACGCACCGAGCAAGACAAAGCGTGCGCTTGATTGTCAAAGGCCATGTCCGGTTCAACCTTCGCATCCAGATAGCCAAGATGCGCGTACCGTTCGCGGACTCTTTCCCATCCAGCTTCCAGATTCATGCCGTCAATCGGCTCGCCTACAATCAGAGACAAATCCCCGGTTAGGGTAATGGAAGAAAGTATCGAGTTTCCCTTCCACTCCACGCCTTTCCAGTGATAGATATCGCCAGGATCGACGGGAACATATACCGGAATCTTCTCCGGAAGTTTCTGGTTTGGATTCTGGGCTAAGCGAACTTCCGGTGGACCGAGCTTGACGCGCAGCCGGCCTTGCCGCAGAAAAATCGGCCGCACCTGCTCGGTCAAGAAAATATCGATGGCCATCCGCGAATAGGGCTTGCCGACGATTTCTGCGAGATGCTGCTGGACAAGTTTGGAGGAGTTCAGCGCCGCGTCGCTGAACTGCAGACTGGCGATCTGCAGCGAGCCGCCTTCAATGTGAAATTCCTGAACTGATCCTTCCGCGGTGGGATTCGCGAGCACTTGGTGCTCTACGGCCGCCTGTAAACCGTGGGTGACCAGAAAGGCGGCAACCGCGTCGGCGGCTTGATCTACCACGCCGCCCGCACCAGGAAGCGTTCCGTTGTAGAAGGAAAGTTTCGCGCGGATCGCGTCGTTCAGTTCACTGTCGGCGAACCACGGAAAATTATCGAAATAGGCGGGGAGGCGCTCCGCTTCCTCGACGTGGAAAGTGAGCAGAATGCCGTCGCTGTGGGTTTGAAAATTAAATTTGACAGCGGAGAAGAGTCCGGACTGCAACAGGGTGTTCGCCGCCGCTTGCAAATCGTCGCGTCCCGCTTGCTGTCCAATTTGCAGGCCGCTAAGCGCAGCGGCTTGCGATTCGCTAAGCGTTTTCAGCCCATCGAAGCGAATTTCACGTACTGCCGCGGTAGGCGCGCCGGCAGCCGGCGGAGTCTGAGCATGGACCAAATCGACAGGAATGAGCGCCAGAGCGGCGAATCCGACCAGGCAAGCGCACCACGTACGGAGCATGTGAATTAGTTTACCGAAAATCCCTGGGCTCTGCGCTGAAGCCAGGACTGACCCTGAATGGAATGGTTGAGGGGTTCTCCGGGACAACGGAGGTTCGCGGCCGCCCATGGCGATCGGTCGTTTATTCGACGGTGACAGATTTCGCGAGATTGCGGGGCTGATCGACGTCGCAGCCGCGGCGCAGTGCGATGTGATAGGCGAGCAGCTGCAACGGAACGATTTCCAGCAGCGGTGACAAAAGTTCAGGGGCCGCCGGAATCTCCAGGACGTGGTCGGAAGCTTGACGGGCTAGGTGGTCGCCAGCGGTGACGATGGAAATGACGATGCCATCGCGGGCTTTGACCTCTTGAATGTTGGATACGCTTTTTTCGTAGCGAGTGACGGAGTCGGGATCGGACGCGTCATGGGTGGCGAGAACCACCACCGGGAGATTTTCGTCGATGAGCGCGTTGGGCCCGTGCTTCATTTCGCCAGCGGGATAGCCTTCGGCGTGAATGTAGGAAATTTCCTTGAGCTTTAGTGCGCCTTCCAGGGCGATGGGGTAGTGAATGCCGCGCCCGAGGTAGAGAAAATCGGTGTAGCGGAACAGTTGTCGCGCCAGCGATTCGTAAACGCCGGACTCTTCGCCCTGAAGAACCATTTCAATCTTGTGGGGAATGCGGGTTAACTCCTGCATCAGAGTTCGAGACCCTTCCGGCGACATTTTGTGGCGCCCCTGGCCAAGATGCGCGGCGAGCAGCAGCAGCGCGGTCAACTGGGAGGTGAAGGCCTTGGTGGAGGCTACGCCGATTTCTGGGCCGGCGTGAGTGAGGATGGTCCCAGCGGCTTCACGGGTGACCATCGAGCCCATGACGTTGCAGATGGCCAGGGTGGGAGAGCCCTTGAGTTTGGCTTCGCGCTGGCCGGCCAAGGTATCGGCGGTTTCGCCGGATTGACTGATGCAAACGGTCAGCGTCTTCTCGTCCAGAATGGGATCGCGATAGCGGAATTCGCTGCCGTAATCGACTTCTACGGGCAAGCGCGCAAGGCGCTCAATCATGAACTTGCCGGCCAAGGCGGCGTGCCAGCTGGTGCCGCAGGCCACGATGCGCACATGCTGAAATTCACGGAACTGCTTTTCGGTGATTTGCATCTCATCGAGGAACACTTTTCCAGTATCTTGCGAGATGCGCCCGAGCAGAGTATCGCGCACGGCGCGGGGCTGTTCGAAAATTTCCTTCTGCATGAAATGCTTGAAGCCGCCTTTTTCCGCCATGATGGGGTCCCAGGCGACGTGGTGAGCGGGGCGGTGGACTGGCTGGCCGTCGTGATCCATGACGGTGACGCCTTTGGGCGTCAACACGGCGATATCGCCGTCGTTAAGGAAGAACATTTCGCGCGTGTGTTCCAGCAGCGCAGGGATATCGCTGGCGACGAAGAATTCACCTTCGCCGAGGCCGATCACAGAGGGAGGCCCGATGCGGGCGGCTACAATCTTTTGCGGCTCTTTCGCGGATAGAAAAACCAGGGAATAGATGCCACGCAATTCTTTGAGCGATTTGCGGACGGCTTCTTCCAGACAGGTACCATCCTGGCTATTTTTCTCCACCAGGTGGGCGACGATTTCGGTATCGGTTTCGGTGGCGAACTTGTGCCCTTCGCGCTGGAGTTCTTCCTTCAGTTCCAGATAATTCTCGATGATCCCGTTGTGAACCACCACAATTTGCCCGGAGCAATCGCGATGAGGATGCGCGTTTTCTTCGGTGGGGCGACCGTGGGTAGCCCAGCGAGTGTGGCCGATTCCGTAAGTGCCATCGATCGGGGATTTGCGCAATACTTCTTCAAGATTGCGAAGCTTGCCCGGGGCGCGACGTATTTCCAGCTTGCCGTCTTTCGTGACGACAGCGATTCCAGCGGAGTCATAACCGCGGTATTCTAGCTTCCGCAAGCCTTCGATAATGACCGGAACCACCTTCTTGGGGCCGACGTAACCGACAATTCCGCACATGCGCGGGGTCTCCTAGCGAGCTATTCAATAAATAGCGTAGCACGGCATATACAAACCGCTGCGGGGACGTTGGTACCATGTGCGAAAGATGCGAAGGTACTACCGGACGCTCAGTACGAATGGCGCCGGATCGAGCGGCTCAGAGTGGTGCGTTAGTCGACGATCTCGAAGCGGTATTCCTCAATAACCGGGTTGGTGAGAACTTCTTTGGAGATGCGCTCGAGTTGCTGATGGGCCTGGTCACGGTCCCAGCCATCCAGATTGAGCACGAAAAATTTTCCCTGACGGACGTCTTTGATGGCGGCGAAGCCCAGGCCGGAGAGGGCGTGGTGGATAGTTTGGCCTTGAGGATCGAGCACGGTGCGCTTTGGCATGACCCAGACGTGAGCTTTCATGGGGCGAAGTATAACATCGGGAAAGCGTTGGCTTGAAGATTGCCGTGGGCCAGCCTGGTTCGGGAAATTCAGACCCCTATGGAAATCCAACCGGGGTGTTCGTCGTGCAGGGATTTAGAGTGATTGACGATTCCTAGGACCTTTTCGCCACCCGGCGACGTCAGCGAAGTGCACGGATCGGTCGGGCTGAGCGGGCTTGGACGAATCGATGAAATATCTGGGATAGCCAACCCAAATCGATGGCGAACACTGCCGAGTTTCTCGATGTAAGTTTGGGAACCGCCGGGTGACCGGGACGAATTCATCGGCTCCTAGGGCTTTTGCAGCTGACACCTGAAGATTGTTGAGCCGATCGCAACTTTCGAAGCGCGACTTCTGCATAGTCAGGCGCGAGTTCAACTGATTGGCGAGCTCAATGGAACTGCACACTGCCGTCGGGCGCCAAGGGCCACCCTGAATTCCAGGCGACTTCCCATGCAAATCCGTCGGGATCCGCGAAATAGCCTGAGTAACCGCCCCAAGAAGCGGGTCGCGCGGGCCTTAGAATGGTGGCCCCCGCGGCGGCAGCCTTTTTCAAGAGCGGGTCCACTTCGCTTTTCGCGCGGACATTGTAAGCCAACGCCACGGCGGCGCGTCCGAATGTTGCCGGATCGGCCTGAAGATCTGTAGCTAGCTGGTCACGCAGGAAAAGAGCAAAAACCATGCCACCGGCCTGAAAGAAGACGATCTCCCGATCCTGATGAACCGGCTTCCAGCCAAGACCATCGACGTAGAATCGTTTCGAGATTCCGAGATCCTGCACCCCAAGCGTTATGGCGCTAATCCGCTGCTCCATTTGCTTTCTCCTGCCACAAGCGAAAACGATGTCACCGCAAACACTGCTGGGCCTTTTTGGGTTCCTCCAGCACGCATGGGTAGTTTTCCTATCGCCCGTCCAGGGCCTCTTTGCATCTTGGCCTTGAAATCGGCATTGGTCCCGTGATGGATGTGGCGAAGAGCACCGATGGGGGCAGGAGTGCCGATCAGAAACAGAGCTCTATAGGCCAACCTGCCAGGCCCCCACATGAAACATGAGTGAATCTCCATGCTCGCTCCAGGCACCGCGGTGCCGTCATTTGAGGCCTTTGACGACGTAGGCTTGCGACAGGACCTGCTCGTAGACGTAGGCATAGGCGCTGCCATCGCCGGAAAAACGCGGGGGGCCGACATCGTTGACTCCAACTTGCAGGCTGCCGCCGAATTCTTTCCAAAAGTCCATTTTACCGGTGGTCGGATCGACCCGATAAATCTGAGCCGACTTTTCGGACATCTGGCCGGAAGACACATAGAGCGAGGAGCCGTCGGGGGTCCAGCCGTTGACGCCATATTTTGGATCAAGGCCGGGGATAGGGCGAAAACCGGAGCCGTCAAGAGGCCAAACGCCCCATTTCTGATCGGGACCGCGAACGGCGATTTTCCGGCCATCCTGGGAAACTACGACTCCGAAAAAGCCTTCGGGGGTAATGGGCCGGGAATTTCCGTTACTGAGGTCGATCAGGTAGTCCCGGCGTCCGTGACCAGGCTCAATGCCGTTGGCAAGCAATTGTTTGCCGTCGGGCAGAAAGCGCACGTTGCCGTAGCTGACGCTGTCGTGGGTGAGCGGCCTGGCGGCGCCCGCGCCGACTGGGACCAAGCTGAGGATGTTGCGTTTGACGGGCTTGGTGATCACCCACTTATTGTCAGGCGATATGGCTTGGGCCTCGCCTTCACCGATGCGTATGGGGGGTGAGCCATCGGTATCACGCAAAAATGAGGTGTAATTCGGCCCGCCGCCTTCGGCTTCTTCTTCGAAGAGAACTTTCCTGCCGTCGGAACTAATATCTCGCAGCAACGACCATCCGAGCCACCCGAGCTCGTTTTCTTGCTTTCCTCCCGGGGGCATCCCGCGGATATTGAGACGTGCCTGATGGGTGGTGACCAGGGCGACGCCGTCGCGCAGATCTTCCAGCCACATACCGCCCGGCACATTGGCGATGGTCCGGAGCTTGCCGTTCAGCGTCACAGCGCGGAGGTTTTGGGAACTGCCGGTGTCCGAGGCGGCGAACCACACTTCACCGCCAGAGGGCGCCCACAGGACTCCCTCGATGGAGGACCAGCCCGAGGAGAGTTTCCTTACCTTCCCGTCTAGACCGATTAGGGCAACGCTACCCTGATCGTCCCCGCCAGGGTTCTCGTGATCCAAAAACGCAACCCATTTGCCATCCGGGGAAATTCTTGGCTGGCTGATCCAATTGATACCCTCAAACAGTGTCTTGCCTACCGGGTATTCCAACCGCCAGTGGGAAGTCTCCGGAGCAAAACGAACGACAGCCATGTTTTCGCCGTCCGCGGCCCAGTCGGCGTCCTGCACTTCCGTCAATACTTCCCGCGGAGTTCCTCCACTGAGCGAAAAGCGCGCAAGGGTTCCCGAGTACGCGAAGCCGCCAATACGGACGGTGTTGATCCGGACGGCGAGTTCGCCTCGCTTCGATATCGACAGGAGTTCCGCATCTTTGAGCTGGAGCTCTCGCGCACCGGGCTCGTCGGTACGAGCCATATAGAGCTGATTCTGGCCTCTCTCCCAGGATGCGGCATAAATAATGCTGCCATCGGGAGTGAAGCGGGCGTGGCCGAGCGAGCCGGCACGAAAAGTGATTGGCTGGTAGCTGGGCGGAGATGCGGAACCGGTGCCGTGCCCCAGCCACCAGCCAAAACCGAGCATAACGGCGGCAAGCACAACGGCTGCGGCGACCCCGGCGAACTTACGGCGGAAATCCGCGCTTGTCGCCCGTAGCGCGGTCTGCGCGCCGGAAATCCCGCTTCCGGAGGTTTGGGTGAGCGCTTCCAGGGCGAAGGCGAGATCTTTCGAGGATTGAAAACGATGCTCGGGGCTTTTCTCCAGGCAGCGACGCATGATGCGATCGAGGGCCGGGGACATGGGAGTGGGTAAGTCGCTGACTTCGGCGACGTCGTCCTTCAGGATCGCAGTCATGATTTCGGCTGCAGTGTCGCGACGAAACGCTCGGCGGCCCGAGACCATTTCGAACAACACGGCGCCGAAGGCAAAAATGTCGGTGCGAGGGTCCACAGATGCGCCGCGAACCTGTTCCGGAGCCATATAGCTGGCCGTGCCCATGACCATGCCCGCGGCGGTGTTTGCGCTGGTCATGGTGACGCTTTCGGGCTCGGGGGGAGTTTCTTTGACAGCCAGTTTGGCAAGTCCGAAGTCGAGGATCTTAACGCGCCCGTCGCGGCATACGAAGAGGTTGTCGGGCTTGAGGTCGCGATGCACGATGCCTTTGTCGTGCGCGGCGGAAAGACCTTTAGCGATTTGTACGGAGTAGTCGATTACTTTGCGTTGGGGAAGGTGTCCGCGATCGAGGAGGGCGCGCAGGGTTTCGCCCTCGAGAAGTTCGGAGACCAGGAAGGGAGCGGCATTGTGATGGCCAACATCGTAGAGGGCCAGAATATTGGGATGGTTGAGGGCGGCGACGGCCTGGGTTTCTTGTTCGAATCGGCGAAGACGATCGGCGTCGGGGGCGAAGGATTCCGGGAGAATCTTTATGGCAACATCGCGCTTCAAGCGGGTATCGCGAGCGCGATACACCTCGCCCATGCCACCGGCGCCTAGCTGCGATTGAATTTCGTAGGGGCCGAGTTTGGCGCCGAAAGCAAGGGGCATGGGAACCGCGATTATAACTTCACATGCGGTGGAATGCTATGCGTGACGGCAGGTGCCGCAAGCCTTCCCCAAAGCCGTTCACAGCGAAATGACTTGCCGAGGGTAAGACCTAGGAAGCGATCACCCGCACTTTTTTATCCTCGCTATGGCGGCCGTCGAGACAACGGCTCAAGGTCGCGAAGACCAACAAAGGTACCTAGGACGGTCGTGGAGTCTTTCTGGAGAAATCGAAACGGAGGGCGGACGGCTCACGCGCGGGGGCTGAAGCAAAGCCGATTCATTGTTCGTCCAGCAAGAAGAAAATCTTGGTCTTCCCCAAGGACTCCGCAATCTCCGATCCAGTCATCGAAGGCGCTAGCACACAGGTCCCAGTGGAAATCCTCTCTCGGGACCGATACATTCCGCGATGCTGTTTGCCCCCTCAGAATCTTACACCGCGGGCTTAGTTTATAAGCTTGTCCTAACCGACAAGCATCGGGATCAGGCATCGGAATGGCGCATTCAAGACAGCGCGCTTACGTTGTGGCTCCCGATCGACACGGCCACTCGCTGTGTGGCAGACGGACGCGATAAAACCGCTGACCCGCCATCAGAAAAAATGCCGCCAGGACCTTAGGCAAACTAGGAGTTTACAGGCAAGATATTTCACGGCGTTAGAGCGAAGGCGTGAGTGAAGGACATTTGAGTCAGGCAGGAGATTTCGTCGTCGGTTAGGCCCATGCGGCGAACGTTTTCGTATTCATCGAGCAGGGTGGTATGGAACATGGCGGGGTCGTCGGTGGAGAGTACGATGGGTATGCCGTGGCGGAGGAGTTGCGGGAGCGGGTGGTCTTCGATGCAGGCGTCGGGGCGACTCAGCTGGAGGGCCAACGCGCCGGTTCGAAGGTTGCTTTGCGGACAAATCTCGAGAGGGATTTGCCGTTCGGCGAGGAAGTCCATGAGGCGGGGATCGTTGATCGCGGCGATGCCGTGGCCGATGCGCTCGGCGCCGAGCAGCTCGATGGATTCTCTGATCTTGGCGGGGCCTCCGGTTTCGCCGGCGTGCATCAAGCGACGCAGGCCGATTTCGGAGGCGCGGTAGTAGATGGGACGAAAGTGCTCCGTGGGGATGCTGAGCTCATCGCCACCAATGCCGAAGGCGACGATAGATTCAGAGTTGCAGAGGTGGGCGGCTTCGACGACGTCCATGGCGGCGTCGGTGCCGAACTGGCGGACGGCGTCGAAGACGAACTTCATCTGGAGTCCGCGCGACGCCAGCGCGTTTGCGGCGCCGAGGATGGCTTCGAAATTGGTTTCGACGCTCTGTTTGCGCCAAAGCATGATGCCGATGGAGAGAGTGATTTCGGCGTAGACGACACCTTGGGCGAGGAGATGCTCGCCGAGGTCCCGGGTAATTAGGGCGTAGTCCTGCGGCTCGCGCAGAAACGAAGTGACCCATTTGAAGGCTTCCAGAAAACCCAGGAAATTTTCGTAGGCGTACTTCATGCGGACGTCGGTCTCTGTCATGGTGACGCCGTGACGGGCGGTGAGGGCGACCACGGTGCGTGGTTGGATGGACCCTTCGAGATGGAGGTGAAGTTCCGCCTTAGGTACAGAGGCAAAGCGTTGAAGATGCGGGCCGGGGTCCATTCAAACTTAATGGGGAAGTGCGGGGCGGCCAGCGTTGATCCAGGCGGTCAGCCAGTAGGAACCGACGTCGGTGGCGGCGTCGGAGAGCTGGCGGATCAGAGTGGCTGCGGCGAGATTGTAAAAGCGATCGAAATATTCGTCGTCGTAGGATTTTGCGTTTAGACGGGCATTGCGGTCGGATAACAGAATCATTTCGAGCGAGCTATGTGCGCTGAGGCAGGATTCGAACCCGTGGTCGGTGGGGTCACTGATGAAGGCGGCGTCGTTGGGGCGCATCGGGAAGAAGGAAGAAAAACGATCGATCAAAGTGGTACCGAAACGCTCATTGATGCCGGTTTGCGCGGAAAGGTGTCCGTCGAAATTGTCGGTGGTGTTGAAGGGGTCGCTCGCTTCGGCGACGTAGTCGGCCAGAATGGCGGCGTTCAGGCGGGCATCGTCCCAGCGCCCCAGCTTCAAGGAGTCGGTGAGTTTTTGGCTGTAGACGCCAATCTGCCAGGGAAGCAGGCCGGTAGCTTCCAGCTTGGACTTGCCATATTTGGAGACCGCCAATTTGTAGGTGCGTGGAAGAGCGGAGAACGGGAAGCGGCCATACTTATCGAGATAGAGAAAGTGATTATGTTTTTCGGCGGGGATGGTGGCTTCGGCGTTGAGTGGATCGGTGACATGCAGCACCAAGGCGGATCGGTTGGTCTCAAAGAAAGAGCGGATGTCCGGCGGAAGGGTGTCGATGGCTTTATTGATAACCAACTTCTGAGCGTTGGCTCCCCACGCGACCGCTCGTTGAGGAACCATGCCGATAGCCGCGAAGCACAAAAACGCCGGAATGATGCGCGTTTGGCTCGCTCGGAAAAGGGGTCGCATCTGCCGGCATCCTCTAGGCGCGGTTCGCTAAACGCAGGGTGCTGCGCTTACGGCCGTAGTTGTAGTAGATCACGAGTCCAATGGCCATCCATACGAAGAAGCGAATCCAGTTGGTGATTGGCAGCCCCGCCATTAATAGCAAGCAGGTGAGAATGGTGATGATCGGGGCAAGCGGGCCGCCCGGGGCGCGGAAGGCCCGTTTGCGGCCGGGTTCGCGATAACGAAGGATCAGCACGCCACCGGCGACCAATGCAAACGCGAACAACGTGCCGATGTTGGCGAGGTCGGCGAGCGTGCCGATGTCGAGCAGCCCAGCGGGGATCCCGACGACAAAGCCCGCCATCCAGGTGGAAAAGTCTGGCGTGCAGTATTTGGGATGGACGCGACTAAAGATGCGCGGTAGCAAGCCATCACGAGACATGGCGAACCATACCCGAGCCTGGCCGAGCTGAAAGACTAAAAGCGAAGAGACCATGCCGGTGAGAGCGCCGAGTAAGACGATTAGGCGGACGCCGGTGAAGTGAAGTTTCTTGAGGGTGTTGACGACGGGAGCGGCATCGTCGACCAAAGTCTGCCAAGGCACCAGGCCGGTAAGTACCACGACCACGGCGATGTACAGAAGAGTGCAGATGACCAGCGTCGCGATGATGCCGATAGGCACGTCGCGCTGCGGATTCTTGCACTCTTCGGCGGCGGTGGAGACGGAATCGAAGCCGATGTAGGTGAAGAAGACGATGGAGCCACCGGTGAGGATGCCGGGCCAGCCATTGGGTGCGAAGGGATGCCAATTGGCGGGATGAATAAGGCGCGAGGCGAATCCGACAAAGACCAGGATGGCGATGATCTTGAGCAAGACCATGATGTTGTTGGTTCTTGCCGACTCGCGGATCCCGCGCACGAGTACAACGGTAAGCAGCATGACGATGACGAAGGCAGGCCAGTTGAAGCCGAAATGCCAACCGGGGCCATAGAGAGTGTTGCCCTGCAGGTCGGACAAGCCGCCGGGAAGGTAGGCGGGCGTGATCCAGCGAAGGTCGGGATGGACGCCGAACCAATCGAAGAGACCAACCAGGTGGGCGGAAAAGCCGACGCTGACGGCCATGTTGCTGACCGCGTACTCGAGTATGAGGTCCCAACCGATGATCCAAGCGATGAGTTCGCCCATAGTGGCGTATGTGTAGGTATAAGCGCTGCCGGCGATGGGAATCATGGCGGCCAGCTCGGCGTAACAGACGGAAGCGAATCCGCAGACGATGGCCACGAGCACGAAGGACAGAGCAATCGCGGGTCCGGCACCAGGCCGGCCGAAGGACGCGGAGTGGTAGATCAGGTATTCGAGAAGAGGAGCGTTCAGTATCGAAGAGCTCTGAAGCTTCTGGCCGGCGATAGCGGTGCCGATGATCGTGAAAATGCCGGAACCGATGACAGCGCCAATGCCGAGGGAGGTCAGACTAAGCCAGCCCAGAGATTTCTTAAGTTTTACTTTAGCGTTTTCGGAGTCCGACAGGAGTTGATCGATGCTCTTACAGTCGAAGAGTTCTGACGATGCCACTCGGGTCTCCGATCGCACCAGGCTCTGCTAAGGGCGCAGGTCGAATGCGAAAAGCAGGTATGAAAGCGTGCCTCAATGTAACCCGAGAGGGTCTGACGCGCAAGAAGAGTGGCTAGAGGTCACGCCTGGGTGAGTTGGGCGTAGCGCTCGACAAATTTCTTGGTACCCCGGCCCGGAAAGCTGACCGAAAGGCGGCGATCATCGTCTTCGCCTTCGACTCCTACGACGGTACCGACGCCGTAGTCGGGATGACGGACCTTGCGTCCGAGGAGGGGGTCGGAGCTGGCGGTGCGTTTGATGGAGGAGCTGCCGAAGCCGGAGCTACCGGCGGAACGCCGGGGTGTCGGAGACGACGGTCCCGGTTTGCCACGCATCCGGCGCAGAAAGTCTTCAGCAGAATAGGAATATTCGGGGTCGGGCTCGTAGCGGCGGGTCTGGCCGATTTCGGCCATGGAGCCGCGGACGGTTTCCACCAACTCGCTCGGAATTTCGGCGAGGAACCGGGACGGCAGAGAAGCGCGGAGTTGCTGCTCGTTGCCGAAAATGCGGCGATAGACCGCCCGGGTGAGCGTAAGCGTTTTGCGCGCGCGGGTCATTCCGACGTAGACCAGGCGGCGCTCTTCTTCGATTCCTTTTTCGTCGCCCATGGAACGGTTGTGCGGGCAAATGCCCTCTTCCATCCCGGTGAGGAACACGTGATCAAACTCGAGGCCCTTGGTGCTGTGCAAAGTGATGAGGGTGACACCGGGCTTGCCCTCGAAAGAGTCGGCGTCGCTGACCAGGGCTGCGGCGTCGAGGAAATCGGTGAAAGATTCGCCGACTTCGGAGCTCTCCGCGACCGCGCGGGTGAGTTCCTCGAGGTTTTCGATGCGCGCGACGTCTTCGACGGTATTGCGATCTTTCAACGCCTGCATGTACCCGGTTTCGTCCAGGACGATGCGTAGAAAGTCGGCGGGTTCGTGCTCAGTCAAGGCAATTTGCAACTTAGCGATAATTTCCTGAAATGTTCGCAGGGGAGCGATGGCGCGGCCGGCCGACGCGCCGGAGACGAATTTGCCGATCGCGTCCCAAAGTGAGCAGCTGTCGGCGCGGGCAGTTTCTCTGAGCGCGTCGACGGTGGTCTTGCCGATACCTCGCGGGGGAAGGTTGAGCACCCGCAGCAGGGAGATGTCGTCTTCGGGATGCATGGCCAGACGCACGTAGGCGAGGGTGTCTTTGACCTCGGCGCGATTGTAAAAGCTGAAGCCACCAACCAGCTTGTAACGAATACCCCGACGGCGCAACGCTTCTTCAAATGCGCGCGACTGGAAATTGGTACGGTATTCGACGGCGCAGGTCTGGGATGAATCTTCGGTGAGGATGGTATCCAGTTCCTGGGCGACGAATTCGGCTTCGGCCAGCGCGTCGCGGCCCTCGAAATACTTCAGGCTGGTGCCGGCACCATTTTCGGCGCTGAGGGATTTGCCGAGGCGGTCGGGATTGTTGGCGACTACCGCGCCAGCGGCGTCCAGAATTTGCTGGCTGGAACGATAGTTACGCTCCAGCTTGACGATTTTCGCAGCAGGGAAGTCGCGCGAAAAACTCATGAGAATGGAAACATCGGCGCCACGCCAGCGGTAAATCGATTGATCCTCGTCGCCGACCACGCAGAGGTTCTGTCGATTAGGATTGGTGAGCAGGCGCATGAGCTCGTACTGCACGCGGTTGGTGTCCTGATATTCGTCCACGTGGATGTACTGGAAGCGATTTTGCCACTTCTCACGGACTGGCCCCGATTCGCGCAGGAGCCGAGCGGAGCGCAGCAGCAGGTCGTCGAAGTCTAGCGCTTTGCTTTGGTGCAGAAGCTTTTCATATTCGGCGTAGACGTCGGCGACGCGCCGGGCTTCTTGATTGATGGCTTCGCCCCGTAGGTGTTCGGGAGCTTGCCCGTGATTTTTGGCGTAGCTGATGCGACTGAGAATATTGCGCGGGGTGAGACTTTCGTCGTCGATGGCCAACTTACTCACGGCCAGCTTCACTGCGGATAGCTGGTCGTCGTCGTCGTAGATGGCGAAGTCGCGCGGAAGCCCAGCGCTGGGAGCTTCGCGACGCAGCAAGCGAGCGCAAAGAGAGTGAAATGTAGAGAGCCATGGTTGCGACGGAGCAACACCAGCGCGCAGCAGCAGATCGGAGACGCGGTTGCGCATCTCTTCGGCGGCTTTGTTGGTGAAGGTGACGGCGAGAATGGAATCGGCGGAAGTGCCATTGGCAATCAGATTGGCCATGCGGAAAGTGATGGCGCGAGTCTTGCCGGTGCCGGCTCCCGCGAGAATTAACACCGGGCCCTCAGTGGTTTCCGCTGCGAGACGTTGTGCAGGATTTAGTTGATCGAGAAGGCTGGGCATTTGTCCGTCGAGTCGAGTTCAAAAATGTTTCTGAAGTTATGTTAGCCGACGGTGGAGGTCCGCGCAAACGGCGCAGTTTTTGCCGCGAAATGTGCGACCAACGTGAAGTTGTGGGCGGCGGAGGTGCCGGCGTTGCTATTGGGTGACGCGACGGCCGAGATCTACATCGAAGTAGGTCAAGGCAACTTTTCGATCCATCTGAGCGACGTCGGGAATATACAGATGGGCTGACTGCAACAGATCGAACTGATTCTGGAGATCGAAATACAACAGACCTTGCACGCTGCTGTGGGCGGCCAGAACGCTAGTGGGCACAGCGGCGTTCTGGGCTTCGGTTTGCAATTCGGTCCAATGTTTGTCACGGCCACCTTTGGAAGTTGGCAACGGGACCGGAAGGCGAGAGCGTTTGGTGGGATCCTTGGCCGCGGGCTTCAGGACGGCGTCGGCAACCTGGTCCGCGGTGAGAGACTGGACTTCCTGGCGGTTTTCATCGCTGAGTTGCACCGTAAGGCGAATGCGCTCAAGGTTCACGCGGAGACTCTCGTTGGTGTCGTTGCGGAAAATGACTTGCACGGCGATAACACCTGCGGCGAGCGGTGATTTCTTTGGGAATTTGTCCTTATATTGTGACCCTTCGGTCCAGGGCTGCGCGGAGACGGTGAGGCCTTCGTGCGATTCGAGAGAGGCGGCCTTGAGCGGTGCCTGTTGGGCGGTGACCGGGGAGGGAACCATAGAAAGAAGAATTAGGGCGAGCAGGGTGGGGGCCATTTGCATCAGGCTATAATATGCTTTTGCCATCTTGACGCCTTCGATTCCTGAGGGACCTGCTGGGTTGCCATGCGTATCGCGCCAGGGTGGGTGTGGCGCGCGGACGCGGACCGGAGCCACGTTTAGTGTATTTCATCTATAGCCTGCTGATGGGCCTTGCGGCGGTGGTATTGCTTCCGTACTGGCTGATTCAAGGTTTGCGGCACGGAAAATATCTTTCCAATCTTGGCGAGCGGCTGGGCTTGTGGTTTCCGGGCCTGTCGCGAGTTTCTTCTCGCGCCCCGGGCGCTATCTGGATGCATGCGGTTTCTGTGGGCGAGACGTTGTCTGGCGTCACGCTGGCACGTCAACTGAAGGAAGCTCATCCAAATCGCCCGCTGATTGTTTCCACAACAACGATCACCGGGCAAGCGTTGGCGCGGGAGCGAATGCCATGGGCCGACGCGGTGATTTATTTTCCGCTGGATTGGGCTTTTTGTGTCCGCCGGGCATTGAACGCGGTGCGGCCGGCGGTGGTGGTGATTCTGGAGACAGAGATCTGGCCGAATTTCTTGCGGGAAGCCGGGCGGCGAAAGATTCCGGCGGTATTCGTGAGCGGGAGGATTTCCGACCGGTCTTTTGCGCGGTATCAGAATTATTTGGAAAAGTTTGGATTTTTCCTGCGGCCGTTTCTGAAAGATGTGCTGAATCAACCGGCGGCTTTTTTGGCGCAGAGCGAGGCTGACGCGGAACGTTTTCGCGCTCTGGGAGCGCCTGCCGAGCGGGTATCGGTGAGCGGAAATTTGAAATACGACCAGGAGATGCCGGCGGACACACCGGTCGCACGGTGGCTGGAGGGGGAAACGCGGCGGAGGGGGCGCACGCCGGTGATCGTCGCGGGCAGCATCGTGGCGACCGAGGAGCCGCTGGCGCTAATTGCATTTGGCACGTTGCAGGGAGAGTATCCGCGGGCGTTACTGGTACTGGCGCCGCGCAAGCCGGAGTGCTTTCAGGAAGCCGCTGATTTCATTCGGGAATCGCGGCGGAAGTTTATTCGGCGCTCGGAGTTGCCGATTGCGAAACCGGGACAGGGGATGGCGAGTGACGACGGATTTGCGATGGATGGGCTGGCGATCCATGACGACGTGACCGTGGTGTTGCTGGACAGCATTGGCGAACTGGCGTCGCTCTATCGTCTGGCAGATGGGGCGCTGGTGGGGGGCTCGCTGGTGGAATCGGGTGGTCACAATATTTTGGAACCTGCGGCATTCGGCAAGATTCCGGTGTTTGGTCCGTCGATGGAAAACTTCGCGGAGATTTCATCGCGATTTGTGGCGGCGAAGGCCGCGATTCAAGTGGAAAGTCCGGAAGATGCGGGGGTAGCGTGGATCGAGTTGCTGCGGGAGCCGGAGCGGATGCGCCAGATGGGCCAGACCGCGAAACGCTTGGTGGACGAGAGTAGAGGCGCTACCGGACGGGCGCTGGCTGTAATCATCGGTGTGCTGGATGGTGCGACACGATGAGAATTCCCCGGCCCGTGGCGATCGCGCTGTGGCCACTCTCGCAGGTTTACGGCCGATGCGTCAGCTTTCGAAAATGGATGTACCGGAGTGGCTGGTTGAAGGTGAGGCGGCTGAAAGCTACCGTCATTAGCGTCGGGAACCTGACCACCGGTGGGACCGGCAAGACGCCGATGGTGTTGTGGCTGGCGGAAAGATTATTGGCGGAAGGGAAGACGGTGGCGATTCTTAGCCGCGGGTATCGAGGATCTGCGGGGACCAGTGATGAGATGGAGATGTTGAGGCAACGGCTTCACGATCGGGTGAGGTTTGGGGTTGGCCCGAACCGTTACGCGTCTGGTTGCCGACTCGAGTCCGAGCAACGGGTTGATGTATTCCTGCTGGACGACGGCTTCCAGCATCTGCAACTGGCCCGGGATGTGGACATTGTGATGCTCGACGGTTCGCGGAAACTGGTGGATGAATGGTTGTTGCCGGCGGGTTTACTTCGGGAGCCGCTGGACGCTTGCGAGAGAGCCGACATCTTGATTGTTTCGCGACGGCTCGAACGGCCCTCGTGGGATGGGCGTTTTGCCGATAGGTCTTGTCTCTTTTATGCGCAGACGCGGCTGGTAGGTTTCCGTCGATTCGAAGCGGACGGCGGGCCGCTTCATGTCACCGAAATCGGATCAGGGCCGTTTCTTGCGTTCTGCGGTATCGGCAATCCGGAAGCTTTTTTTGCGGACTTGCAACAGTGGCAAGTGCCGATTGTTCACGGCCAAGCTTTCGCGGATCACCACAGATATTCTCAGGGCGATGTGCGGCGCCTGCAAGTTGAGGCTGAGCGGTGGAAGGCAGCTGGATTGGTGACCACTGAGAAGGATGCGGCAAATCTACCGGCGGCGGCGTTTCGCTTGCCGGTGTGGGTGGCGGTGATCGATTTTGTCTTTTCGGCGGAGGGCGAGTTGCTGACCGCCATTGACCGGGTGCTGCAGACTCGGCGTGGAGCGGCAGCGTGAAGATTATGATTCGCGCGACGAACTGGGTCGGCGACGCGATCATGGCCCTGCCGGCATTGCGCGCGGTGCGCGACAAGTTTGTGGACGCGCACATTGCGGTGGTGGCACGACCTTACGTGGCGGATATTTATCGGGAACAGCGAGTCTGCGACCAACTGATTGTTTACAATCCTCGCGGCCAGCATGCGGGATTTTCCGGGCGGGAGCGGCTGGCTCGGGATTTGCGCGGGCAGGGTTTCGATGTAGCGCTGTTGTTGCAAAATGCCTTTGATGCGGCGTGGCTAGCCTGGCGCGCGGGAATTCCGAAGCGTATTGGATACGCGCGAGATGGGCGCAGCCTGCTGTTAACCGAGGCCATCGCGATGCCAAAGCGTGGAGAAACACCGGCACACGAGCAATTTTACTATTTAGAGTTGCTGCACCGTGCCGGATGGATTGACGAAGTGAGCGGCCAGACTGCCATTTCGTTGCAGATTCCGGAGGGCGCCGCGGCGCGCGCGGAGCGCCGATTACAGGCGGCGGGATCGCGTCGCGGCGCAACGCGAATCGCGATCGGCGCGGGAGCGTCGTATGGATCCGCGAAATGCTGGCCCCCGGAAAGGTTTGCACGAGTGGCGAGGGCGTTGGGAGAGAAATTTGACGCCGAGGCGATTTTGTTTGGAACGCCTGCGGAAGCACAAGTTTCGTCCGCAATCGTCAGCGCGATCAATCGCCCATCGATTGACCTGACGGGCACCACGACCATTGCCGAACTCCCCGCCATGCTTTCGCGCTGTCATCTATTTATTGGGAATGATTCGGGCGCGATGCATGTCGCGGCGGCCGTGGGCCTGCCGGTGGTTGCGGTCTTCGGGCCGACCGATCCGCTGGGAACGGCGCCGTTGACTCCTCGTTGCACCGTGGTGCGGCAAAAACCGTATTGCAGTCCGTGCTTTTTGCGCAGATGCCCGACCGATCACCGATGTATGACGCGAGTGTCGCCCGAAGAAGTGCAAGCCGCAGCCGACTATTGGATGTCCAGGGTGGAGGTGCGCCCTGCCTGAAAACTCCGCGCTGCGTCCGGCCGTATTTCTCGATCGAGATGGCACCATTGCCGAAGAAGTGGGCTACTTGAATCATGTCAGCCGTTTTCGTATGTTTCCGTTCGCCCCTGCTGCCATTCGGAAATTGAACGAAGCTAAGGTACCGGCGGTCTTAGTGACCAATCAAAGCGGCGTTGGCCGCGGATATTTTCCGGAGTCGTTGGTGGAGGCCGTGCACGAAGCGATGGCCGAGCAACTTGTTGCCGGTGGCGCGCATCTCGACGGCATTTACTATTGTCCGCATAGTTCCTCGGATGGTTGCCGTTGCCGCAAGCCGAGCCTCGGGATGCTGGAGAGTGCAGCGCGAGATCTGCAACTCGATGTGGGGCGCTCGTTTGTGGTTGGCGACCGTTATGGAGATTTGGAAATGGCGCGGCGGGCAGGCGCGAAAGGGATTATGGTGCGGACCGGATATGGCGCGGGGGAGATGGAGTGGCACGCGGCCTCCTGGCAGCACACTCCGGATTTTGTGGCCGACGATTTAGAGGTCGCGGTGGATTGGATTTTGGAACAGATGCGATGAAACGCGCGAGCAAAACAAGAACGGAAGCATCCAAATCGGTGGATTTGCGCGCACTGGCTGAATGCGTGGAGCAGTTCGCCACGAAGAAAATCGTATTGTTGGGTGATTTTGTCGCCGATGAATTTCAGTTCGGCGAGATATCGCGGGTGTCGCGAGAGGCGCCGGTGCTAATTCTGCGGCACCGTGAAACGCTGATCGTTCCCGGGGGCGGGGCGAACGCCGCGAATAATTTTGCGGCCATGGGTGCGAAGACCTTTCTGGTGACCATGGTGGGCGACGACCCGGCGGGTTCAGCGCTGATCGCGCACTTCCGAGGATTGGGTGTCGACGTTTCTGGAATCGTCACCGTGAAAGGGCGGAGTACGCCAACGAAGACTCGATTCCTGGCGGGCTGGGCTCATACGGTGGCGCAACAGGTTCTGCGCGTGGACCGGGAGCCGCAGGCAGAAATTCCGGCGAACGCTGCAAAAAGGATTGCGCGGCTGCTGGAGTCGAGATTGCGCTCGGCGGACGCGCTGGCGGTGTCAGACTACGGTTTTGGAGTGGCCACCCCGGGGCTGGTACGACAGGCGCGGTCGGAACGCAAGAATCTGCTGATCACTCTTGACGCGCGCTATCAGTTGTCTGCCTATGCGAACGCCGGAGTGAGCGCGGCGACGCCGAACGAAGCGGAGCTCGAAGCGTCGCACGGCGTTTCGATCGGACAAAACAGCGAAGCTTTATCGCAATGCGGAGCGGCAACGCTGTCGTCCATGAAGTTGAAGTCGCTGCTAGTGACGCGGGGCCGCGATGGGATGGCCCTGTTCGAACCTGCCGATCAAATGACCCGAATTGCGATTCACGGAAGCGATGAGGCGGTGGACGTGACCGGAGCAGGGGATACGGTGCTGGCCGCGTATACCTTGGCACTGGGGTGCGGAGGTTCGCCACTGGAAGCCGCGCATATCGCCAACATCGCGGGCGGGCTGGTAGTGATGAAGCGCGGTACGGCCACGGTTTCGCGCCAGGAGCTGCTGGATGGCATCCGGGTGCAAGCGGGAGCCGCCAAATGACGATGCGCGATGCGGAATCCAAGATCTTAACCCGGGAGACGCTGGCTTCGCGGATTGCAGAGTGCAAGCTGCGCGGTGAAAGAATTGTGCTCGCGAATGGATGCTTCGACACGCTGCATGTGGGGCACGTTCGCTACCTGGAGGGAGCCCACGCGGCAGGCGATGTATTAGTGGTCGCGATCAACAGCGATTCCAGCGTGGCCGTGTTGAAAGGCGTGGGGCGGCCGATTTTGCCGGAGATAGCACGAGCCAAGCTGGTTGCCGCGCTGAAGGTGGTCGATTACGTCGTAGTTTTCAGTGAGAAAAACGTCGAAGCGCTACTCGAGTTGCTGCGGCCAGATATTCATGCCAAGGGCACGGACTACACGGTGGAGAGTGTGCCGGAGCGGTGCGTTGCCGACCGGTTAGGGATTCGCATTGTAATTGTGGGAGATCCCAAGGTCCACTCCACGCGGCAATTTCTGGAAGATTTGCGCAAAGCGCCGCATGTCTGAAGCGCGCTTTGTGGTTTTACGGCTCAGCTCGCTTGGCGATATCGTTCACACCTTCCCCGCAGTCGCAGCTTTGCGTGAAACCTTCCCGACCGCAAACATCGTGTGGCTGACGCATCCGCGTTGGAAATTGCTGGTGGAAAGCAGCGGGCTTGCTTCGGAAGTTTGGCTGATTGAGACGCGAGCTTTCGCTTCGCTGCGGAGTGCGATTCGAGGATTGCGCCAGAGCAAGTGGGATGCGGCCATCGATTATCAAGGATTATGGAAGTCAGCGGCGTTGCCGTTCTTTGGCGGCTTGCGGCGGAGGATCGGTTTTTCGTCGCATACCATTCGTGAATTTGGGGTCCCGATTTTGTATACCGACTCGGTCCGTGCGGTGACGACGCACATCGCCGATCAAAATGGTGAATTGTCTCGACGAGCCGGGGCGCAGACGCTGGCAGCGAAGTTCACCCTGAGAGTCTCGGCGGCGGAAGAAGAGGCCGTGTGCTTACAGCTTCGCAGTCAGGCGATCGATCGCTACGTAGTGCTGAGCCCGGGCGGGGGCTGGCGCTCGAAATGCTGGCCCGCCGAAAGATTTGGCCAGCTGTGCCAGCGAATTCGCAAGTCGTTCGGTTTGCGTTGCGTGGTGAACTATGGCCCGGGGGAGCAAAACCTGGCGCTGGCGGTGCGCCGCGCGAGTGGCGTTGCCGAACCGCACCTCTATAACGGAGATTTGGGCCCGCTGATGGCATTGCTGCGCGGCGCGAAATGCATTGTCGGGGCCGACACCGGGCCGTTGCATCTGGCCATTGCGCTGGGGACTCCGGCGGTGGCCCTGTTCGGCCCAACCGATCCAGCGCGGAACGGGCCGTACCACGTTGCGATTACCGCGGATGCGGCGCCACGGTCGGGCGCCGACGCTATGCAGGGAGAAGACATCGTCCTGCGGGTCGCGAACCCGGTGACCACGCATAGCCGCAACGATCAGACCGATCCGTCCATGCTGGCGATCGATGTTGACGCGGTTTTTGATGCAGTTTGCCGCCGCATCGGAGCGCGGCCATGAGTGCGACGAGATTTTTTGTGCGATGGCGCGTTCGTGCAGGGTACCCATTAGCAGTAATTGTACTGTTGCTGGCGCGGCCGACGCCGGGAAGCATTTTTGCAGGAGCGCTGATTGGGGCGGTGGGACTGCTGACGCGAGCCTGGGCCGCGGGCCATTTGCACAAACAGAAAGTGCTGACCAAGAACGGCCCGTATGCGCATACCCGCAATCCGCTTTATTTGGGGAGCGCTATGCTCGCGCTGGGCGTGGGTGTGGCGACGCATTCGTGGATTGCCGCGGCGCTGCTAGTTGCCTATTTTACGTTGTTCTATTCGATGGTGATGAAGCGTGAAGAGAATGAGCTGCAGTTGCAACATGGCAGCGCCTTTACCGACTACGCTGAATCGGTGCCGCTGTTCTGGCCGATGGCGCGAGCTGCAGGTCATGACGGAGAGAAGAATCGGTTTTCGTTCGGGCAATATAAGAAGAACCGGGAATATCGAGCCGCGATAGGCTTTCTATTGTTGCTGGTAGTATTTGTACTGATCTGGTTCGCTCGGCTGAACTGGAGATATCGTGTGATCGCAAGCGACAAAGCAAGCGGTGTCCGGAGTGTCGCCGCCGGTGAGAATGTGAACGGCGCCGTCACGATGGGTGGCGCTGTCGAGACCTTCGAGCAATCTGGCAGGTGAAACAGATCGAGATCGCCGGGAGCTTCACGCAACGCGCCTGAGCCTAGCCAGCGTCTCGATGTGAAATGTTTGAGGGAAAAGATCGAAGAGGTGCATCTCGACGATCTCGTAGCGATTTGAAGCGGCTGGGGGTTCACCTGAACCACCTTTTTTCGATGTCCCGGTAAGAACCGCCAGATCGCGCGCGAGGGTCGAGGGATCGCACGAGAGATACGCAATTTCCGGGGCCCCAAGTTCGAGAAGTCTCGCGGACGCTGCAGCGCCCAGACCCGAGCGTGGCGGGTCGATGGAGACGAAGTCGGGTTTCTCCTCGGTCTTGCGCAAAAACTCCTCGGCGCTCTCGTTGTGGGAAGTAACCGTCACCCCGGCTGCTTCAGCGTTGGCATAGAGGTCCCGCGTAGCGGCGAGGTTAAGGTCGACGGACACGACGCGATTGAAGGTACGTGCGAGCGGCAAGGTGAAAAAGCCTACCCCGGAGTATAGATCGAGAGCCATGTCGCCCTTGGCACCAGCGGTCATAGTCTGCAAGAGATCTTCGATCAGGAAGCGATTGACCTGGAAGAAGGAAAGATGGCTCACGCGGAAACGGTAGCCGCCGACGTCGTGAAACAAAAAGCCGGGGCCGGACAATTCGAAGCGGTCCTTGCTTTGATCCAGCAGCAGCAAGCTATCGAGCTGCGGGAGAACTTCGCGAAACGAGGAGACTAGCTGCGCGGCAGCCTTGGGAAAGTTGTCGAACGCGACGTTCAAGGCAATCTTTTGGTCGCTCGAATCGGCGAACGCTTCAATTTCCTGGACGCCCTCGGGCAGATGCCCGGCGCGGGTGATGTTCTGCAGCTGGTCGAAAGTCTTGGCGAGCAGCGGGGAAAGAATCGGGCAGACATCGACGGGGATGATGAAGGAACTTTCCGGTAGGAAGTAGCCCAGCGCTCGAGGCATGGCATCGCGCACCGCCCATTGAGCGCGGTTTCGGTAACCATAAGGCTCGGCCGAATGTTCCTGGATGGGCCCGTCCCAGTTGATTTTGGCTAGCCTCGCGAGCGTTTCGCGCAGAATTTCCGTCTTGAGTCGCAACTGCTCGGTCGCGGGGATATGCTGGTAGTGGCAACCGCCGCAAACCCCGAAATGAGGGCAGGGAGCTTTAATGCGCGAGGCGGCCGGGGATGTGACCTCGAGCAGCTCGGTCCAGAGCAGTGATTTCTTCTTAGACTTAACAGTGGCTCGAACACCTTCGCCGGGCAGAACGTAAGGGACGAAGACGGTGTTTCCGCTGGCGTGCGCCAAGCCGTCCCCGCCGTAGACAAGCTTCTCGATTGATAATAGTAACTCTTCTGACATAAATATGCGATCCCAATCTGCGGTGACCCGCGTGGCATACGTTGCGATGCCCGTCAAGAAAGGTAAAACAGACTGAGCCGAGGCAAGCGGAATTCCTCGAGCACCCGCTTCTGCACATATTGGCGCTCGACCATCACGAGCTGCTCGGCTTTGACTTTGCGCCGAAAGGCCGTGAGTTGCGCGTCGACTTCGCGGCGGATGCGCAACATGGTCTCTTCGCTGGCGTGCTGAATCAGTGCCGCCTGTATCTTCTCATCTAATATCGTCAAGCGCCGCTCCAAGTCCTCGAGATCGAGAGCGCCGGGGGCCTCAAGCAGAGTCAGATGAGTTTCTAGGGACCGGGCAATCTCGGTCAGGCGCTGGGACAACGGGAGTGGCAGCTCTGGGGCAGTCGCAGCGTTGCGGATGCTCTCGAGGTTTCGCGCGAAGTAGCTGCGTAGCTCGTCGCGAGAAAAAGTCTCGGAAGTAGCACCTCCGTTTTTTGGTGTAGCCCCAGCGGCCGCTTCCCGGATTTCTTCGGCAGCTTCCAGGACCGCGTCAGTGCAATACGCCAAGGTTTTCATTGGCCTTCCGGCGCCGCGGCGCGACCTCTGGTAGCTCTCGAAGGCGTGATCGATTCCTTTGAGTACGGCGTCGAGGGGCACATTGGCCTGGTGCCAGGTTTCCATGATGGCCCAATCCAAAGGCGACACTAACAGGTGTGCGCCACGTTTCTTCCAGAAATGCTCTTCGATTTCCGTGAAGTAACTAAAGTAGTTCCAATCGTCCATGATCAGAGCAGGCGCGCGGCTACCACGTGCTAGTGCTGCGCTTTTCTGGCGGGCGCCGGCAAGCGCGAATGGCGTTGTGTCGCGGTACCTTTGCCAGCATCGGCCGCTTGATTCTTTTCCCAAATAATCCGCAGGCCGGTCAGCGTCAAAAAATCGTCGGTGTGGTCGATCAGCTTCGAACCTTTGGCTACCAGTTTAGCCTGCCCGCCGGTGGCCACAACCGTCACCGGCGATCCCAGCTCGTATTTGATGCGAGTGAGCATGCCGTCCACCATGTCGATGGCGCCGTAGTACAACCCGGCCTGCATGTGGGTTATGGTATTGGTTCCAATTACCTTGCCGGGATCTTTGATTTCCACGCGAGGCAGCCGTGCGGCGCGCGCAAACAGCGCCTCCGAAGCGATGCCCAGGCCGGGCGCGATCACACCGCCCAGATACTCGCCTTTGGCGGAGATTACGTCGAAGGTGATCGCCGTGCCAAAATCCACGACGATGCACGGGCCGCCGTACTGGTGAAAAGCGGCCACACCGTTCACGATGCGGTCAGCGCCGACTTCCAGCGGGTTGTCGACCAGGACGGCCATGCCGGTTTTGACGCCCATCTCCACGAACATGGCCTTGTGGCCGAAATAAATTCGGGAAAGCTCACCGAGGGTCCAGTTCAGCGGGGGAACCACCGAGCTGATGATCACGCCACCGATTTCGGCATCATCGAGACCGGCAAGGGTGAAGAGATTACGGGCCAGGACGCCGTACTCGTCGACGGTCTGCTGGCGGGCGGTAGTGAGACGCCAGTTGGCGATCAGCTTATCGTCGCGAAATACTCCGAGGACGGTGTTGGTGTTGCCGACGTCGATGGTCAGCAGCATCTAGCGCGCCTCCGTCACGTCGCCAGCGATCACGGTCACGATTTGGCCGGAGTCGCGTTGCACTTGTAGCAAGCCCTCGGGGCCCAGGCCTGCGGTGACTCCGGTGAAAGAGTCCTTGCCGTTGGTGATACGCACGCGCTTGCCGCGCGCGTAGCTGGAGACTTCGGTGAAGCGATCGATCACGGATGCCGGACCTTCGGCCAGGAAACGATTGTAATCGGTCTCGAATTCGCGGAGCAACCGGATCAGCAGTTCGAGTCGCGACTGCGAGCGGCCGGTTTCTGCGCGCAACGATGTAGCGATGGAGCCGAGCTCGCCGGGGAACTTTTCCTGACTAATGTTCAGGCCGATGCCAACCACTACAAATCGAATTTGATTAGGCTCGGCGTACATCTCGGTAAGGATGCCGCCCACCTTTTTTCCGTTGACCAACAAATCGTTGGGCCACTTCAGGTCCACGTCGAGGCCGGTTTGGGCCTGCACCGCAGCGCGCGCAGAAAGGCCGGCCATCATGGTGAGCAGCGGCGCCTGCACGGGGGCCAGCTTAGGGCGCAGAACGATCGTCGCGTAAATCCCCGTGGCGCGCTCGGAGTGCCAGGTGTGACCTGCGCGTCCGCGGCCTGCGGTTTGTTCTTCGGCCAGGACCACCGCGCCTTCCGGTTCGCCGGCGTGGCTCAGTTCCAGCGCGACGCGATTGGTCGAATCGACTTTGAAGAAGTGGTAGACGCGTTTCCCGAAGAGGCTGCCTTTGAGACGCTGCCGCACCATGTCGGGCGTCAGGATGTCGGGGACTTTCTCGAGAAAGTACCCGGTGTGCGGCTGGCCTTTTACTTTGACCCCTAGCTCGCGCAGGCGATTGATCCAGCGCCATACGGTGGAGCGCGAAACGCCGATTTCGCGGGCGATGCGAGCGCCGCTAACAACGATGGTGGCGTTTTCGGCAAGCAAGGTAAGCAGGCTGGCGATCCTGCGGTCAGTAGTGCCAGGCACGGTTTCGGTCGAGGATTTCTTTCGGCTGGGCATGATTTGTCGTCGCGGACGCGGCGAATCGAACGCGGCGAATCCAACGCTAGCTTACTTTCCCGGGATGCTGTCCACAAGCAAACTCAGGTTTGCGGCGGGAGCGGAGTGGGTAAGCGCGCCGGAGGAAAGGAAGTCGGCGCCGGTGAGTGCGTAGGCCCGGGCGTTGTCCAGGGTTATGCCACCAGAAATCTCTACGATGCACTCGGGGCGGACGCTGCGCACCACCTCCACGCAACGCTTGGCTTGCTCGGGGGTCATGTTGTCCAGCAGGACGGCTTGCGCGCCGGCATCCAGAGCGTCGCGAACTTCGCGCTCATCGCGGACTTCGATTTGGACCGAGAGGGAATTGGCGATGGTGGATTCCGGTGCGTGCCCGACCGCTTCGTAAGCAGTGATGTCCTCCGACCGGGTGTGCAGCGAAGAGTAGGCATGCGCTTGATCGAGAGCCTGCTTGACGCCGCCAGCCAGGGCGATGTGATTTTCCTTGAGGAGAATGGCGTCGTATAGGCCGAAGCGGTGATTGGTGCCGCCGCCCATGCGCACCGCGTATTTTTCCAGCAAGCGCAGCCCGGGAGTGGTCTTTCGGGTGTCGCGGATGCGCGCTTTGGTGCCCGCGAGGCGCTCGACAAAGTGATGGGTCAGGGTGGCGATACCACTTAGATGAGCCAAAAAATTCAGTGCGGTGCGTTCCCCGGTGAGAAGGGCTCTTGCGGGTCCGGTAATTTTCGCCAGAACCGCGTCCTTAGCGACCGCGTCGCCGTCGCGTGCGAGACATTCCACCTGCACCGTCGAATCCAGCGCCTGAAAGACTCCTTTCGCGAGCGGCAATCCGGCGACGACAAGCCCCGCTCGGGCCAAAATGTGGGCGTGGGCGCTGGCTGACGACGGAACTGTCGCGAGCGCGGTGGCATCGCCGCTGCCGAGGTCTTCCGCCAGGGCGCGACGCACCACAGCCATAATTTCAGGAGAGTTCCAATTCATGAAGATGGCGCCTCCGGTTAAGCGGCCTGGTCGAGTTGCCGCAAGCGATTGCGCAGTTTGTCGAGTTCGGTCTTCTGCTCCCTCAAAGTCGTTTCCATCGACCGAATGATGGCTTCCGGGGCGCGGCTCCGGAACGTTTCATTGCCGAGTTGCTTCTCCTTGGAAGCCACCGCTTTTTCCAGACCTTCGATTTCTTTCTTCAGGCGGGCAGCTTCGTTCGCAACGTCCGTAGTCTCACCGGCAAAGAGGACGCGAAGGTCGAAGAGCGAAGTAGACCGGATCGATCCGGTGGTGTCGGAAAACTTCTGAACGGTGACGGTCAGCGCGGAAAGGCTAGCTAGCCTCGTGATTCCCTCAAGATTTTCCTGGATGATCGTGCGCGTCGCGGAGTCGGCGCTGTAAAAATCAGCCGGAACCTTCTTCCGGGGATCCAGCTTCAATTCCGCGCGTGCGTTTCTGAGCTGGCTGATGACGCTTTGGATAAGCGGAAAATGTCCGGCCCGAGGATCGCTGGCGGCGTGGGCAATGGGTTCTGGATATTTCTGAAGCGCTATGGACTTAGCACCGGCGGCTTGCGGAAGCTGGTGCCAAAGCTCCTCGGTCAGAAAAGGCATGATGGGATGGAGCAGGCGCAAAGCGGCTTCAAACGCTGCGAATAAGTTGCGCCAGGCGGGCACGGAGCGTTCGCGGTTCTCGCTCAACAGTTCCGGCTTGACCCACTCAATATACCAATCGCAGAAATCGCCCCAGAAAAATCCATAGATCTCTTGGGCGGCCTCGTGAAAGCGGTAGTTTAGCAGGGCGTTTCCGACCACTTCGGTGGTAGTGGACAGCCTGCCGAAAAGCCAGGCATCAATCATGGGCACGGAGCCGTCGACCAAATAGGGGGCTCGTGCGCGTATCTCCGGCGCCGCCAATTCTTCCAGCTTGGCGCCGCCCTGTTCGAACTTTTCTAGATTTACGAACAGGAAGCGGGCCGCATTCCAGATTTTGTTGGCAAAATTGCGTGCGCTGGCCAGACGCTCATCGGAGAGCACGATATCCGTGCCGGGGGCCGCCATCTGCGCTAGGCAGAAACGCATGGCGTCGGTGCCGTATTGTTGATTGAGCACCACGGGATCGAGGCCGGTGCCCTTGGACTTAGACATTTTCTCGCCGCTGCCGGTGCGCACCAGCGAATGCAGGTACACGGCGCGGAAGGGAACTTGTCCGGTGAAGTGAATGCCCAACATGGTCATGCGGGCGACCCAAAAAAAGAGGATGTCGTAGCCGGTGATCAGCAGGCTGGTAGGGTAGTAGGTATTGAAGTCGGGAGTTTTCTCAGGCCACCCCAACGTGGAAAAGGGCCACAAACCGGAGCTGAACCAGGTGTCCAGCACGTCGGGATCCTGCACCAACTCCGCCGACCCGCAGGTCGCGCATTTTGTCGGAGGCTCTTCGGAAACGGTGACGTGCTTATACGGCCCGCAGTACCACGCCGGGATGCGATGACCCCACCAAAGCTGGCGCGACAACGTCCAGTCCCGGATGTTGCGCATCCAGTTGAAATACTCTTCGCGACGGTTGTCCGGCACGATTCGAATGTCACCACGTTCGACGGCGGCGACGGCAGGTTCAGCGAGCGGCTTCATCTTGCAGAACCATTGCTTGGAGGCACGCGGCTCGACGATGGTCCGGCTGCGCTCGCAGATGCCAATCGCATGGGTGTGATCGGTGACTTTCTCCAGGAAGGTGTGCGCCTTCAAATCCTCGACAATTTTCTTGCGAGCCTCGAAACGGTCCAATCCGGCATAAGGACCTGCCGCAGAATTCATATGCGCATCGTCGGTCATCACGTCAATCTCGGGAAGGTTGTGGCGACGGCCGAGTTCGAAGTCGCTGGGATCGTGCGCGGGGGTGATTTTCACTGCGCCAGTCCCAAATTCCCGGTCGACCATTTCGTCCGCGACGATAGGAATTTCGCGGTGGACCAGCGGCAACATCACCATTTTGCCCACGTGATGTTGGTAGCGATCGTCCTCCGGATGCACCGCGACCGCGGTATCGCCAAGCATCGTTTCCGGCCGGGTGGTGGCCACGACCAGATACTCATTCGAACCAACCACGGGGTAACGTATATACCAGAGATGTCCCTGGCGCTCTTCGTGCAACACCTCCAGGTCGCTGAGCACCGTGAGGCAAACCGGGCACCAGTTGGTCAGATAGTGTGCCCGGTAGATCAGTCCCTCTTCGTACAGCTGCACGAAGACTTTTCGAACCACCCGTGACAGCTCCGGCGAGAGTGTGAATTTCTCCCGCGACCAATCGCAGCTCTCCCCGATCTGCTTCATCTGCTCGGTGATTTTGCCGCCGCTCTCTTGTTTCCATTGCCAGACGCGCTTTTCGAACTCCTCGCGGCCAAGATCGCGGTAATGGATGCCCTGGTCGGCCAGCCGGCGCACCACCACGCGCTGGGTGGAAATTCCGGCGTGGTCTGTTCCAGGTAGGTAAAGGGTGTTGTAGCCGCGCATGCGGTGCCAGCGGGTAAGAATGTCAATTTCGCTGTGATCCAGCATGTGGCCAATGTGCAGCGAACCGGTTACGTTGGGAGGTGGAATGACGATAGAAAAAACCGGCCCCGGTGCGGAAGGATCAGCGCGGAAAAGCGCTTCCTTGACCCAAAACTCGGCCCAACGCGGTTCGATCTGCTGCGGTTCGTACGCTTTGGCGATTTCGCGGGCCATGTGAAAGGGCACTCCTAGGAAGCACTAAAACGATAGCGCGCATGCAACGCGGAGCGCCATTTGCGGTCAGAGTAATCTTCGACTATACGAGGCGCAAAGTAGCCGCGTCAATTGAGTCCCAAAATGGTGTATTGGCAGGGTTTCCACTACTCGGTGTAATCAGCACTCGTTGATCCAGCGGATTCCTGGCGATTCCCGCCCGCTTTGACTTTGGTGTTGCGCAACCTTAAGATCGCTGGCAACCATGATTGGCGAGACGATTTCTCACTACCGAATCGTTGAAAAACTCGGCGGCGGTGGCATGGGCGTGGTTTTTAACGCTCAAGATACGCGCCTGGGCCGGAATGTTGCATTAAAATTCCTCCCGCCGGAGACTGTCGGCGACCGCCAGGCCCTTGACCGTTTCCAACGTGAAGCGCGAGCCTCTTCGGCTCTGAACCATCCGAATATCTGCACCGTCTACGATGTCGGCGAGGTGGACGGCAAACCCTTTATCGCCATGGAACTGCTTGAGGGCCAAACCCTAAAGCACTGCATCTCCGGTAAAGCCATGGCCGCATCGCAAGTGATCGAGTTCGGCATTCAGATTGCCGACGCGCTGGATGCCGCGCACCGTAAGGGCATCGTTCACCGCGACATCAAACCCGCAAACATTTTTGTCACCGAACGCGGTCAGGCTAAAATCCTCGATTTCGGCCTGGCTAAGCTGGAGTCCAAGCGGGCGGCGGACGAGACCCTCAACCGGTCCGCTATGCACACCGAAGTTCAGGGCATCCCTCACGACAACTTGACCAGTCCCGGCAGCTCCATCGGCACGGTCGCCTACATGAGTCCGGAACAGGCGCGTGGTGAGGAATTAGACAGCCGCACGGATTTATTCTCGTTGGGCATTGTTCTTTTCGAGATGGCGACCGGCGAACTGCCCTTTGGCGGCGCTACCGCGGCTATCATTTTCAACGGCATACTGAACGATACGCCCAAGCCGGTCACCAGCAAAAATCCCAAGATGCCCGCCGAGATAGACCGCATCATTGCCAAGGCTCTGGAAAAAGATCGCGATCTCCGCTGCCAGACCGCTACCGAACTACGTGCCGACCTGAAGCGGCTGAAGCGCGATCTGGAATCAACTGCTCGCAGCGATTCAGACGCGCGCATTCCCTCGACAGCCGCACCCGTACCGGCTAGCCCGGCACGGCCGGCGGCTGCCGCGAAGAAAAGCATTGCCGTTCTGTATTTCGAAAACCTCAGCGGGGCAAAGGAAGATGAGTATTTCCGGGACGGTATGACCGAAGACATCATCACCGAGCTGTCCAAGATTGCACGAATCGAGATTTTTCCGCGTTCGGAAATGCTGGCTTTCCGCGACAAACCGGTCACGGCTCCTCAAGTCGGGGAAAAGCTGAATGCCATGTACGTACTGGAAGGGTCCATTCGCCGAGCGGGTAACCGGCTACGCATAACCACTCAACTCGTGGAGAGCTCCACCCGGCATTCCGTTTGGGGCGAACGCTACGACCGCCAGATGGAAGATGTCTTCGCGATTCAAGAAGAGATCTCCCTGAGCATTGCGAAGGCCCTGGAAATCAAACTTTCACCGCAAGAAGAAAAGGTGATCGCCAAGAAGCCCACCGCGAATCCAGTGGCCTATGATTTTTATCTGCGGGGTCGCAGTTACCTCCGCCAGCGCCAGTTCGAGTACGCCCTGGCGATGTATGAGGAAGCTGTAAAACTGGATCCGAATTTCGCGTTGTCCTACGCGGGAATCGCGCACGTCTGGGGCGGAATGCACGAATTTCGCAGTCCCAATCCGGACTTCGTCGAAAAAGGTTTGGCAGCTTGTGCGAAAGCGGAGTGGTTGGCGGCAGACTTGCCCGAAGTGCTTTCAGCAAGAGCGCGCATCCAATATGCTCAGCATCACTATGACGAGAGCATCCGCTTGGCGCGCCGGGCCATTGAGCTGCGATCCGAATGCGAAGGGGCTCACGACGTTCTCGGGCGTTCCTATTTCGCCTCGCGCCGATACGAAGAGGCCGTCCAGTTGGCGGAGAGCGCCCTGGAGATCGTAAGTAGCGACTACAACGCCTTGATTCCGCTGATCAATTCCTTCGAGCTTCTGGGGCGCATGGCCGATGCGGAACGCCTGCGGCGGCGTGAAAAGGAAGTGCTGGAACTTCAGCTGCGACAGTTTCCCGACGACGTACGCGCACGCATTCTATTAGCCGCGGATCTCGCGAACCTGGGTCAGCCTGAAGAGGCGGTTCTACACGTGCGAATCGCCGTGGCCATGCGTCCCACCGATTCCAACGTACTTTACAACGCGGCATGCACCTACGGCTCTCTCGCGATGAAGGCGGACGCGCTGGAGATGTTTCAGCGCTGCATTAAATCGGGCTACTCCAACGCCGCTTGGGCCATCAATGACCCCGATCTAAAGATCCTGCACGACGATCCCGAGTTCAAGAACCTCGTAAGCACTCAGCGCGGCGCTTCAGACTAGCCGGCCCAACGGTCCTTCCCGACCCACCTCAAATCATGGGATCGTTCACACCGTAGCCGTCGGTAGCCGGTTGCTGTACGCCCGAGTCACCTAGCGTGGAGTTCTGCTCGGAAGGCTATGATTGGCAAAGAGACAGACCAGGAAATTTGTCCAGAATGCACTCTTTTCAGCTGGACGATGATTTCACAACAGCCGGGGTATCCAACCCGAAAAGCTGACACCAACCGTTTCCGGTAGGAGACCGGCACAGGGCAGATCCAAGGGACGATGAAGTTCGACAGGGAAGACTACGGAATGGACGGCCGGATTCCGTTCATCAAGATCGCGGATCACGTCCAGGTAAAACTCTGATCTCAAAGTGAAGCGAGTTGCTGAACCTCCTTGAATCTTCACGTCATAGCCCAGGTGGCTGATCACACTCCGGGTTCGCGCCTCGCTGTTTGTCGAGTTCTATTTTCTTCCCAGGTAGTTCGCTAATATCTTGGCACCTGCCTCGACGAACTCCTGTTCCTCTTCGGTGAATGTGCGAGCAAAGTAGCTCTCGACATCCAGCTCTGCCACAAGCTTCTTGTGCACATAAATGGGGACTACAATTTCGGACTTCACCAAAGACGATCCCGCGAGATAGCGCGGATCGGCAGAGACATCCGGCACGACGATGACCTGACCGCTGGTGGCCGCGGCACCGCAGAGCCCGGTATGGAGGGGAATGCGGGCGTTGGGCGTAAAGCTGCCGACGAAAGGTCCGACGATGAGGAAGCCCGGATCGGCCGGATCGATTAGATAAAAGCCGGCCCAGTTGTAGCGGGTCATCTTCTCATGCAGGAGCTTGGCGATCCGCTCCATCAGCGACTTGGCCGTGGGAGCAATGACGGCATAGTTTTGAAAGTCACGGAGAAGCTCTTTGTGTACTGGCGTCATGCTTTTGAACCCATGTTGAGGATCATGCAGACCTCCCGGAAGCTGCGCTCACGCGTTAGAGTTGGACCGGTACGCCCCCATCAATCTTGCGATTAGGACGGCGAGATACAAGACACCCAAGATGGCTTCGAGGATCGAGATCGACCGTGCATGAGAGGAGACCGCGATCATTCCCGCCGCACCTAGTGAGGTCATGGTGCCGAAACTGTAATAAATGAAATCAAAACGATCGGGAACCTGGTGAAGGTTGGTGCGCGGGTCCAGATAAAAGGCGTTTGGTTGGAACGCCGCGACCATCCCGTAGATGCTGGCGAAACTAAATCCCACGAGCAGATAGATGCAAAGAGCACCAAAGATGGTTTCCGAGTCGGGCTTTTCCATGGCGAACACGTGGCGGAAAATAATCACGACGATGATGACATCGAAGGCAAAGCTGAGGACATTGTTGAATATGGAAAAAGAGCTGGCGTCTACTCTTCGAACCAGAATTCGCTGGAGCATCGCTGGAATCGCCAATGCCAGGGCAATCACAAGCAAGCCCCGATGGATCTTGGCCGCGTACACACTGATTAGAATCGCAAAGCTTCCGATGACACGAAATGCGTAATACCCGACGCGGGTAGTCTCGGCGTAAGGATACAAAATGAGCGTCGCCAGCATGAACATGAACAGTAAAAAGAACCTGCGGCCAGTAATGGCCAATCCGGGCTCAGGCTGCATTGCGTTGGTCATCGAAACGTGCCGACTCCCTGGCAGATGGTACACCCTCCCGCAAAAGCGGGGTTTCTGCCGGGCTCGAGCCGGTTAACGAGCTACCCAGTGCCGGGGAGCGAGATTATATCGGCAACCGCTTCGCGCTGTCAGTTGAGAAGGAACGCGCCGGTCCTCAGGGGATGCCAACTGTTGCGCGCTCCGGCAGCAGATCGGCGAAAACGAATCCGTCACGGTCTAAGATTTCCCCGGCGGTGACCACAATTCCCCCGCTGAACATCGGCCCCGTAGCTGCGAAAGTGTGGAACTCGCCGTTTTCACCGCATGCGTCGACATCCCGTGGTAGCGCCGCAAGCAGCCCACTGTCAAAGCGCCTTCCGGCAAATGTACGATCCAGTTTACGCGGATCGACGCAGGTCAAGAATCCGGACAAACCGCCAGCCACCATATCTTCAGCGAGTTGTCGCGTGTCCCGTCCCCACAGAGGAAATACCGGAGTCATCCCGCAGCTAGCGAGACGCCTCTGCCGATAGGCCCGAACGTCCGCAAGGAACAGATCTCCGAAAATGACGTGCCGCACTCCGGCGGCTCGCGCCATGGTCATCGCTTGGCTCATCGCGTGCTCGTAAACTTCATTCGAGCACGGCGAGGGGATGGGGACTTTTACAAGCGGCAACCCAGCCGACGCCGCTTGAATCTCCAGCAGGCTCTCGCGCACCCCATGCATCGCGACTCGCCCGTGTGTGCGGTTCACCGTGGTGAGCAAGGCGACAACATCGTATTCGCCCTCCTCACGCACGGTGTGCAGTGTCCAGGCACTGTCCTTACCGCTACTCCATGCGAGCCACGCTAGTGGACGAACCGCATTTCGCGACTCCGGGTTCACCGTGCCTCGGTATTCCATTTTGCGCCTGGCGTTACTTCTCCTTACTCGGGTCGTCGCTGGGGTTGACGTAATTAAACTGCAGCGGCGACATTCCGTGGACTTGAACAACAACTTCACCGCTGGCCATCGCGTACTGGTGCGTGTCCGGGTCCATGAAGGCGAAACTGCCCACACCGAAACTCGACATGCGGCTTTCGTCGAAACTATCTCCCATTCCGACTTTGAAAGTTCCTTTCAGCACCGTTATATTTTCCCGGTTTGGGTGCCAATGAGGCGAAATTCAATAGCCGTCAGGCATCTTCAGCCCGACCGTGAAATCTCCGGTTGAGGCGCCCGGATTCCCCTCGAGTACTGCCAATTGAGCTCCCAGAGCCATAAATTCCGGTACGCGACCATACGGGATTTTATCGGGAGTAAATATATTTTGTGTCGTGGTACGTGCCGCGGCCAATGCCAACCCGGCTAAGAACTTCATGGGGTATCCCTCTGTCTTGCCGCAAATTATAACTACAAAGTCTCCAGGTTCGGCAATAAAGGTTTTTGATTTTCATTCCGCAAGATTCGATGAAGCACTCGAGCGTCATTCAGCCGTTCTACGGCATCGGGCGTTGGTGAATGATCATCCAGGAGGTTCCGAACCTGTCGCGGAGCATGCTGAACCGGAAAGCGAAAAAGGTCTCCTGTAGGGGCATGAAGACGTCGCCGCCTTCGGACAGCAAAGCGTGAATTCGCTCGGCCTCCGGCGTGGACTCAACTGAGAGCGAAAGATAAACGCTGCGCATGGGCTGAAATCGATCCGGAGGCACGTCGCTGCCCATGATGTCGGTCTCTCCGAGAGTCATGCGCGCGTATAGAATGGCCTTCTGGAGCTCTGGTGGGACGCCCTTCGCGTCGGGCATTTCACCGTGGGTCATCATCGCCATGATCTTTCCGCCAAGATGTTTTTCATAGAAGCGGAAAGCCGGCTCGCAATTGCCGCCGTAGTTTAAGTAGGTATTCAGCTTCATTGTGTTTTCCTTTCCTTCGCAGACTTAACTGCTCAGGTTTACAATCCCGACTGGTCGCTGAGTTTCGACCCGTATGCGGCCTTTCGATCAGCGGTTGCAGCTCACAAGATCGAGGCAGGTGAATCGGATGAGCTCATTGGAAAACTATCCTCGCATTACACTTTTTCTCTGGTTTGACTGCAATGCCGAAGAGGCGGTCAACTTTTACCTCACGGTGTTCAAGAATTCGCGCCGTCTGGACGAACTGCGCAACGCCGAAGATGGCCGCCTACCCAAAGGCAGGATCCTTACCATCGCCTTCGAACTCGAAGGCCAGAAGTTTACCGCCATCAATGGCGGCCCGATCTACAAATTCACCGAAGCAGTCTCATTTGTGGTGCGTTGCGACACCCAGCAGGAAGTGGATGATTATTGGTCAAAGCTCTCCGCCGGCGGCAGCGAGATCCAGTGCGGCTGGCTGAAGGATAAGTTCGGCCTGGTTTGGCAAATCGTGCCAGCGCGGTTGCCCGATCTAATCAAGAATCCGAAGGCGATGCGGGCCATGATGCAGATGAAGAAGATCGATATCGTGGAGCTCGAACGCGCCGCGCAGTCTTAACCAGGCTCGGTTGTTACTAAAGTTGCCTTCCGGACGTGATCGGCGCGGTCGACTCGCCCTTTGGACAATCCATCCGTCGGTGACAAGCCATACGTAAAAGGAGTTTCGGGGGTTTGAGGCAGGGAATTAGCGTTTGTGTGAGGCCAGTTCTTCGCGGACTACTTCTTCCACGAAGGGCTTCAGAAGTTTGGCGGCGAGTTCCTGCAGCACTTCGGGATTCAGCCGAGCGATTACTCTTTCGACCAAAGCATCGACGTCCAGTTCGGGCTGGACCGCTTCGGCTTGCGGCCTGGGCGCATGCATCTCTAGGGTGCTCGCTACCTGCGAGTCCGTCTGAGGACTATGTTCGAAAGAATCTTCAGCGGCCATGGTGGCGGACGAAACCACTTCGATTTCGTCGGGCGCATTCATGGGTGTGAACCCGTCTACGCGCGGGGTGATTTCTGGCTCGACTGGAGCGGTAGCATCCCAGGAAGATGCCAGCTCATTGAGCTTTCGCGCTTCGGATTCCCAAGGGCTGGGAGGAGTCGAAAACCACGAGGTGGCTCGACTAGGCAACTCTGGCTCAGGTGCGGCCGCGCGAGTTTCTGACGCGATCGGGTGAGAATCGCGAATTGCATCGTGAAGCTCTGCCACCTGGCTAGCTTCACGGTTATCCGGAGTTACCAAGGGCTGCAACTCGGCTCTGACTTCGGCGACGGGTTCCTCAGAGCGTTCCGCTTCGGCGACGGCGGTGCCGCTGCCGGACTCCGTAGTCATGGCGGCCGCCCAGGCTCCTCCACTAAATGGAGCGGAACCCGAGGATCCCGCGGTCGACTGGTTGGAGGCGTTCGCCGTCTCCGCAGCGGTCGGGACTTGCTGAAAGTCATGCGTTTCGCGAGGAGATGACCAAGGTTGCTGCGAGTGATTTTCGTTCAGGGAATCGATAGAGTCGGTGCGCCAAGCCTGTCCTGAACGGTCAAGTTTCTCAAGTTCGCTTTGGCTTGAATCGGAGTGATCGGAGTCGCGCCGCCAGGCAGGCTGGGCATCGCTGGTCTGCACTTCTTCGGTCTGTTCCTTGACCTCGGTGAGTGTGCGCCAATCGTGTTGTTGGCTGGCGGTTACCGCGTCGGCCGGTTCTGGAGCGGGGTCCAAATTTGTGGGCACGGAGGAATCCATCAGGTTTCCAAATGCCATCGGCGCACTGCCAGCCTTAATACTCAGTGGCGGCAGGACTGCCGGAATCTCCTCCACAAATGACTCGGACTCTTCAGGAGCTATTGCAGCGGCTGGGGACGGACGAGAATTCCATGCAGGTGCGCTGAATTTCGGAAGCGGCGGGGCCGGTTCAGGCGCGGCACTGGGAGGTGGGGTCGGGGCGAAGCCTACATGAGCAACGCCGGCGCGCACCAGAGAGGCCTTAACCATCGAAATGAGAGGATCGGGAGGGACAAAGGGCTTTTTTAGCACGCCGTCTGCGCCGACTCGCTGCGCTTCGGCTTCGTCCAGCGGATCGAACGCGCCAACAAGTAGAATCACCGGAATGTGGGCCAGGGAAGGGTCTTCCTTTACGAACTGGCAGACCTCGTAACCGTTTCTGACCGGCATGAACACGTCAGCCAGAACCAGGTCGGGGCGAATTTCCATAATCTTTCGAACGGCAGCTTCGCCATTGCCGACCGCGACCACTTCGATACCGTGGTCCTTCAGGGCCAAACCCACCATCTTCTGGATGTTGCTGTTGTCGTCCGCAACCAGGATTTTAGCCACCGAGGCGTCCTCCGGAGACACTACCCGCCGTCCAGGTCGTGAAATAACCCATGGGCGGCAGCGTGCCCTCCGTCAAAGTCTGACTGAGCGTATTGGAGCATTCGGCATGTAGCGCGTCAACGACGTTGGGGTGCAGGTGTGTCGGAAATGGAATACGGTCTTAGACGGCCTATCCTTGCGGGGTCGCTTAGGGCAAGGCTGGGTCGCTCCCCACTCTCCCATCCTGGATTTTGCGGGCTATACTGCGCATCGAAATCGAGGCTTGCTAATCACGGCACGGGTAAACTAGCACGCGGCTTACCTCGTCCGTATCCACGCGATTTGGTCCTTTGGGATTTTAGGTATTTGTCTTGTGATTGTCGGGATCGCTTCAGCGATCTAATGAGCGAGTCCGATATTGTTGCAACGCGAGAAGAGCGAAACTCCGCTAAAGCGACCACCACGGAGGTTCGTTGTGGCCTCGCGTCTATCGCCTACAGCGTCGTTTGTTTTCGACGCTAGATATGGTGGGTGGCCTGCCCTTGCGGGGCGAGCGCGAAAGTAGTGAATCTCCGCTTTCTTTTCCGTCGACACGCTTGCTCCGCGCTCATCAACGAATTCCAGTTACCAGGGGACGATCTTGCGAAGGCCCTTCTTTTTCTTGCTCGTTGATTCTTTTTGGTTGGGATCGGTAGGGGTTTGCGTGCTTTCGTCGGTCTTGGCAGGATCGGTACTGGCCGGTTGATCGGACGACGCGTCAGGCTTCGGAGCATCGGTGTTCGGCGGTGCGCCGACCGTCCCGGTGGTCGCTCCACTACCGTTGGTGCTGGACGGGTCTGTCGTCGGAGCGGACTGGGCCGCGGCTGGCGTCGGCGCAGTTTCAGCCGGCGTCGCGGCCGGAGTTACAGCAGCGCCCTCACCCGGAGCCGCAACCGGGCCATCCACCGCGGCAGGCGTTTCCGGGGTGGTGGACACGCCGGTTCCCGGTGTCACAGTTTCAACCACAGCGTTATTTCCAGAAGCGCCGGAGGTTCCCAACTGAGATCGGTTTCCGCCCTTTAGGATGTCGGTTGCCGACGTTTCATCCGCCTCCAGTGTCAGGTTCGGCGCACCCGTCTTGGCAGCCGCCACGAATTCAGCATGCGGAGCAGAGCGGACCAACGCCAGCGGGCGCTTGATCAGGCTTTCATGTTCGCGCGGAGCATTCTGCTCGGCGGTCATCCAGGCGACCGCCTTGGGGTCTGGCTGCGGGACCGGCACTTTAAACGCCTTGAGTTTGCCCTTGGCATCCGGCGCTAGCTGCGACAGCGGGTAGTTTCGGACAATTTGGCCGTAGTAAATCGAGGCAATTTCTTTGTGTTCGGCGCGCTCGAAAATGTCACCAATCATCCAAAGAGACTGGTCCGCTTTGCTGTAGAGCGGATAGCGCTTGACCAAAGCCATCAGTCGAGCCGCCGCGGCGCGGCGATCACCCTTCACATAATAATAGTAGCCAATGCGGAAGTCGCCTTCGGCAATGATCTCCTGAATGTTGCGGAGACTCTGTTCTGCCTTGGCAGCCAAAGGATCCTTCGGGAATTTCTGGAGAAAAGTCTGAAATTCTTCCTCGGCGGCCTTGGCTTCGGTACGATCACGATCCGGCTTAGCCATCTGGTGGTAATGGGTGTTGGCTACCTGGAACTGCGCGTAAGCGGCTTCCGGAAGAAACGGGAAGAAAACTCCAAAGTCCTTATAGCCTTGAATCGCCTGAACCATGTTTGCGCTGCCGCCTTCTTTGTAATAGGAGTCGGCGATGGCTAGTTTCGCCTTGGCGAGATATTCGCTATCGGGGTAAGTGTTGATCAGCGTCTGCAAGCTGAGGCGGCCCACTTCCTGGCGCCCGCGCTTGATATCTTCCAGAGCTCGCTCGTAAAGGACTTTGTCCGGTTCGGAGGTATTGTCGGCAGCCGTCGACTTGTTGACTTTCTTTTTCTTGTGAAGGATCTGCGCGTCGTTCGGGCTAGCGGTGCAGAGCGCCAGCGCGCCAACCACAACCAACCCGGCAAGGCGCTTGGTAAGAACCCAGCGAAAAGCTTGGAGCAAACGTTCACCTCTCCCGTGGAATTCGAGCCGACCAATCGTCGGGAAGCGATCTTGACCCATGAAAACGGCTGGGCTTTGTGCCTCAAGTATACCCTGATCGAAAGTACAGGCCACCCCAAAATTGGCCATCCGGCCGGGCGCGGCCACCCGGTAGGGCCTTCCGGGAATGCTCGAAGCGACCTGGTAAACCAACTTCCCAATGGGGATACGATGCGTGGATCGGCGTCCGCAGGTTGCCTCGGTAACACACCCGCGAAGCGGTTTTTTAACAAACTGTTACAATCTGCCGGTTGCTGAACATTAAGATTGGGTGGCCTTAACCAGGGGCGGTGCCGGGACCCGAATGGACAAACGAAAATTTCTATTTGTCTCCCTTTCTGGACTTATCGGCGATATCGCCTGGCAAGTTCTAAAGGAAGGCCACGACGTACGCTATTACATCGACAACAAAAAAGAAGGCGATATCGCCGATGGTTTTGTGCCCAAGTCGTTGGATTGGGAAAAGGACGCCAAATGGGCCGACATCGTCGTCTTCGATGACACTCTAGGGCAAGGGGCGCGCGCTCAGGCGCTTCGCGCCGGCGGAAAGCCGGTCATAGGAGGGTCCGAGTATACCGATCGACTCGAGGACGATCGCTCCTTCGGGCAAGAAGAGCTGAAGAAGGCCGGTGTAAATATTATCCCCTATGAGGATTTCGATTCATTCGATCCGGCGATCGAATTTGTGAAGAGGAATCCCGATCGGTATGTGATCAAGCCCAGCGGGGAAGCACAAAACGTGAAGCGCCGCTTGTTCGTGGGCGAAGAAGAAGACGGCGAAGACGTGATCCGTATGTTGGAAGCGTACAAGCGGGCCTTCGCCGATGAGATCAAAGTGTTCCAGCTGCAGCGCCGTATTCACGGGGTGGAAGTCGCCGTCGGAGCATTCTTCAACGGCAAGAAATTCGTCACTCCGGTGAACATTAATTTTGAGCACAAAAAGCTGTTTCCTGGCGAAGTGGGTCCACCGACCGGTGAAATGGGCACCGCGATGTTCTGGAGCGAGCCCAATCAACTGTTCGCGCGCACCTTGCAGAAGATGGAGGCCAAGCTGGCCGAAGAGGGATACGTCGGTTACATCGATCTGAATTGCATCGTCAACAATAATGGTATTTATCCGCTCGAATTCACTTCGCGATTTGGCTATCCGACGATCATGATTCAGCAGGAAGCCATACTCACGCCCATCAGCGATCTTTTCTGGGAACTGGCCAACGGGCTGGAACCGAAGTGGCGAACCCGCAGCGGATTTCAGATCGGAGTGCGCATCGTGGTTCCTCCGTTCCCATTCGACGACGAGGAAACCTTCGAATCATTTTCGAAAAATAACGCCATCGTTTTCAAAAAGGGTGCACCCGAACAGGTCCACATCGAAGATGTAAAGCAGGTTAACGGCCAGTGGTTGATCGCGGGAACCTCCGGCGTGATCCTTGCGGTTGTCGGCACCGGTCAAACCATGAAGCAGGCCCAAGCGCAGGTGTACGGCAGGATCAAGAATATTCTGATCCCCAACATGTATTATCGAACAGACATCGGGGACCGATGGGCCGAAGATTCCGACAAACTTCACAACTGGGGTTACCTTCGCAACTGAAGTTCGCTCGGCACCTCAAGAGGTGGTGCCATCACGTTCAGAAGCTGTGTCCCTCAAGACAGCATGGTCACAATTCCGGCCAACACACCAAGCACCACGACCCCCGCAAATGCGCCAGCAGCTACCCGCCAGCAGATCGTCTTTCCCACCACCGAAAACGAATACACGCTGTAGATACCCAGAGTGCACAACAACACGACCACATACGGGAGCGGAACTCCGCCCGACATAGCCACGTACGCTAGCACCACGTCAAAGGCCATCGGTACCGGCAGAAACGTTCCGATGAGCGCCACCAACACAATGCCGAGCAGCGTAACCGCGACGTGCAGGGCATTCGGTGGCACCAGTTCAATCACCACCGCGCCTAGCAGCGCGGCGATCACCATAAGCGGCGCAGCGACCTTGAACACCTTCCAAAAGCTGGTCGCGAACATCTTCGCGGTTGAAACCAAAGCTTCTCGCCATGTGGTAGACACTGGCCCACTCGGCACGCAGGCCGTCTCCGCAATGCGATCACTCTGCTTGCCAAGGAATGGACCGACGACGAACACCATCAGCAGCACGGTGATCATTTTCGCGGCCGCCACGGCCAGCGGGAACAGGGTAAAAACCATTGCCAGGACCACCACGTTCAGTGTCGGCGAGCTGAACATCGCCGCCAGCACCGATTCGGTACTCATGCCGGATGCATAAAGAGCCCGCCCAATCGGGGCCACGCAATTGGAACAAACCCCCAATGGCATGCCCGCGGCCACCCCGATCAGCGAATTCAGATAAGCATTCCCGGTTCGACGTCGCGGAATGGTAGCCAGGAACGTCAGCGCTGCAGCGGCAAAAAAGAACCCGAAGGTCATGCCAATTTCATTGGCGTGAAGCCAGTTGACCGTGGTTCGCCACACCCTTGTGGGAAATGGCATGGTGCGATCAACCGGATAGACCGCATCGAAGGTGATGACACCGACAACCTTCACATGCGATCCGGCGCGGTATTTTTTGAGTAGCGATGGATATCTGGAATCGATCCAGAAAAAGCCGCAGATAGCCAGCGCCAGAACAATCGCAACGGTGCGGTTCCTCCACGCGGTCGGTTCGATGATTCCAACTTGCGAGTCTAATGCGGCTGTCTGCGTGGACATTTCGGCTCTCCGTCGACCGCGGCATCCATGGGTCTGATAGGTCTTATTGATGACGGACTGTAGCGTCGTAGCTGTGCACGCGGAATAGTGCAAAACGATTAGTCCGCCGGAAGAGCCGAGCCTTCTGCGATCGCCGGATTTGCTGACCGCCGACATTGCATCTGACCGGGAAAGGCCCCTAGTATCTTTGTTCCAGCCGAAAAACTTGCAGCAGATCCGCTTCACGGCAAATAATTGTCCCTTGGTAAGGATCTTCACGTGCGCGTTCTAGTGGCAGACGATCAAGCCGGCATTCGCAAGCGCGTGTGTCTCACACTCGCCTCAGGCATCGCTTTGGAGGCGTGCGACGAGGCCGCCAACGGTCGGGAAGCCGTCGAGCAGGCCCAGGAGCTCAATCCCGACGTGGTGATCCTTGACATCACTATGCCGGTAATGAACGGACTGGAAGCCGCCAAGATCATTCGGCGTAGGCAGCCGCAACTTCCTATTTTGATCTTGTCCATGCACCAGAGCCGGCAATTGATGCACGAAGCGCAAAAGATTGGTGTGCAGGGCTATGTGGTCAAGTCCGAAGCCGGGCAGCACCTGGTCCCGGCGGTCGCCGCGGTGCTCAAAAAGCAGACCTTTTTCCCCACGGAATTCTGAGAATCCGTTTCTCCCATCGCGACCACTTAGTTTGCGACGGTCAGATTGACGGCCGCATGGCTGGACAAACGCGCCCCGGCCAACGGCGCCTGATCAATGATGGCACCGTGCGGCCATTGCGGCGCGGTCACATAGTTCAGCTGGTGATGCAATCCGGCAGCGTCGAGGCGGCGCTGCGCTTCCGATTCGCCCATTCCCACCAGGTGCGGCATCACGTACGCCGGGTCGTGGGCTCCGAGCGATACCAATACGTCGACGCGAGGGGTAGCCGCCCCGGCCCCCGGCCGGGGAGTTTGAATCACGACCGTATCGGCCGGCTCGTCAGCCATAGCCACACCGGAGACTTCGCCGATCTGTAGACCGGCGCGCAGCAGCACGATGCGCGAAGCGCGAAGGGAATTACCCTCTAGCAAAGGAATCTCGAGTTGGCGCTGACCCAGGCTTAGCACCACGTGGGCCTGCTGCGAAACCTTCATCAGCAGGCCCGCGGACGGCGTCTGTCGAACCACCACATTGATGGGCAGATCACTGTACACTCGGTCAGCTACTCGCAACAGCAGCCCGCGCGAATTGAGCATGCTGTGCGCTTCACTCACGCTTTTGCCAACCAGATTCGGCATGGTGACTTCCCGGCCGTGAATTGCGATGCGCATCGCGGTGATGGCGCTCAGAAATGAGGCCGAAGCCAAAATGAAGATCAGCAGTGCGGCCTGACCCAGAGATCGGAGTCTTTCCCGGAAAGTCATCGCTTGTAAACCGTACGGTCCGGCTTGAAACAGCTTGCGGCCAGCTGGTCTGCTAGCCTCTCACTTTTTCGCCAGAGGTGGCGCCGGGTAATCCGGCAGCTTATCCTTGCTGGTATCGGCGCGTTTCACTTCCAGCTCATCAAAAAGAATGGACGGGCTGATCACCGTGGTGGCCACTCCCCCAGCGCGATTGCTCACCAGCGGGTCGTCGCCAACCGCCAGCAAGTCGCTGCGTAGCGCACGGACATCGAGTTCATTGAAGACCGCGCCGCGCACCAACTCTTCGCGCCCGTCCGGATAGATGCGATACAGCAGCCGCGGAGCGTTGCCCGGGCCCAGGGTCTCGACGCGATAGCCGTACGGCTTACCTTGCTCGGTAATCATCCGCACAACGCGCTGCTTCAACGCCGCCGGGGTCTCAGCGTCGGAGCTGTTCACCAGCAGCACGCCAAGACTCGGAGCGGGCAGGGTGCCTACACCTGCGCGGTCATGTCCATTCGAGACCGGAAAACCGCGGATCGGCTGACGTCCCACCAGATAATTTACCAGGGTCCCATTTTCCACCAAGGTCACGCGCTGCGCTTTCACCCCATCCGCGTCCACATCGTAACTACCCACCAAACTCTTACCCTGGAAGTCCGTGAGCGTGGGGTCGTCCACGATGCTAAGAAAATTTGGCAACACCCGCGTCTTGTAGCTGGTTGCGAACGCACCGGTGGTGCGATTGGGCCGGCCGAGTTGGGGCTTACGTCCCAGCACGTTTACGCCGACGAGCGAAGAGATTACCTCGTCAGCCGCATCCGGCGCGAACAACACTGGCCCGCGATAGTCTTCCTCAACGATAGGCGCCTGTCGCAGAGCCGTCAGCGTAGACAACATCTTGTTGGCTTCAGCCATCAGGCGGTCGTGATCGAATAATTCCCGCTGCTGAGCCACAACCCAAAACGGATTGCGGCTTAGCCTCATTCCATCAGCAGCTTGCGCGGAACTATTGAACGTAATGCTGTAGATCTTTTTCCCGCTGCGGGTGAGGGTACCCTCGGAATTGACCAGATAATCGTTGTTGGCCGTGAAGCGCAATGTCGCGGTGACCGTCTGCACCTCCGGATACTGGCGATACAGGTCGGTGACGTCCTGCAAATTCTTCTTCCACTGGGTTTCATCGACTTGCAGCGCGACGGTGGGCTGCAGATCGGTCACCACTGGGGCCTTGGAAAAATCGTCCACCGGATTGTTCTCGGTGCTGAATTGTTTCAGTGCCGCTTGTTTTTCTGTGAGCGCCTGGCCCGCGGCCTTATAGGCGTCGTCGGTGGCCAGCCAGATTTGGTGACGCAGCGCGATCGGATCGTCGTCGAGGGGAAGAATGGCGCTTTCGCCCATGCCCTGACCGTAATAGCTGTCTTGTTTGTAGTCGCCCAGCCGCACCACCACGCGCAGAACCCGATAACGCACCCGCTGATTTTCCCGCAGCGCTCCGAAAGCAGCTTCTGCGGTGTAATCGTCCACGTCGTTCACGTGATATTCGATGTAGTACGGAGGCGCTACCTGATTCATTTTCAGTTGAGACTTCGATCGATCCAGCTCGGTAAGCAGCGCTTCCAGGAGCGCGTCGCCGCTAGCCGCGGGATGCGCCGCGACGTCCGTGTGGTTGGCTGCAGGGGGTGCATCGCTTGCGGCGTATGCGCGAAATGCCGCGGGCAGCAAGCTGACAGAGAGCGTACCGATAGCGACGAGCCGCGTCAGCATCATGGTTTCACCGTTTGAGTGTCGTGATTCTCCTGCGCCGTCGTGGTCTTCGCTTCAAATCCCGGCGGCGGCAAAATCGGCGGCCGTTCGTGCGAGTGGGCGCGCTTTTGCACTTCCATTTCAGAGAACAGCATTGCCGGGGCGACGGCGGCCACTGGCACGCTGCCACTCTCCGCTCCGCACACGCCGTTGAAGACATGCTGTTGATCGCCGGTGGTGATAATCCGAGTCAGAGCAGCAAGTGGTGTTCCGACAATGTCTACGCCGCGGACTAGCTCGTCCGGCCGGCCGTCGGCGTAAACGCGATACACGACCACCGGCAGCACCTGAAAAGCTTGCGGCAACGATCGGGTGGTAAGCGTAAAGCCCCCCTGGATGTCGTCGAAGTAGAGACCGTAAGGCTTGCCCTGCTTCTTGGCTTCGTCGATCAGTCGCTGGCGAAGCTGCGCTTCCGGAACGGTTTGCGAGGAGGTAACGATCAAATTGCCTTGCCGCCCGGTAGGCATCAGGCCGGGCTGATTGCGTCCATGGCCATTCGAAACGCCGAAATCCTTGATGGGCATCCGCGACATCAGGAAATTTTTCAGAACTCCGTCTTGAATGACGTCCACGCGCTGCGCCGGAGAACCTTCATTGTCGAATTCGTAAGTACCAGCCAGTTTGATTCCGCCGATTTCATGAATCGTAGGATCGTCGGAAACGCTCAGGAATTTCGGAAGTACTTCCTGATTCACTTTCTTGGTGAAGGTCTGGCCTTCCTCTTCGTCGCGCTGGCGATGACCTTCCAATCGATGCCCCAAAACTTCGTGGAAAAAAACCGCGGCAGCTCTACCGCTCAGCAGCGCCGGGCCATCGTAGGGTTCCGCGACCGGCGCTTTGCGCAGCGCAATCAGATCCTCGGACATCTTGTCGGTCCTAGCGGTCAGTTCCGCTTCGCTTGGCAAGCCGCTGGCGCTGGGTGCTTGAAAGGTTTCCACACGAAGCAGCTCCATGCCGTCGTCGGCGCGGGTTTCGGCTTCCATCACCAAGCGGGTTGAGGCGCTGGGCGTGGCGATCGCGGTGCCCTCGCTGGATACCAGGCGCGAGCTCGAATCCTGCACTTGCATGGTAATCGTGGCGTTGTATACCTCCGGATACTTCCGGAAGTTTCCGGACAAACGTCGAATTTCGGCGCCCCACGCGGCGCGATCAAGCGCTGGAGTTTTCAGCGATTCGCCGGTGTGTACTTGCGGCGATTCTTTCGAGAAGTCCGGCGACTTGTCCTCTTCTTCAGCACGTACCGCATTGTCGGTCTTCACGTTCAAGAGTGCGGGGGCGGCCCGTTTGTATTCGCGGTCGGTCAACTCCCATAAAACGCGGGAAATCGCGTCCGGATCATCTCCTAAGGGAAGCGGGCCGGAGGACATTCCGCTCGAGCGGCTCTGCCCGTGGGTGTTGTCGAGAGCCGGCGAGCCCACCCGCATGGTGACGTCGGCCTGACGGCGCTGCAGCGCGGCGTCGGTAAGCAGGCTGCCATAAGCACCGACCAGCACGACAATCTTTTGATCGTTGACGGTATAACTTAAATAGTAGGGCGCCGGATCGCTCTTGCCGAGGCTGGCTGTGGCCCGAGCCAGTTCGCCTTGCATCGCTTTCAGGATCGGATCACTGCTAACTTTCGCTACGGGAGTTGCAGGAAGATGCGCCTTGGGACCCGGAGCCGAGGCCAAAGGCCCGCCCGCAAGTTGCACCGTCAGCGCGCAGCAGGCTGCCGCGCGAGCCAAACTTCTGACGGCAAACGGCGGGTGAGCCGCGGTGATTACAGGTAATCCGAGTTGTCTAACTATTTTCATTACCAAGGGTCTCCCATGCTGCGAACCGGCGGGTCACTTTGCGAATCTGTTGCCTTTGTAGTGGCGAGTTTTGCTTCGCATCTTTGCTCTTGATTTCGCCCGATCTCGATCAAGGCCGATCGGGGTCCGAAATCGCTCCAATCGCTCCGAATCGCGAGTATGCCTTAGCGTTCCACACCGCGCAAACTAGCTCTCGCCGAATCGTTCTCCTTCGGTCAACCGAGCGCCATTGGCAAACTCAGTGGCGGAGTTCTGCTTGCGGCCTTGTACTTTGACGGCCGTAACCTCGATTTCGGTTGTTTCCCCGCAAGCCACTAACAGGTGCTCACCCGCTTTGCGGATGGTTCCGAGTGGGAGCGCCGGATCCTTGAATTGGACGGCCATCGGCGAATCGATGAAAACTGGCTGGCCCCAGACCTGACAGGTTTGCGAGCGAAAACTGGTGTACGCGCCCGGCCAGGGGGTGAAGCCTCTCATACGGTTATAAATTTGTTGTGATCGCAAACGCCAATCGATTCGCCCATCCTCTTTCTTCAAGATGGGCGCATAGCTCACTTGTTCGTCGTTCTGTGTTCGCGGCGCCAGCGTTCCTGCCGCAATCCCGCGCAAGGTCTCAATCATCAGCGGCGCTCCCGCTTCCGCCAGTCGATTCGCCAGCTCCGGTGCCGTTTCCAACGGCCCGATCCCCAGGCGAGACTGCAGCAACATTTCGCCGGTGTCCATGCCGGCATCGATCCGCATGGTAGTGAGTCCGGTTTCGCTTTCGCCGTTGACGATGGCCCAATTGATGGGCGCGGCGCCGCGATACTTGGGCAGCAGCGACGCGTGCAGATTGATCCACCCGAGTTTGGGAATGGGCAACAAGCGCGGGGGTATGATCTGGCCGTACGCGATAATCACGATGCAATCGGGGGCGAGGTCCTCTAGAATTTTTTGTACATCCGGCGATCGAATTTTCTCGGGCTGGTATACCAGCAGGCCCGCTGCCAGCGCTGCTTGCTTTACCGCCGAAGCGGTCAGTTCCTGCCCGCGGCCCCGCGGTCGATCCGGCTGGGTAATGACCGCCCCGATCTGAATGTCGCTCTGGGCCAGCAGGGCTTTCACTGTGGGAACTGCGAACTGCGGGGTGCCGCAGAAGACGATGCGCATGCTCAAGCTATGGTACCGCACCTGCGAAAAAGACGCGCCGAACCGGTCGGCAGCGAGCCACGCCGAAGCCGATTACCACTCGCCCAGTTTTTTCATCTTCTTGATCTTGCGCTTGATTAAGTCGCGTTTGAGCATGCCCAGATGTTGGATGAAGAGAATCCCATCCAGATGATCAATCTCATGACAGAACGCCCTCGCCAATAAATCCTCGCCGCGCATCTCGAAGAATTCGCCTTTGGCGTTTTGCGCCTTCACGGTGACGAACTGCGGGCGCACTACATATCCGCGGAAGCCAGGAATGGATAGGCACCCTTCTTCCTCGCGCTTTTCACCTTCCGCGTGAATGATTTCCGGATTCACCAGCACCAGCTTGGCTTCGGGATTTTTTCCGGCGGTAACGTCGATCACTGTGACCCGAAGGCTCCGACCAATTTGCGGTGCGGCAAGCCCGACGCCTTGTGCTGCGTACATCGAGGCAAACATGTCTTCGGTGAGTTCTTCCAGCTCCGCGTCGAACTTGGTGATTGGCTTGGTGGCTTTTTCCAGGATCGGATCGCCATACTTCACAACCGCATATATTTTTCGCGGCGCTGCGTCACTCGTTGCAGCGACCGCAGCGGTGGAGGTTGCGGCCTCGACGGTCTGGGCCGCTGCAGCCGCGCTTTTAGAACTCTTGGATTTGTTGGGCATAGTTGTTGAAATTCCGCTGCATCTCGGTCAGAGAGTCCCCTCCAAATTTTTGCAGAAAAGCATCCGCCAAGACAAGCGCTACCATCGCCTCGGCAGCCACTCCCGCGGCCGGCACCACGCACCAGTCCGAACGCTCGTAGGCCGCCTGTACCGGCTCCTTGGTTTCCATGTCCGCGGTGCCTAGCGCCTTTCGCAACGTGGAAATCGGCTTCAGATAGCCGCGCACGACAACATCTTCGCCATTGGTGATGCCCCCTTCCAGTCCTCCTGCGCGGTTGGACGAGCGCCGAAACTTTCTGGCTGCTTTGTCGTACAAAATTTCGTCCTGGACCTCGCTGCCGTACGACCCCGCCGCGGCGATGCCCGCGCCGATCTCCATGCCTTTCACCGCTTGAATGCTAAGTAGCGCTTGCGCCAGTCTTCCATCGAGTTTGTCGTCCCATTGGGCGTGGCTGCCCAGCCCAACGGGAACATTGTGCGCCACTACTTCAAAAATCCCTCCCACGGTGTCTCCCGCTCTGAGCGCTGCATCCACCTCGGCTTTCATCTTTTCTTCCACCGCCGGGTCCACACAGCGCAGCGGCGATTCCAGATCGCCATTCACCACCGTAATTTCTTCCCAGGTCGCCGCGCGTTCCAGCTTGACGTGGCCCACCTGTAGTACGTGGCTTGCGATCTCTGTCCCTAGAGGCCGCAGCAGCAGTTTTGCCAGCGCTCCTGCGGCTACTCGCGCCGCAGTCTCCCGTGCCGAAGCCCGCTCCAAAATGTACCGGGCATCATGAAAATTGAATTTCTGCGAGCCTGCCAGATCGGCATGTCCAGGACGGGGGGCCACCAGCTTTTTGCGGTCCTGATTTGGATCGGAGCATGCCTCTACGGGCAGGATTTTCTCCCAATTCGCCCAATCCCGATTTTCGATCCGCAACGCAATCGGTGCGCCAATGGTCTGCCCATGGCGCACTCCCGCGAAAATGTCTGCGCGGTCCTTCTCAATTTTCTGACGGCCTCCGCGGCCGTATCCGAGCTGCCGCCGATGCAGCTCATGATTGATGAACGCTGGGTCAACCGGCAGCGAAGCAGGCAGGCCCGACAAAAACGCCAGCAGCGCCTGACCGTGCGATTCGCCCGCTGTGTAAAATCTCAGCATTGGAAGGCCGATTCCCCTATGACCGTTTGAAGTGGCGCGAAGACAAGCAGTGTAGCGGTCACCCAGCCAAGCGTCCAGTGCTGGACTGGTGTCGATCCTAAGGGATACTCGTGGCCGCCGTGACTGGGAGATTGACGAGTTTGATCGACGCGGTTACGCTTCCCAACAGCCGCTTTAAGCTGAGCTTTCATTAGAGGCGCAACCGACTAACCGTGGCAGAGTCCCCCCAAGCCTTCGCGTCTGACGTAAAACCCTCGCCGGAAGTCTCCATGCGCGAGGTGCTGACCAACGCCTCGCAAGACTTTCTCTCCGACGTTCAGGCCTATTCATTGATGTCCTGGCAGTCCCTGACCAACCTGGCCAGCGGGCCGCGCTACTTCCAAGACCTTCTGGAGCAAATGGACGATATCGGCGTAGGTTCCTTGCCGATCATCCTGCTTTCCGGTTTGTTCATCGGCGGCGTCATGGTCTTGCAGACTGGCTCGCAGTTCGTCCGTTTCGGGCAAACCGCGTTGACCGGCGACATCGTTTCGCTGGCCCTAGTGAGGGAACTCGGTCCCACTCTGACCGGCATTCTCGTCGCCGGCCGTTGCGCCTCGGGCATCGCCTCGGAACTCGGTTCGATGCTGGTCACCGAGCAAGTGGACGCCATGCGCGCGATGGGCACCGATCCCAGCCGGAAGCTGGTTACTCCGCGGGTCCTCGGCACCATCCTGGTCATGCCGTTGCTCACCGCTTTGTACGATTTTATTGGCCTGCTGGGCGGCTGCATAGCCTCGGTCTTTTCCTTGCGCTTAAACGCCGTAGAGTTCTGGACTCGGGCCATCAATGCGCTCGATTTTGGAGACATCATGCAGGGCATGATGAAGCCGCTGGTCTACGGATTCATCGTCGCTACCGTGGGCTGCTACAAAGGGCTCACTACCCGTGGAGGAACACAAGGCGTCGGCAGGTCTACGACGCAAGCGGTGGTGGTTGCTTCGGTTCTGATCATCGCCGCCGACCTGTTTCTCACCAAGCTTTCGCTATTTCTCGGAGACAAGCTGTTTTGACCTGCCGCACGCGTCCCGGTAATCCAGGTCCCGGCCTGCTGTTGCTCAGCGGCCATCCACGATGATCGCTCCTTCTGAAAGAAAAACGATTGCGAGACCCGCGACCCCCGATCCGCTTGTCGCTTTTGACGACGTGCGCATTGGCTTCGACGAGGGAGAAATTCTTCGAGGTGTATCTTTTCGCGTCCTTGCGAGAGAGCACCTGGTGCTTCTGGGCGAAACCGGCACGGGCAAGACCCTCACTCTGAAGCTCGCCGCCGGCCTGTTGCGGCCTTCTCGCGGCACCGTCGAGGTACTTGGCCAACAAGTATCTTCGATGTCCGAACAGGAGCTGCTAGCGTTTCGTCGCCAGATCGGCTTCGTGTTTCAGGAGGGCGCACTCTTCGATTCGCTGACGGTCGAAGATAACGTCGCCTACCGGTTGCGCGAGGACGGGGTCGCCGAGGATCAGATCGAGCCGCGGGTGCGGGAAATTCTCAGCTTCGTCGAACTGGAGCAGACGCTCGACCAGCTCCCCTCGGAATTGTCTGGCGGTATGCGTCGCCGCGTCTCCATCGCCCGCGCACTGGTTAACCGTCCAGCTTTGGTGCTGTACGATTCGCCTACCGCAGGACTCGATCCGGTCACCTCGCAAAGCATCATCACCCTGATCCTGCGTCTGCGAGACGTTTACGGGGTTACCGCGCTGCTGGCCACCCATCGTCTGCAAGACGGCTTCGCTCTAGCCAACTTTCGCTTCGATCCCCAAACCAAGCGCGTAGTGCGGGAGTTCCCATCGGCCCGGCAACGACCCGACGGCACAATCGAGCCGGTCACCCGATTTCTGGTTTACAAGGACGGTCGGATTTATTTTGAAGGCGCTCCGGAAGAGATTGCCGAGTCGCGAGACTCGTATCTCCAGCGGTTTCTGGTATGAAATTGCGGTAGTCTGTTGGGCAACACTTGAGTTAGCCGAAGACGGCCGGCAGTAAACTCGACGGAGGAAGGTTCATGGCGCAGCGCAAACAATTGACGTGGACCGAACTGCGCGTCGGCCTGTTTGTGCTGGTAGGCTTGCTGGTTTTGGCGGTCGGCATTTTCTACGTCACCGGTGCGGGCTTCTGGGGACCCAAGTACCGCCTGAAGGCCTACTTGCCGGAAGTCTCGGGCCTTGCCAACGGTGCCACCGTCAGCGTCGATGGTGTGGAAGTCGGCAATGTCGAAACCATTCGCCTGGTGCCGCGCAGTCCCAATCACCCTCCCGATAAGAACAAAAACATTGAAGTGATGATGCGCCTCGACAAGCGCTTCCAGAACGACATCCTCACCGATTCCACCGCCAGTTTGGTCACCGAAGGGCTCCTCGGCAATCGCTATGTGAACATCACTCGCGGATTTACCGGGGCGCCCCTGAAAGAAGGCCAGGAAATCCCCGGCACGGAAGAAAAAGCGATTAAGGAAGTTGTCGAGCGGAGTTCTGACCTGCTGGGAAATCTGCAAGCCCTAACGGTTGACGCCCAGCAAATGGTGGCCGGGGTGAAGCAAGGCCGCGGAAATCTCGGCAAGCTCCTCACCGACGAGCAGGCCTACGACAATTTGAACAGCCTTCTGGCCAAGGGCAATCGGCTTGTGAGTGGGGTGCAGGCCGGGCAGGGAACCGTCGGTAAATTGGTCGTCAGCGACGACCTTTACAACAAAGTTGGAACCGCGGTAGACAACGCCAATGGCATCATGGGTGACGTGCGCGCGCAGAAGGGCACCATCGGCAAATTAATGTATGACACCGCGCTTTACGATCAGGTCAAAGACACCGTCGGAAACGCCAACGCCGTCCTCAGCGATGTGCGCGCCGGCAAGGGCAGCCTCGGCAAACTCGCAAATGACGATGAGCTCTACAATCGCCTGCGCGACACCGGCACGAATCTCGCCAATGCTACTGCCAAGTTGAACGACAACACCACCACCGCAGGCAAATTGTTTTCCGATCCCAAGCTTTACGACAATTTAAGCGGTCTCACCGGAGATCTGCGCTTGCTGATCGGCGATTTTCGCCAGAATCCGAAGAAATACTTACACTTCAAGGTAACCGTGTTCTGACGTTTTCCGCGCGCCAGAAATTGGCGCAGCCACCCACCCTGTGTTGTAATGCATTTGTAACATCCAGCGGCTACGCTCCATCGAATCGATAGCTTGACCCTCAGGTGCAATGGAAAATCAGGAAGTAACACCAAGGCCAGCGCGTCCCGAAGCGGGCAAGTCCACTCTGCCTCAGCCCGGGCGACCGGTACCTAGCCGCGCGTACCCCGGCGCCTTAATCGTCGTCGAAGGCACCGACGGTTCCGGCAAGAGCACCCAACTGTATCTCCTGAAACGATGGCTGGAGATTGGCGGCTATCGCCTGCACTTCACCGAATGGAATTCTTCGCCGCTGGTAAAATCGGCGACCCGCCGCGGCAAGCAGCGCCGCCTGCTGACCCCCACCACTTTTTCGCTTCTTCACGCCGCGGATTTCGCCGATCGCTGCGAGCGCCAAATCATGCCGCTGTTGCAAGGCGATTACCTGGTGCTCGCCGACCGCTATGTTTACACCGCGTTTGCGCGCGACGCCGCTCGTGGCTGCCCGCCGCGATGGCTTCGCAATCTCTATCGCTTCGCGCCTATCCCAGATATCACCTTTTATTTTCGCGCGCCTCTGGACGTCGCCGTAAATCGCATCTTGAGTGGGCGCCCCAAGCTGAAATACTACGAAGCCGGCATGGATTTGGGTTTGTCCTACGACCGCGCCGAGAGTTTTCGACTTTTTCAGGCTCGTATTCTGGAAGGCTACGACAAAATGGTGGACACCGATAATTTCGTGGTGTTGGATGGCACCCTGCCAGTCAACAAGCTGCAAAAGCAGATGCGTGACATCGTCGCGTCCAAGATCGATCTGAAGCGCTTCGCCCCGCATGCTCCGGAAGTGGAATAAAAGTGCCCGATCAGGAAAAAGAGAGAGAAAAAGAAAAGGATAAGGATAAGGCCGTGGCGCACGGCACTCCCGAAGAACCAACTTCCGCCCCCATTTCGGCCCCTGCCGGGAAAAGTGCAGGCCCCACGGAAGAAGAGGTCAGCCAGCATTTTTTCGGTGAGCCTCTGGTCGGTTTCGATCCCAGCGAAATCACCGGCAAGCTGGTGGTCATCGAAGGCATGGACGGCTCCGGCCGGTCCACACAAATTGCACTCTTACAGGAATGGCTCGAATCCGAAGGGTTCGCGGTACAGACCAGTGGTCTGCGGCGTTCCAATCTTGTTGGCCGCGACATCGATCAATTGCTGGCGAAAAACGCGGTTACTCGGCTGACCCTCTCGTTGATGTACGCCACCGACTTCTTCGACCAGGTCGAGCACCGCATCCTCCCGGCGCTTCGTTCCGGCACTGTGGTACTCGCGGATCGATTCATCTTCACGCTCATCGCCCGCGGCGTCGTCCGGGGTATCAATCGCGATTACATCAGCGGACTTTATGCCATGGCACTGCGTCCGGACCTGACCTTTTGGCTCAATGTCCGCCCAGAAACGGCATTCGCCCGCGAATTCAAGAAAGCCCAGGCCATCAGCTACTGGGAAGCGGGACGCGACATGTCCTTGTCTCACGATCTGTACTGGTCTTTCATCCGCTACCAAACCATGATCAAGCGCGAATTCGAAGTCATGGCCAAGCGCCACAATTTTCTCGAGCTGGACGGCGAAGCCAGCGTTTCCGCGGTAAACAAACAACTCCGACAAAAGATCGGCGAGCTACTGGGCATTCGCGCCACCAAATACGTACCTTCGGCGGCGCTCGCCCACCTCTGGCGGTAGACTCCTCGATGCCCGATCCCGTTCACATCGCCGCCATCGATGCGGGTTCCAATGCAGTGCGCCTAGCTGTCGCCCGAGCCTATTCGGCGTTGGATATCGAGCCGTTGCATAGCGAGAGGTACTCCCTCCGTTTGGGCGAGAGCGTTTTTCTTCGCCACCGCTTCAGCGAGGATATTTTTAAGAAAAGCGTCAAGGCCTTCCGGCATTTCCGCGAACTCATGGACGAGTTTGGCGTAACCAAATATCGAGCGGTGGCCACCAGCGCTACGCGCGAGGCCCGCAACCGCGATGCATTCAAACGTCGAATCAAGCAAAAATCTGGCATCGCGCTCGAAGTGATCAGTAGCTTGGAAGAGTCGCGACTGGGGCGCGAGGCTGCGCTCGCCGCATTGGGGCCCGAGGCGCCCCCTCGCTGCATCATTGACTTAGGCGGAGGCAGCTTGGAGATCAGTGTGCTCCGCGATCATTCCATCGAACACACCGCTCAACTCCCGGTGGGAACGGTGCGCTTGATGACCACTCTGAATATTCGCGGCGTAATCCGGCCGGCGCAAGCCGAGCAGGTTCGCCGCTACATTCGGGTGCTGCTGGAGTCGCGCTTGCCGTCGCGACCGAACATGGCCGAGAGCGTGACCGTGGCGCTGGGCGGCAATGCCGAAACTCTTGCGGCCATCGCCCCGGGACCTCGCCAGAACGGCGTGCCCACTGTGCAACTCTCCTTACTGCGTGAGCGCATGGACGACATTTTGCGTCGCGACGTGCGTGAGCGTATGAAGACGTTTGGTGTGCGCCGTGACCGCGCCGATGTCATCGGAATTGCCGCGCTTACCTTTTCCGCTATCGGGCGCTATTTGAACGTCCGGACCCTGGCGATCCCTTGTGTGGGCATCCGCGAAGGATTGCTGCAAGAAATTGCCGAGGAAGCTTTCTCTCGCAAAGAGCCGCACCGGTACACCGCCGCTGCGCGCCAATTGATTGCCGGTGCCCGCAGCTTTGCGCGTCGGCTGGAATATGATCAACGCCACGCCGAACACGTTCGGGAACTCAGTGTGATGCTCTTCGATCAACTGCAGCCGGTTCATCATCTGCCGACACCATTCCGGGTGCTGCTGGAGGCCGGGGCCATGCTCCACGATGTCGGGCACATGGTCAGCCATCGCGGACACCACAAACACGGTGAGTACCTGGCGCTCAACGGCGACATGCCCGGCCTGGAAGGACGAGATCGAGCCATCGTCGCGGCGTTGGTGCGCTATCATAATCGCAAGTCGGAGCCCGCCAGCCACCACGCGTCGTATTCGAGTCTGAACAGCGGCGATCAGCGCGTCACCAGGCGCCTCGCAGCTATCCTCAGGATTGCCGAGGCCTTGGACCACTCTCATCGCCAGCGGGTGACCAACCTGGGAGCTTCCTTCCAGCGAGACGCGATGGCTCTCCAGGTCACGGCACGCGGGGACGCCACTGAAGATTTGCGCGACGCCAACCGCAGCGCGGAGCTATTTGAGAAAGAGTTTCACGTGCGATTGCATTTCCGGCGGTCCGGCGCGTGAACGTTGGTGCGATATAGACGGGTTAAGGCCCAGGAGAACAGCGATGCAGCTTTATATTGTTCGTCACGGGATTGCCATTGACCGCGATGCGCCGAAGTGCCCTCCGGACCCGGAGAGGTATCTTACCGAAGAGGGTATGGAGAAAACCAAACAGGTGGCCAACGGAATCGCAGCGCTAGGAGCGACGCCCGACCTAATGCTCAGCAGTCCCTACGTGCGGGCCATGCAGACCGCGGAGATTTTTGCGCACGTCTTGGATTATCCAAAAGCCAAAATCCGGCGCACCGATCTGTTGCTGCCCGGCGGCGAAAGTTTGCTGCTCTTTAAGGAATTGGCGAAGGACAAGCAGTCGTCAACCGTCTTCTGCTTTGGTCATGCGCCGCACTTGGATGATTTCATCGCCACCGGGCTGGGCACCAAGCACCAATTCACACAGTTGAAAAAGGCTGGTGTCGCGCTGCTCGAATTGAAGCGCATGTCGCCGCCAAGCGGGCAGCTGGTGTGGTTGGCACCGCCAAGATTGCTCCGCTGGGCCGGCAAATGAGCCTGATTTGTCGGTGGATCGCAGTCTTTTCGACGCATTTTTCTACACATCCGCAAGAGTGAAAAACACGGGAGTTAATCTACGGCTTTCCGCCGTGCTCTAACTTCCAGACGATTTTGCGCAGCATCCCCAGCCATATCTGGGCGTCGGACCTGGATAGATTCAACCGATGAATCAATCGGCGCAACTTTTCCTCGCGGTGAGTCGGCGACCGAGAAGGGAAGTAATCGCTGGCGGCCAGAGCCTCCACGAGCAGGGCACCGATGCGCTCAAGCTCGCTCGCGCCGGCAACCACAGTTTTCGGCACGGAAGCCGCATTCTTCGCCGAACGGCATAGTTCATACAGGCAAATGGCCACCGCTTGCGCCAGATTCAGAGATCGGTGCTGCTGGCGGGTCGGGATGCGTAACAGCCAATGGCAATGGCTGAGATCTTCGTTCGACAGCCCAACTTTTTCGGACCCGAAAAGCAGAGCAAGGCTGCCTGAGGCCATACACCTGCGTAGTAGCGGGCTGGCCTGCTCTAAGCGCCGCACCGGATGCTGAATATCTCGGCGGCCCACGGAAGTCGTACCGACCACCAGCGTGCAATCAGCCACCGCGTCCCCAACGCTTGTGAATTGTTCGGCATTTTGCAACACCGGCAAAGCACCCACCGCGGAACGCGCTTCGCGAAAAGATGGTTCGTATGGATTTACGACGCGTAAATGCAGGAACCCAAAATTGCTCATCACCCGAGCTGCTGCGCCGATGTTCAAGGGATTACGAGTGGACACCAGCACCACGCGTAAACGATTCGCTTCAATGCGAGCTTGCACGAGGCTGACTAAACGCGAAGCTACCAGACCCGGCAACTGGGTTGATGCACCATTTTCTGCCCTTCATGGCAGTTAAACGCCTTGCGAAACTCCGGGCTGTTGGCCACTACGTTGTTGATGCGGTATTTTGGATATGAGTGGGGATTGGTCAAAACCATGGTGCGGATGAGCTCCGGCCGATACTGCTGACACCAGGTGAACGCGTAAGAAATGAAAAAGCGCTGCAGCTCCGTAAAACCGTCAGCGCCTTTATCATCAAGGCTCTTCCCTGAGCGTGCGAGGTCTGTTTGCAGCGCCAAAAAAGCCAGATGCAAGCCGCCGTTGTCGGCGGTGTCTTCGCCCTGCGTAAGTTTGCCGGCCTGCTTGACCCCAGGTCCTGCTTCCGGAATCGGCTGAGTGTACTGGTCGGAGATACATTTGCCGCGCTCATCGTATTCTTTCGCATCGTTTGCGGTCCACCAGTCGCGCAAATTGCCCTGAGCGTCAAACTTGCGACCTTGATCGTCGTAACCGTGGATGATTTCATGCCCAATGACCGCCCCGATTGCACCGTAATTGACGGTGTCTTCTTGCTTGGCGTCGAAAAACGAAGGCTGTAAGATTCCCGCTGGAAAATTGATGGTGTTGTTCTGCGGATCCTCGTAAGCGTTGATGGTGGGCGGGGTCATGATCCACTCGCTCCGATCAACAGGCGTGCCGATTTTTGCCACCCACCGTTCATGCTCGAAGTTGGTGGTGTGTTGCCGATTTGTCAGATAGCTGTCACGCGCAACGGTGACCGCTGAGTAGTCGCGCCAGTGATCGGGATAGCCAATTTTGTCGAGAGTGGCGCGCAGCTTTTCTTGGGCCTGTTTTTTGGTTTCTGGCGCCATCCAATCGGCAGCATTGATGTCTTGCGATAATGCCGCTTGAATGTCGTCCACCATCTGTTTAACGCGTTGCTTGCTTTCCGGCGGAAACGCGCGGTTCACGTAAACCTGCCCTAGGGCCTCACCTAGACTCGCGTCCGCGGCCCGGGTGCAGCGTCGCCAGCGCGGCTGCAACTCCTTCGCGCCGGTGAGAGTACGACCATAAAAATCGAAATTCTCGTTGACGAAATCGTCACTCAACGAAGGCGCGTTGCCGTGCAACATTTGCCAGCGAAGATAAATCTTCCAATGATCGACCGGATGCTGATTTAGCATCAACTCAGCAGCCTTGAAAAAGTCTGGGGAGCTGACCACATAGTGCGGCGAAGCCGGGGCTTTCACGGTCTTCAGATAGAGGTCCCAGTCGAAGGACGGTGTCAACGCCTTGACCTGCGCCAGAGACATTTTGTTATTGACGTTCTTTGGATCGCGGCGGGCCACCGGGTCCATAGCCGCCTTGGCCATTTGCGTTTCCATCTCCATGACCACATTTGCGTCACTGGCAGCCTGGTCCGCGGATTCCCCGGCGAGCACAAACATATTGGCAATGTGCTTCACATACTTACTGCGAATTCCTCTGGCCCGATCGTCTTCGGCGAGATAAAAGGTGCGTCCCGGCAGAGCCATGCCACCCTGATCGATGAACGCCACGTTAAGGGATGCGTCGTCGTAATCAGGGCTGCCGGAAAATCCGAGCAGGGCCGCGTTGGTCTCGTTGTCGTTGCCAATCCATGCGCCAGGAATGGTCTGGTGAAGATGCGCGACTTCTTCGGTGATACCCGCCTTGTTGTTTATGGCGGCGATACGCGCTAGCTCCGGCTTTAGCCATTCGCCGGTTTGCGCGTTCACTGTCTTGGTATCCATGCACGCGTAATAGTAATCGCCTACCTTTTGCTCGTTGGCGTCGCGCTTGGGATTCGCGGCGGAATTTTGTTCCAGGGCCAGCACTAAAACGGTCTCGTTCCACAGGCTCAGCGGACTGTTTACCCCCCAGGTCACTTGGTCGGCGGGGATGGGATGGCCGGCCAGCCACTTGCCGTTGGAGTAGTTTGCGAAGTCGTCGCAGGGATCGGCAGTCGAGTCAACATTGGTGGTGTTGAAATGTTCGAGCGCTGGCAGCGCCGCTGGGGGATCCTGCGGCGAAAGCGAGGATTGCTGCGCGACTGCGGGCAAGCTCAGGAGCAAAGCCGCTACTGCTGAAAGGAATCTCAGACCCATCGTGAACCCCCAAGGAAAGCGCGACGAATTGTATCAGAGGCTTGTGAGTTGCGCGCAGGTCATCTCAATTTTCACCGGTCCACTTCGCTCGACCACGCCTTGACGGCCAGTAACGCGAAAACCTGACGCGTTCGTTGCATCGTCGCGCTCGGCGGTTGCCTTCGACAACATGAGACGGACCTGGATCGCGCCCGCTCCGGCTGCCCAGGCCTTGACCGACGACACCCACAGATCCGTCGCGGCGCGCACCCCGGACATCCGGATGAACCCACCTAGCCATGCAATGAGCCACAGAAAGGTCATGTTGGCCGCAGCTGCCGGCCACCAGCCCATGGGATTCGGCTCCGCTTCAAGGATCAACCTCACGCCAGCAGCCACGCCGCCAATCCTCGGTGGTCCTGGCCAACTCCCGCGCCTGAAGATGCCACGCCCTCAACACTGATTCGTCTCCACGGACGGCAGTTCTGAGATCGAATTACCTATCGCTCTCCCGCGTCGCAGCTGGAGTGAATTCCTGGCGCTGGGCTGAAACAAAAACACTCGTTTGTTGCTGTGGAACCTTAGACTTAAATGGCATTCTGTCGTACGTTTCATGCATTACGATTCGACCGGTCGGCCGGGCTCACCGGTCTGAGTTGGCAAAGCGACGATGTTTTCCGGCGGAGGCGCGGTCTTCAGCACCAAAGGTTTGCCTAGGTAGGCCTCCAGCAAGTGCTTGCCGGCAGCCAAGCGCGCGGCAATTTCCACCGAGTCGGTCAAGCCCGGAACAAACAGCAGGATGGCATCGGCAGATTTCTCTGCGTACATTCCCGCACAGTCGACCGAACTGATTTTTCTTAGCACCCGCGCCAGCCTGAGAACTCCGGCAAGCGCACGAATGTTCTTCTGCTCGTCTTCCGAACAACTCGCAAAAGGTCCGCGATCGGGCTCGGGTTCCGGGCCACGATGATATCGAATGGTCAGACCTAGCAGCTGCCACTCATCGAAGGTCCAACTGGGCGGCATTGGCAAAGAACGCAAGCGGCGAAGCGAAGCCTTCTGCGGGGCTCGTGAATTGTCCGTATTACCGACGCGCTGAAGGCGCGCGGCGGCGCGCAACACCCGGCGCATGGCATGCTCTCCGAAAATAGGAGCGGCATGGACACGACGCAGCGCGTCGAACAAGGCCGCCGCAAGCCGGGAAACATGGGCGGTACGCATCGGGCGAGTGTCCGCGGCGCGCGCGGTAACGCGAAGCCGGGCCATGGACGCGAGAGCGAGACGCTTGCCGTAAGGCAGACCGTGGCGCCAATCGTTCCACAAGCTGGTTTTCCCAAGCGTCAGCTGTTGATACGTTTCGATGCGTTGGGTGCGCTGGTGACGAAGCTTTTCCTGCCAAGCGTTTTGCGCATCGAGAGTCTCCGGCCTGGCGGATAGCTTCACGGCTTCGGCCAGAACATCTAGGTCGTGCACATCGCCGAGCAGATCCTGCAAACGCTTTAGGTTGTCGCTCCAAGCCGCATAGTGTTCAGGAAGAAGACTCTCGACGGTGTAGCGGAACCGCTTGATACCGACCCGAAGCTCGTGCCACGGACCGGGCTTGTCGGTACGCAGTGCGCTGGCGTGCAGATCGCGGGCCTCCTCCAGGCGTTCGACCGCCAAACACTGTGCGGCGAGACTCTCCGCCGGCACTAAACGCGATCGCCTGCGCAGTCTTCGTTGCATACGCTTCCAGGCCTTCTCATCGAAATTCTCAATAGCTTTTAAGGCGCGCTGCTGGAGCTCGGGGGTCGAAGCGGCGAAGCCCGTTTGCAATTCGGTCTGCACCGCATCATGGCCTTGCGAAAGCTTCTGTACCCAGTCCTGCATGATGTGAGAGTCACGCAGGCCGCCCAGTCTGCGGAACACCTTTCGCGGTAGCCGGCGGAGCTCGCCCCAGGAGGGGTCGGCGTCCACCTGCTGCATGACCGTGGCCAGCGAGCGGCAGCGGCGGATAGCTACACGCAGATCGTGGACGGCGTCGGCGCTCGGCTCGTTGCGGACATGGTCAATTTCTTTGAGAACACGCTCCATCCAATGGGATAATCCGTAATAACCAGGATAAGACTTACGCTGGAGAACGGGATGAGCCGGTAAGCCGGACGAAGACGAAAAACCTGAAACGGAATGTACGCTAGCCATCGATGATCCCGAGAACCGTGGTACCGCATTTGGGTGCGGGCCCCGCTGCCAACGGTTCTTAAAGAAGCTATAGAGTAGCTCTGGGACGGAGGCGCGTCCAGCCGAGAGCCTGCACTCCGAGGTCGGGCTGTAGGCGAGCAAGGAAGATGGCCATAAGCAGAGTCATCCCCGCAGCGACCAGGAACACGCGCGAGGGATCGGGGTGGCCGAAGCGCAGCATGGCGTATTGCACAATGGGCTGCAGCGCGACGCCGATGAACGAGAGCAGGTTGGCGACCGCTATGGTGCGTCCCTTTTCTTCCGGGTCGGGGCGCCTCTGAATAAGGGCGTTGATCGGGACCACGAAGAATCCTCCGGCCATCCCGAGCAGCGCCAACAACACAAATACGAAATTGAAACTGAGACCGGGAACGGAGAGCACTGCACCCATGGCGAAGATTCCCGCCATGCCCGGCAGGACCATGCCGCTTTCGATTCTGGAGCCGGAGGCGTAGCCGGCCGCGAAGCTGCCAATTCCGATGCCGAGGCTAAGAGCCGCGAGTAGATAGCTACTGTGAGCCTCGTCGACCCGCAAGATGTCGGCAGAGTACAAGACAATGTTGAGTAGCAGCAAGGAGCCGAGGAACCAGAAAAAGGTGTTGGCGATCACTGCGACCCAAAGAACGGCGTCGCTTCGGATACGGTGGAATTCGGCGAAGAAGTCTCGCGGAACGTTCCAATCGAATTTGCGACCAGGATCAGCGGCTACCAGTTTGGGAATGCGCAGGCTTAGCAGCAGTCCGAATACTGCGAGAGCGACGAAGACCGCGCCCGACCAGCCTTGGCGGCCGCGGAAATGCACGGCGAGCGCGCCGCCGGCCAGCGCCGCGAATATGGCGGAGAGCAGGGTGGTGAGTTCCATGATGCCGTTCCCCCAACTGAGCTTGCTGTCGGGAAGCAATTCCGGCAGCAAGGCGTACTTGGTAGGGCCGAAGAGGGCGCCTTGGGTGCAGGCGAGAAAGAGACTGAGGGCCGCGAGATGGTTGCGTCGGTCAACGAAAGCCAGGGTTGCGAGCGACATGATGAGAAGCTCGAAAAGTTTAGTGCCGATCGTGACGCTGCGTTTACTATATTTGTCGGCGAGGTAGCCGCCAGGAATGGAGAAGAGCAGAAAGGGAACTGCGAATAGCAGAGGAACGATGAGCACGAACCAAAGGTCGCGTTGTTGCTTGGAGACAGCGGAATCGAGAACAAGAAAGCTCACCAGCCATTTCAGGGCGTTATCACTGAAGGCGTTTTGGAATTGAACGGCGATCAAGGCCCAAAAGCCGCTGAGGCTTGCCGGCGAGGCGTTGCCATGAGAGGCGGAGGGAATTTCGGGATTGCCGTTCACTTTGTGGCGCGCCTCCGGTCCGGGTGCAGCGTCCGGAACCATGAGATTAGCGTGAGCCGATCCTGGCCACCCGCCTCGACAGCCCTCAGTAACCGCAGGCTGTCGCCAATCCGAGCGAGTGTATCTGCTGGCCGAAGGGCCAGGCAAGGGGCGCATACCTGCATCGGGTCTTTGCGGTCGAGGGCGTTTTTGAAGGCGTTTTACGGCTGGGAAAAGGGAGGATCGGCGAGCTACAAAGCAAGCGAAGCGAGGCGCCCTCAGCAAGCTTGAGAGGAAGGGCGGCGCGTGGTATTTTCGAAGTGGCCCGGAGTGGCGGAACTGGCAGACGCAGCAGACTCAAAATCTGCCGGAGCTTTGCTCTGTGTGGGTTCGACTCCCTCCTCCGGGACTCTGTTCTTGCCCAGAATTATTACCTTTCCGGCCAATCGCGTCTCGTGCCCAGGGGCCGCCCGAGCAAATCCCTTTTTGCCCTCTGTACCTTGGATTGACAAGCCACGGATGCGGTACTAAACGCTTCGAGTTAAGGGTCGTGAAAAGTTTAGCGTGTCTGACGTATTGGTTGCAGTAGCCTTGCTGGCGGCGTTCGGTAAGGGTCGAGCGCGTTTGCCAGTCTTCTTTGCTACGTTAACCGGTTGGGCCGTTTGGCCTGGTTGGGTCCGTAGGAATTCTCTGAGCACGATTGCTTCAGGCGAAAGTTTGGAAACACTGCGAATAGAGACGCGGCAAATTCTGCGCCGTGATCGGTAGACTCGAAGAGCGGACCGAAGATCTCAGAATTCCAAGGAGTGTGTAGTTGGTGGGTGCGGAATTCAGTCCCGAAACGATTGGACGCGACGAAGTGCGTGAGCGCTTTGAGTTTGCCCATTCGGTGATACGGAAGGCTGGCCTGGTTGCCAGCGAATGTTTTGGGCGCATAAGCAGTCTGGCGATTCGGAGCAAAGGCTCGCACGATCTGGTGAGCGAAGCCGACCTAAGCACGGAGAAGGTGATTCGCGACAGTCTCGCGTTGCGGTTTCCTGAGGACGCTTTTTTTGGCGAGGAATCCGGGCCACCGACAATCACAACGGGAGCGGGCGTTTGGGTGGTCGATCCGATCGATGGGACTCAACCATTCCTCTGCGGTCTGCCCAACTGGTGCATATCCATCGCGTTCGTTCTAAACCGGAAGCTTGAGTTTGGCGTTATTTACAACCCGCCGTGCGATGAGCTTTTCGCGGGCGGGAAGGCATTTCCGGCCACGGTCAACGGAACGTCGATTCGTGTCAGCCCGGGTACGGATTTTTCGGCGGGGCTGGTCAGCATTGGATTCTCTCCAAGATCTCCCCACGCCTTTTTATTCGATTCTCTGAGAAAGCTCCTGGCGCAGAACGGCATGTTTTTCCGCAATGGTTCGGGTGCTTTATCGTTGGTTTACGTAGGAGCGGGACGTCTGCTGGGACACGTTGAGCCGCACATGTACCCATGGGACTGTCTAGGCGCAATCGCGATCATCGAGGCTGCCGGAGGTAGAGTGAACGAGTACCTGACCGGAGACGCGCTGCTGAAGGGGAATCGAGTCGTTGCCGGCGCACCAGGCGTCTTCGGTCAACTGGAAACTTTGCTAGACGGTTGAGTGGTTTAGAAGCGTTCCGCCAACAGGTGCTCGGCGATTCTTATGGCCTTGGCAATGATCGTCAACGACGGATTGACGGCGCTCGCGGATACGAAGCAAGAAGCGTCGACGACCTAGAGGTCGTCCAAATCATGAGCTTTGCAGTTGGGATCGAGAACGCTGACGCGCGGATCGTTGCCCATGCGGCACGTGCCGTTCTGATGGTGTAGGTCGCAAGAGATGGACGGTTGGTCATCCGCAGGACGACGGCCATTAATAACGTTGCCATAAAAAGTTCAGCGAAGAACGCCGGGACTGTTCCGTAGGGACCAGGAACAGTGATGGCGTATTCAACGGTTGGCTTGGCTAGCTCGTTGCCGAACCAGATTGCGGCGACGGCCACTCCTGCTCCGCCCATAAATGGAAACACCACATAGAACAGTGCATCCCATCTGGCAATCTTGCGCAGTCGAAAATAGGTCAAGGTAATGGCAGGATTGAAGTGGGCGCCGAAGCGCTTGCCCATCGGGGAGCGGATGATCAGAATCACCGTGACGCCCATCGCGACGCCCATAAGGGTTCGCCGGAAGACGGCGCTGGGGAACAGATGCAGGGCGGGATAGGACGGATCGAAGAGGAAAACCGTAAAGGCACAGGCGGAGAGCATAAAGATCGCAAGTTCGATGGCTTCGAATACCTAGAGAGGCCAATGGCGTTGTACAGCGGCGAAGGCGGTCGCTTCTGGAGGGTGCGATTTGTTTTCGGTGTCGGCCGCGCTCAAGTGACCTCGGTTATTGATTCGAGCTACCAATTTTTTGACGGCGTCAAGTCAGCCACACTATACCGGACGGTTCGCGACGTGCGACCGAAGTGTGTTTCTATAGAACGATCGTGCGGCTCGAAGACGCGAAATCTCGGTGAGAAATTTAGGCGCGAGAAGACCAGGAGTCATTCATGAGATTGCAGGATAAGGTTGCAGTAGTTACTGGGGCGGGGACCGGGATTGGTCAGGCCATCGCTATTGCTTTTGCTAAAGAGGGCGCCTTCGTGGTGGTCGATTACGTGGGGAAGACCGCTGTTTCCGAAGAGACCCTCGGGGCAATCGGTGCGTTCGGACGCAAATCTTTGGGTGTGGACGCGGATATTTCCCAGCCGGACGATGTGGCTCGGCTGATTCAGAAGACGGTGGCGACGTTCGGTACGCTGGACATTTTTGTGAACAATGCGGGGATTGAGAAGAAATTTGCTTTCGTGGATTTTCCGCTTGGAGAGTGGCAAAAAATTATAGCCGTGAATCTCACCGGTCCTTTTCTGTGCTCGCAGGCCGCAGCCAAACAAATGATCCAGCAAGGCAAGGGAGGACGAATCATTAATATTTCGTCGATCCATGAAGATCTTCCGATGCCAACGAACGCGCCGTATTGTGCCACCAAAGGCGGCCTGCGGATGCTGATGCGGACCATCGCCGTGGAATTGGCGCCACATCAGATCACCGTCAATAATATTGGCCCGGGGGCCATTTTTACCCCAATCGATATCGATGTCGAAAACGATCCAAAATTAAACGATCAGATTCTGGCGGAGATTCCGTTGGGGCGCTGGGGAAAACCGGAAGAGGTCGCGCAGCTTGCCGTGTACCTGGCTTCCGACGATGCCGCTTATGTGACCGGTAGCACCCACTTCATCGATGGCGGCATGCTAAGAAATGCCGGCAGCTTATAGGTGTTCAGGCGCAGGAAGTGAATAACCGGGCAGCCTGCGGTACGCATTGATCAGCATCCCGGCGAACGAATCAGGTGTTCTGGCCGCTGACCGCCTTCGCTGCCGATAGATCGAAGGACTTAACGGCGGCGGCCTCATCGTCCAGGATATCGAAGACGGTATACAGTCTGGTGATTTGCAAGACGTCGTGAACGTTGTTGGTGAGGTGGAGCAGTTTCAATTCTCCGCCCTGCTTCCGGACACTAATGAAGGCGCTAACCAGATAGCCCAGGCCGGCGCTGTCGATATAATTAACATCGCCCAGATTGAGCAGAATCTTCTTATGCCCGCGGTTTAAAAGATCGCAAACCAACTCCCGCAATGCGGCGCTCTCTTCGCCGAGCACGATTCTGCCGTTGATGTCCACCATGGTGATGCCACCTACTTCTCGGGTGCTGGTCGTCATTTTCATTTGGCACCTTTCTCGACTACAAAGAAGTCTCTCAACTGCCATTACCGGTATTCCTCAGTGGGTACCGGGGATTTGGCTACGGCAGTGTGCTTCGGTACCGGCGTGAAGTCCAACGAATTGTTTTTTGTTTAGTTAGCGCCGATCGGGTAGGCCCAGCGTGCCGATGGCGGTCGTATCGATGTTACGTTATGGGGCTATTCGATCCGGGAATTCAGGCGGACCGCCCACACCGTCGGTACTCATGAATTGCCGGCCGCTATCGAATGCATACTCGCAGAGTCTTGGAGGCAGCCATGCTGATGGGAGCGCATATTGTGATTTATTCGAAGGATGCGGACGCCGATCGCGCATTTTTTCGGGATGTCTTGGGATTTAGTTGGGAAGACGCGGGACATGGTTGGCTGATTTTTGCGGTCCCCGGAGCGGAGGTCGCGTTTCATCCGGGCGAGAACAACCGGCACGAGATGTATTTGCTTAGCGACGACCTGACCGCCGAGCTCGCTGCTCTAGAAAAGAACGGGGCGCACGTTGGTGAAGTCAGCGAAGAGCGCTGGGGAAGACGCACCACCATTTCGCTTCCAGGCGGCGGAGAAATCGGGTTGTATGAGCCCAGGCATCCGGTCGTGTTTAAGAAAGGAAGCGGCGGTTCGACCGGGAACAAGCCCGAAAATTCAACGAAAACCTAGTGGGCCTGCTGTGAAGCAGTCCGTTGTGATGACGAAATTGATATAATTGGGCCAGCAATCCTGCCATGGCCAAAAAACACTCAATTTCGCGAAAGGCGCGGCAGCCTTCGAAATCTAGAAACAATTTGGGCGGCCGCACCGCGAAAGCGTTGCTGGATGCGAATCAGCGTCTGCAATCGATTTTGATTGCCAACGAGGTGGCCACCTGGACCTGGGACATCGTCAACGACCGGGTGATCGCAGACGAAAATTTGGCGCGTTTGTTTGGCGTGAGCCGCCAAGACGCTGTCGGCGGGCCCATCGAGAAATACTTTCAGGCCATTCACCCGGACGACCGGGGGCGTATCAGGGCTGCGGTTGCAGAGGCTCTGGAGGGCGCGAATGACCGCTACGCAGTGGACTATCGTATTGTAAGGAAGGACGGGGCTAGCTCTTGGGTTACGGCGCGCGGAAGAGTCGAGCGGGATGCGAAGGGGAACCCCCGATATTTTCCCGGCGTAATCCTGGATATTACCGGCCGTAAAGGTTCTGAACGGAAAGCCGAAGAATTGCATCGGCGTCTCGAACAGCAATCCCGCCTCTTCGATACCACGCTGTCCACGATTACAGACTTCGCGTATATCTTCGATCGCCAGGGCCGGTTCGTTTATGTCAATCAAGCCTTGTTGAATTTATGGGGATTGAAGCTAGAAGATGCCCTTGGCAAAGACTTTTATGAGCTGAACTACCCGGATGAACTTGCCAATCGGCTGACCCGTCAGATTCAGCATGTATTCGATACCAAGACAGGCCTGACCGATGAAACTCCATATACCAGTCCAACTGGGGTTGGCGGTTATTACGAATATATATTTCGGCCGGTCCTGGACGGTGAGGGCAACGTCCAGGAAGTTGCCGGTTCGACGCGGGATATCACCGAACGCAAACGAGTCGAAGAGGAACTGAGGCAGAGCCAGGACCGGTTTCGGGTGCTTGCCGAGACCCTGGAAAATCAGGTGCGAACCAGAACCAGGGAATTGGAAGAGCGGAATAACGATGTGCTCGCCCAGTCCGATCAGCTTCGAGATTTATCCGTTCGCTTGATGGAAACGCAGGATCAGGAACGCCGGCGCATTGCGCGCGAACTGCACGACAGCGCCGGGCAAACCATCGTCGCGCTTTTGATGACCGTAGGGAAAATGTCGACGGAGTTGACGACCAGCCACCCAAAGATGGCTGAGCTAGCGGCCGAGGCGCGGACTTACGCGAAAGAACTGGAGCAGGAAATCCGCACAACTTCCTATCTGCTGCATCCGCCCATGCTCGACGAGATCGGATTGCGCGCGGCGCTCAACTGGTATGTGGATGGCCTGAAGCAGCGTGCCGGGCTGGAAGTGGAGTTGAACATCCACCAAGACCTGGAGAGACCCTCCAGAGAGATGGAGCTGACGATTTTTCGTGTAGTACAGGAATGCTTGACGAACATCCATCGCCATTCCGGGAGCAAGTCGGCACAGATACGAATCGGCTGCGAAGGCGGGAACGTGGTGATTGAAGTGCGAGATGCAGGGTGTGGAATGGGACCGGATCGGTTGAGCACCATCCGGGCCAAGGGCGGCGTGGGGTTGCGCGGAATGCGCGAACGGGTTCGGCAATTTGCGGGCGCGGTGCACATTGAATCGCAAGAAGGAGCAGGGACGACGATTTTGGTCACGCTACCGCTAGCAAGGTTGAGCGAGCGTCGCTGCCGCGAATCCAAAATCGCAAATGCTCTCTGATTAAGTGATGCATAGAGGAAGGTTTGACCGTAAAAAAGAGCAGACAAGTGTATTAAATCGGTTTAATATGGCATGTTTTGCTTTGACCGCTCTTAAAATGGAAGCCTCGTGGCGGAAAAAGCGGAGGGCGGGCGGCCTTGGAAGTCGGGGCCAGCGGGATAAGCTCGCGGTATCGCGGAAGAAACCACCCGGGAGGCCTATGCGACGTTGGGCGTGGTTAGGGATGGCAGCGGTGGTGTCGGTGGGGATTGCGATTCTGGCGATGAGCGGAGGAACTTCGCACGCGCAGACGACCCCCATAAAACTTTACCTGCATTCCGGATGGCGAGTGGAGTCGTCGTGCGTGGCAAAGGCTGAGGGCGGGCAGGTGTCGAGAGTGGGATTTGATGCCGGCAAATGGCACGCGGCGCAGGTTCCAGGGACGGTGGTTGGGGCGCTCGTGGCAGACAAGACGTATCCCGATCCGAATTACGGGACGAACTTGAAGACATTTCCGGGGATGGATTATCCGACCGCCAAGCTGTTTGCCAATCAGGAGATGCCCAAGGACAGCCCGTTTCGGTGTTCGTGGTGGTTTCGAACCGAGTTTCCGTTTCCGGCGGAGTTCGAGGGGAAGATGAACTGGTTGCATTTGCTAGGCGTAAATTACCGGGCGAACGTGTGGATCAATGGGCAGCAGGTGGCGGGCTCCGCGGATGTAGCAGGCACCTTCGCGACGTTTGAATTGAATGTGAGCAAGGCTTTGCACGCCGGCAAGCCCAATGCGTTGGCTGTGGAAGTATTCGCGCCGGGCAAGAATGATTTGGGGATCACGTGGGTGGACTGGAATCCCACGCCGCCTGATAAGGATATGGGGCTATGGAAGGAAGTGTTTCTAACGTCGAGTGGAGATGTGGCGGTGCGGAATCCGTTCGTCTCGAGCAAGTTAGATTCGGAGTACAAGACCGCGGCACTGACGATTCGTGTGGACCTGCGCAACAGCGCGGATCGGCCGGTCAGCGGAGTGCTCAACGCGGATGTTGGGGATTTGGGGAAACGGTTGAATCAGCGGGTTGCGCTAGCAGCGGGCGAAACGAAGACCATCCAATTCGATCCGGAAAAATATGCGGAGTTGAACTTGGCTCATCCCCGGCTGTGGTGGCCGTATCAGATGGGCAAGCCGAACTTATACGCGGCGAAGCTGACGTTTGAAGTAGACGGGCAGGAGTCAGATGCAGCCAATGTGACGTTTGGTGTGCGCGAAATAACTTCTGAATTGACGGACAAAGGTTATCGGCTATTCAAAGTGAACGGGCGGAAGGTACTGATCCGTGGAGCGGCGTGGGCTCCCGATTTGCTGCTGCGGTGGTCGTCGGAAAAGCTCGATGCGGACTTGAATTACGTTACCGACATGGGATTGAACACCATCCGCCTTGAAGGGCGCATCGACCGTGAGGAATTATTCGAAAAGGCCGACCGGCTCGGCATCCTAATGATGCCGGGATGGACTTGCTGCGACGCTTGGGAGCATTGGAAAAACTGGAAGCCGGAGCAGGAAAAGATTGCGGGAGATTCGTTGCGCAGCCAGATCCGAATGCTGCGGAACCATCCGAGTGTTTTTGTTTGGCTGTACGGCAGTGACAACCCTCCACCAGCGCCCATCGAGACCATGTACTTGAACATCTTGAAGCAACTGGATTGGCCGAACCCCTCGGTGTCCTCGGCTTCGCAAACGCCCACAAAGGTTACCGGCATGTCTGGCGTCAAGATGACAGGACCATACGAATATGTGCCGCCGGTGTACTGGCTAGAGGATACGCAGGCGGGCGGAGCGTATGGCTATAACACGGAGACCAGTCCAGGTCCGGCAATTCCGACCAAGGAGAGCCTGGAACGGTTTATTCCGCACGATCATCTCTGGCCAATCGATGATGTGTGGAATTACCACGCGGGAGGGGAACGGTTCACCACCGTGAACGTGTTCACGGATGGAATGAATCGACGGTACGGGGCAGCGACGTCTCTGGACGATTATGAGCGGAAGGCGCAAGCGATTAGCTACGACGGCCAGCGGGCCATGTTTGAAGCATACGGCCGGAACAAATACACTTCGACGGGGGTGATTCAGTGGATGCTCAACAATGCCTGGCCGTCGCTGATCTGGCACTTGTACGACTACTTCCTGGTGCCGGGGGGCGGATATTTTGGAACCAAGAAAGCCTGCGAGCCGGTACACGTGCAGTACTCCTATGACGACAACTCCGTGGAGGTGCTAAACGGCACGTATGAGGCGATTGCGGGTGCCAAGGTGAGCGCAAAGATCTACAACATCGACGCGACCGAGAAGGCCGAGCAGGAAGTGAACATCGATCTGCCGCCAGACAGCAGCGTGAAAGCCTTCGATTTGCCGAAGGTTCCAGACCTCAGCACGACGTATTTTCTGCGGCTGCAACTTCACGACTCGGAAGGGAAGCTGGCCAGTGACAACTTCTACTGGCTGTCGACCAAGCCGGATGTGCTGGACTGGAAGCGCAAGAAGGATACGGTGTACACACCGCAAGCGGCGTTTGGAGATTTGACCGGGTTGAACTCGCTACCGCCAGTGCGATTGGATGTAAGCGCAGAGGGGAAAGAGGAGGACGGGGAGCATCGCGTAAAGGTGAAAGTGCGCAATCCTGGGAAGTCCGTCGCTTTCATGGTGCACTTGCGGGTTACGAGAGAAAGCCGGGAAGAGGTAGCTCCCATCTTGTGGGAGGACAATTATTTCTCGTTGTTGCCGGGGGAGAGTCGGACGGTCGGGGCGAGGTACGAGGAGAGAGCGCGGGGCGGGAGGGCTGGAGTGTTGCAGCTTGAGGGATTTAATGTGACGCCGGCGAGCGAGCCGATCGAAAAGTGATAGCAACCAGGGCACGAGCCAGTTTCGGCTGAGGAGAGCGAGCTTCGTGGAATCAGAACGCTGAGCGACCCTTATGCCTCTAGGTAAAAAGTCGCCGCTACAGAGGCAGAACCGCAGTGGGGCCGTGTATGCATCTTGGGAGGTGCGATCGAACATCCAAGGAAAGGACGAATACGAGCCACGAGACTTGGAGATATTATGAGATTGAGGAACGACGTGATGCGATCTCTCGCGCGGGTGGTGGCTGTGACGCTGTTGGCGACGCTGGTGGGAGCGGTTGGTGCGTCCGCCGACACTTTGGAGTTGAAGGATGGCCGGGTGCTGCAGGGACGTTTCGTGGGTGGGACTCAGGCGATCCTGCGATTCTCCGTGAATGGGGAAGTGCGGACGTTCAACGTGACCGAAATCGTGGCACTGACGTTTACCAGTAATTACAGCGACACATCGGCGCCACCGCCAGCGGATTCTACTCCCGCTTCCGGAACCCAGGGTTCGGGAAGTTCGACCCCTGGTAACCAGGCTCCCGCAACCGCTCCGGTCGCCGATGCGGCGGTGTCGACGGATCCCGGACCAGGTCCGAGTGCTCCCTCCGCTCCTGCCCCACAGACTGCACCGGCGGCTTCAGCGGCCGCTGCACAACCCGCACCCACCACTCAGACGCAGATGGCGTCGGACGGGATGATCACGGTACCGGCAGGTCAGACTCTGCTCGTGCGAATGATCGACGGCGTGGATTCGAAGAAGAACAATGTGGGCGATATTTTTCATGCCAGCCTGGAGACCGATTTGATCGTGGGGAACACCTTGGTGGCTCGTAAAGGCACGGACATCTATGGGCGGCTGGCGGAAGCCAAGGAGGCGGGTCACATGTCCGGAAGCGCGGAGCTAGAGCTGGAATTGACGCGCATGGTGATCAACGGGCGCGACTACGCGCTAGTGAGCAGCGACTACAATATGAAGGGCAAAGGGCGCGGATCGGACACCGCAAAGAAAGTGGGCGGCGGTGCAGTGCTGGGAGCGATTATCGGCGCCATCGCGGGAGGGGGGCGAGGGGCGGCGATCGGAGCAGGGGCAGGATCGGCGGCGGGCGCGGGCGTGCAAGTCTTGACCCGAGGTCAACAAGTGAAGATACCGAGCGAGACGCTGCTGGAGTTTCGGTTGCAACAACCGGCGCCGGTGATCCCGCAGAGCTAGGTCCGGCTGACAATTTCGAGTGCTTCTGGAAAGCGCACCGAGAGCCCGCTCTTGTTTTGCTGCTACTTTGCTTCGAGGGGCCGGCGGTGACTCGTTTGAGCGCTTCAGCGACCCCTCCCCGTGGGCGCCGGGGAGTTGATTACTTCGCCGCATAGGGCCCAGAAATCGCCTTGCGCCTACTCATGTTAATGACTAAGCTACCCCAGTAATCAGGGGACTAACATGCCGAAAGAAAAGCCGCGGGTAAACATCGGAGAAGTGATCAAGACCTATCGCAGCCAGCGAGGGCTGTCGCAGGGCGATATCGAGCGGCGCACCGGTTTGCTGCGCTGTTACCTCTCGCGCGTGGAGAATGGGCACACCGTGCCCTCGCTGGAGACGCTGGCCAAAATTGCGGAAGCCATGGACATTTCCCTGGCCGATTTCTTCCCGGGCACCGAGACCCCCCGGGATCGCGAAACCCAAAAAATGTTGGGAGAATTGTCACAGGACGAAATCCGATTTCTAGCAGAGATCAAGCGTTTTAGCACCACGTTGTCGGATGGCGACAAGCGGCTGGTGCTAGCGATGATTCGAAAGATGGCCAGCTTGATTCCCATGCAGATCGCGGCGAAGAAGCCGATCCTGCGGCGGCCGACAGCATAGCCTTCGGGCCCTCACGGCTCGTATCTTCTCGAGATCTTCGGGTACCAGGGCCGGGGAACCTAGCCGCTTTGGCTGCGGATCATTCGAATTGCGTCCGGCAGGCCGCTCGCGGAATCCTTTTCCTTATCGCCCACCATCTCCGAGCCATTTACGTCGCCGGGCTGAATTTCGCCCTCGCCCGGAGCTAGAAACAGATTAGCCTGCACGGCGTGCTGCCGGGTGTACAGGTCGTAGTAGCGTCCGCCCTGGGCGTAGAGCGATTCGTGAGTGCCGCGCTCGATGATGTGGCCAGCTTCCACCACTAAAATCTGGTCAGCGCGGCGAATTGTGGAAAGACGATGAGCAATCACGAAGGTGGTGCGGCCGCGCATTAAGTAGCGAAGACCTTCCTGGATGAGCGCTTCGGACTCGGAGTCGAGGCTGGAGGTGGCCTCGTCGAGAATGAGAATGCGCGGATCGGCCAGGATGGCGCGGGCGATGGAAACACGCTGCTTCTGCCCGCCAGACAGCTTCACGCCGCGCTCACCGACAATGGTGTCGTACTGCTTCTCGAAGGATTCGGCAAACTCGTCGACCCGGGCGATGCGGCAGGCGCCAAGAATTTCCTCTTCGCTAGCGGATGGCCGAGCGAAGGCGACATTCTCGCGAATGGTGCCGTCGAAAAGGAAGGTTTCCTGGAGCACGAGGCCAAGTTGGGTGCGGTAGGAGTCCAGACGCACCGAGGCGAGATCCACGCCGTCGACCAGCACCCGTCCTTGCGAGGGCACATAGAAGGCGGCAATCAAACCGATGATGGTGGATTTTCCTGCGCCAGACGGTCCCACTAGAGCGGTGACGGTACCGGGCTCGGAGCGAAAGCTGATTTCGTGGAGGACTAGCTTGCGGGTGTCGTAGGCGAAGCTGACGTCTTGCATGACGATTTGGCCGGTGACGCGAGGAAGGACCCTAGTGCGACCCGCGGTATCGTCTTCTTTGACCTCGTTGAGGATTTCGCGGGTGCGCTCCAGGCCAGTGATGGCTTCGGTAAGTTGCGTGCCGATGCCCACGATCTGAAAGACGGGCGCTACGAGCAAGCCCAGGAAGATATTGAAAGCGAAGAATTGGCCGAGGGTCATGGTGCCGGCCAGGATTCGATGGCCGCCGAATTCCAGCATGATGGCGCTGACCATGCCCATCAGACCGGCGCCGGAGAGACTCATGAGCGAAGTGGCAGTGAGGGTCTTCAAGACATTGTCCAGCAGACGCTGAACTCCCTGAGAGAAGATGGCTTCTTCACGCGCTTCGGCGTGATAGCCCTTCACCACGCGAACGCCGCCGAGCGACTCGGTCAAGCGTCCGGTCACTTCGGCGGTGATTTTTGGACGCGCGCGGAAGATTGGTCGAATGGTTTTGAACGCCCAATTAATGCCCACGGCAAAAATGAAAAGAATGCTGAAGGCGATGGCGGTCATCAGCACGCTGGTATGCAGCAGGTAAATCAAAGCGAACATCGCGGTCATCAGACCACCGACAAACTCCACCAGCCCAGTGCCGACCAGGTTACGGACACCTTCGACGTCGGACATAATTCGGGAGACCAGCACTCCGGTTTTGTTGGCGTCGTAAAAGGACACCGGCAAGCGGCCGATGTGGGCTTGCACCTGGCGACGCAGGTCGGTGATCATTTTCTGTGCCGACTTGGAGAGCAGCTGCGTGAGGCTGAAGGACGTGAGGCCTTGGAAGATAGTGGCGGCGAGAATGCTGAGGACGATGGGGGTCAGGAGATGAATTTGTTTTTTGCCGATCACGTTGTCGACGAAATATTTGGTTGAAGCGGGCAGCACCAAGCCAGAAACGCGATTGATAGCCATGAGCACCAGGCCAAGAGCTAGCAAGCCTCGGCGCGGATGGAGCAATTCCCAAACGTCTGGAAGAGATTCCCAGCTCTGCTTGAGCTTGGCGGTCCTCGATTTGGTCGGAGAAGCTTCTTCAGTCATAGGGGCGCGGCCAGCGACGTGCCAATTGATGGATCATTGGATGCGGTCGTGGCCGGAGAAACTATACGAACGAACCTAGCCATGTGGCTAGGAAGGAATCGAAACGCGGCAATTTCGTGACCGGTGCGGAGCAGCGCAGAAGGGGCTAGTCGCCCCCACCGTTGGGTGCGTCCAGCGCCGTGGGGCGCTCGATATTTAGCACGCTGGCGACGAATTCGCTGACGTTCATGCCCAAATGTCCCCACAGGCGGCGCTTGAGGCTGGTGTAATCCTGGGCGCCACTGAAAAGGTCGCCCATCAGTTGGCGGAAGACCGGGCTACGCCGCAATAGCTGCACCATGCGAGTCGTAACCGCGGTGCCCAGGAACGAACCGCGGTAAAACCGGCGGACGATTCGGGCGGCAAACTCCAGCTCCGCCGAAAAAGTGGCCTTCACCCATGCCGGATACTTTTCGGGGCATCCCTGCGCCAGGGATTTGCCCAGCAACTCGCCAGACTTCATGGCGTAGAACAAGCCTTCGCCGGTGAGCGGATCGACCCACGCGGCGGCGTCGCCAATGAGCGCCCAATTTTTCCCGAGGACGGTGCGCTCGGAAAGGGTGCGTTCCTGGGGAGAGGGCAGCACGTGGCTGTAAAATTGCGCGCCCTCGACGGAAATCTTTTGCTTGCACACAAACTTCTGCAGGTGCGTTCGCAGCTGGCTACTGGTGTGTTCAGACATGCTGCCGCAAATTCCTACCGAAGAATGGTCGGAGCGAGGGAAGGACCAGATGTAACCCTCGAAGTGGGGAAGGAATTTGATGATGATGGAGTCCGAGGAGTGTGGAACGAAATAGCCCTGGGTCATCTCCAGCTCGTCGCGCTGCAACGCGCGGGTCTCCGGGAGTAACTGATTCCGCGCGCCGGCAGCTAGGACCAGGAAATCAGCGGTCTTCCATTCGCCGTCGACCGAATAGCGCGGCTTTTCGGACGAAGTGTCGACGCCGATGACGTGCGAGCGTTGCAGGTTGCAGCCGGCTTCGGCGGCACGATCGAGCAGCAGGCCATTCAAAACTCTGCGCGAATAGATAACGATGGGGTGAGAAATGTCCAGCGAAGCACGCTGATCGGTGCTGCTAATCAGGTCGATGGAGTGAACCAACTTCTTGGGATGAGCATTGTCGAGAAGGAATGGGAAACACTCGATGGCTTTATGCGTGAGGCCCCCGCCGCAGGGTTTTTCCCAGGCTAGATGTTCGTCAAAGATGTCTACGTCATGGCCGGCGCGGGCGAGTTGCTCGCCGCACATAGCCCCCGACGGACCGCCACCAATGATCGCAATGTCAGCCATGGATGGTGTCTCTTCTGACGGCGATCATCACCGCCAGCCGGGTCGCGGAACCCCGTTGGCGGCAGGCCCTAGCGTCATCGGACCGTTCAGGTGACCGGGAAAATCACCAGGCAAAAACCTGCCAGAAGTATAGCACCGAAGAGGGCAGCCGCTAGGGCAGAGCCGGTGTCCTTCCGGACAGCATCCATACCTGCCCTTTGGAACAGGCAAAACAGAGCGATATAAGGGGCCATGAGGACAACCAGCATCTGGCCACTGTGGAGAATCAGGATGCCGGCCAGAAGGGTGCACCAGGCGAGGAAACGCAGCAGAAACGCGACGGCAAGCCGCCATTTCAAGTATCGGGCCTCAGACGGCCCGAGCATTACTTCTTCGGCAAGGAGATAGGGCAAGACAGCGACGAGGAGAGCAGGAAACCGGGCCCAGCGAGCCAGGCTGAGCCAGGCCTCGCTGAATGTCAGGTCAGACCACGCGGTTATTAGCAAGTGGAAGACCAGCCCGGCGGCGACCGCTCCGATCAGCTTGGACGGTGCGACCTCGAGCAGGCCAGTAAGGCGTTTGCGGTTCAAGAGTAGTAGCAGAATGCCCAGGAGCAGCAGGAACGCAGCGAAGTAGTCGCCCTCAAAAATATGGAGAAAGCGAAGGGGATGCGTGAACTGGAGGGCTAGCACCACGGGTATGGAGCAGAGCAAAACCTGGAGAAAGATGCGTAGCAGCGAAGGCGCTGTGCTGGAGCTGGCATTGAAATTGGCCACGTCGCGGTTGGCCGCGTTAGCAGGGACGGTGCCGGGTTGGGTTTTTACGCTGACCGGGGCTGGCTCGGCGAGAAGTTCGCTCAGGAACGGGCGCGCCAGAAAGAGCAGGCCGAGAAATCCAAGTAACGGAGGAAGCAATAACAGCAGTGGGGAAGACGCGCGGGTTAGATTGCTGCCGAGGACGCGAGCGGTCCAGTCGAGCATGGCGTTGTCGGCGTCGCGGTTGACGATCAAACTCGCGTGGGTGGCCCACCGGATGATTTGGTATTTCTGGCTGGCCGCCAGCGGCGAAGGCAGCAAGTCTCGACTGAGATCGCGTATCGATTTCGGCTCGAGGGTACCGTTAAGCACCAAGGTATTTGCGGGCGCGGGCGGCGGATGGGTGTACAGCAGAAACTCAGGCCGAAGCAAATGCCCCGCGCGCATTGGCGCGGGTGAAATTGCGATCAAACCGGCAACCGGGAGATGAGCCGCGATGCGCAGTAGGATGTCTGCGCCCATGGAATGGCCAGCGAGAATGGTCAGCGACGGATTGACGGCTCCGCGAAGGACTAGCTGACGAAGCATTTGTTCAGTGCAGAGTTGCGCGCGGTCGGGGGAGAAGGGGCCGGGGGTCCGGCCGTGACCCGGCAGGTCGGGGACGAATACCCGCAGATTTTGCGCGGCGAAGGAGCGCGCCAAGTACGACATGATTTCCTTGTTGGCGGCGAGGCCGTGGAGCAGAACCACATAGCCACGGACGTGATCGTCTCCGTTGTCGAGGACATTGGCGACCAGCTGGCAGCCGCCGGCGTCGATTCTCACCGCAGTTTCGCGAACGTGAGAGACCCGCGAAACAAGGAAACCGGTTATGCACAGCAGGACGCCAAGGGCGGCGCGGAGAGCGGGGGACTTCAGCATCCGCTAACCGCCGGCCCAGAGTCACCATGGGCGGCGTGGTAAACTGGAGACTCGTGGAGCGTCCGCTTCGCGTTGTTCCTAACTGGCATGGAGTGTCCTTGAACGCTTCGGTACTTACTCTTGAGGAAGTAATTTTGCGGTTTGGCCGCGACAAACGCAACGACCGGCGGGTGGTTTTCACCAACGGCTGCTTCGACCTGCTGCATCCGGGCCACGTGGAGTGCCTGGAAAAGGCCCGCGCGATGGGCGATGCGTTGATTGTGGGAGTGAACAGCGACGCCAGTGTCCGGCAGCTGAAGGGCGCTGGGAGGCCACTCCTACCGGAGGACGAACGAGCGGAGATTCTCGCGGCCCTTGAAAGTGTGGATGCGGTAGTGGTTTTCGATCAGCCGACGCCGCGGGAAGTGATTGCCCGCTTGTTGCCGGATGTGCTGGTAAAGGGCGGAGACTGGGCGGGCGATCAGATCGTTGGCCGCAAAGAGGTGGAGGCGTCCGGTGGCAGGGTAGTATCGATGGCGGTGGTGCCCGGCTTTTCCACCAGTGAGATTTTGCGAAAGATTCGTGAAGGCGCCGGAGTTTGTGGCCCGAATTCCAAATAGTTTCGAATGATCCTCCCTGCCGTCCGTGAACGATTAGAAAGTGTGCTTCGGCTACCCGCGGTGGAAGGGTGTGTTGGCGCGCTACGTGATGGCGGCCAGTGCCTTTCGCTTTCCGGATTGCACAACGTCGCCAAGGCGCTGGTGGCCGCCTATGTGACGCACACGTTGCGGCGCCCTGCGTTCTTCATCGCGGAGTCCAACCGGCGCGCGGAAGAATTGGCGGACACCCTGCGGTTTTTCTCAACTGTTTTTCCCAGCGCAATGGGTACGGTGGCCACGCTGCCGGCGTTCGACACTTTGCCGTGGCAATCGCAGAGTCCCCATGCGGACATCCTGGAGCGGCGGGCGTCCACGTTATTTCGGTTAGCCGACGGGCAGATTTCGCTGGTGATTGCGCCGGTTACCGCGGCGCTGTGGCGTTATCAGGATCCCTACCTGTATTTATCTCTGGCGCGGACTTTGGCGCAGGACACGGAGGTGCCGCTGGATGACTTACTTCTGCATCTGGGATCGGTGGGATACACCCGGACCGAAATGGTCGATCTACCCGGGCAGTTTGCGGTGCGCGGCGGGATCGTGGATGTATTTTCGCCGGAATCGCCTCGTCCGGTTCGAATCGAGCTGCTAGGCGACACGGTGGAGTCTGTCCGGGAGTTCGATCCCCGAACGCAGCGCTCCATCTCCCCAGTCGTTCGCACCACGCTTCTGCCCTTGACCGAGTGGTCGGTGGCAGCGCCAGAGGCGACCGCATCGGAGGAGGCCGCGGCCTGGGAAAATCCATCGCTATTCGGGCCTCAAGGAACGCCGGGGCAAAGCGCTCTGTTTGAGTTAGCGGAGAGCTCCCTGCGGCCTATCGTTTTTCTGGACGAGCCGGCAACGCTGCGCGACGCCGCGGCCAAGCATCTGGCGGCGGCGACACAGAATTACGAGCGATACGCGCAAGCCAACGCGCCCAGCCCCGAGCATTACTTCTTGGATGGGCAGCAGTTCGCGGCTGCGCTCGATAAAACTTCCCAAGTGCAACTGGAGCAACTGGCTCTGGGTGCGGGAGCGACGCGGCATTTTGAGATGGCGTCCCGGCCGAGTCCCCGATTTCACGGCGACGTGGTCGCGTGCATGAAGGAAGTGAAGGGACAGTTGGAGGGCGGAGGACGGGTGCTTTTGACGGCGGCAAGCAGCGGCGAGCTGGAGCGGCTGGCGGATATTTGCCGGGAGTACGAAGTGGCTTACGTGTTGGGAGAGTTGGAGGACGCCGCCGCAGGATTTACCGCCGAGAGCGCGCACGAGTTGGCGGGCCTGCTGTTGATTCGGGCGCCCTTCGGGGAAGGGGTGACGTTTCCCGAAGCCAAAGTCACGCTGTTCGGTAATTCCGATTTATTCGAAGCAACCCCGGCTCTGGAGCGGCCCGGGCGAAAGATCCGGACATCCGGTTTCTTCACCGATTTCGCGGAACTGAAGCCGGGCGATTTTGTGGTGCATATCGATCACGGCATCGGGCAGTTCGAAGGATTGCGACAAATTGAATCGGACGGCAAGGGCGGCGAATTCATGCTCCTGAAGTATGCGGACGATGCGCGCCTGTACGTGCCGCTGGAGCGCATGGACTTGGTGCAGAGCTACCGCGTGGTCGAAGGTATGGAGCCTGCGCTCGATAAGCTGGGCGGAACTGGGTGGAACACTCGCAAGACCCGGGTGCGGAAGTCGCTGGAGGATATGGCGGATCAACTGCTGGCCTTGTACGCGGCGCGGAAGACTGCGGAGGGTTTTGCGTTTTCGGCGGACGGTAATTTTCAGCGGGAGTTTGAAGACGCGTTCGAATTCGAGGAGACTGCCGATCAGAATTCGGCGATTGCTGACATCAAGCGGGACATGCAGAGCGGTACGCCCATGGACCGTCTATTGTGCGGTGATGTGGGCTATGGGAAGACCGAAGTGGCGATGCGGGCAGCTTTCAAGGCGGTAGTAGACAACAAACAGGTGGCGGTGCTAGCGCCTACGACTGTGCTCGCGTTCCAGCACTTCGAAACGTTCAAGCGAAGATTCGGAGCATTCCCGGCGCGTATCGAAATGCTAAGCAGATTTCGCACCGCGTCCCAGCAGAAGGAAACATTGGCGGCGCTGGAAGACGGCAAAGTAGATGTGGTTATCGGCACTCACCGGTTACTCTCGAAAGACCTAAAATTTCACGACCTGGGACTGTTGATCGTGGACGAGGAGCAACGCTTCGGCGTCGCGCATAAGGAACGGTTGAAGGAGATACGCAAGAACGTGGATGCGCTGGCGCTTTCGGCGACGCCGATCCCACGCACGTTACACATGTCGCTGGTGGGCCTGCGAGATATGTCATTGATCGAGACCCCTCCGCGAGACCGTTTGGCGATTCAGACGGTAGTCGCTCCGTTCCAGGAGGAGCTAATCGCACGAGCCATCGAAAACGAACTGGCTCGCGATGGGCAAGTATTTTTGATTCACAACCGGGTGGAGTCGATCTATTCGCTGGCAGCGCTGGTCACCAAGCTGGTTCCCAAGGCCCGGGTGGTGGTCGGTCACGGCCAGATGGGCGAAAAGGAACTGGAAAACGTAATGCTGAAGTTCATCCGTGATGAAGCGGACGTCCTGGTGTCAACGACGATCGTGGAAAACGGATTGGATATACCGAGGGCCAATACGATTCTGATCAATCGCGCGGATCGTTTGGGGCTGGCGGAACTATACCAGCTAAGGGGACGCGTCGGCCGATCCTCGCAACGCGCCTATGCCTATCTGCTAGTGCCGCCGGAAGGGACGCTGTCCGACATTGCGCGCAAAAGATTGGCGGCGATGAAGGAGTTCAGCGAGCTCGGCGCGGGCTTCCGCATTGCGGCACTGGATCTGGAACTACGCGGCGCGGGAAATATGCTGGGGCGACAACAGCATGGTCACATCGAGGCGATCGGTTTCGATTTGTATTGCCAAATGCTGGAGCGCGCCGTGTCCAAGCTCAAGGGCGAAGAGACTGTGCTGGAATTGCGAACCACCCTGAGCCTGGGGTCGGATGTGCGCATTCCTGAGAATTACATACCCAGCGAGAACTTGCGGCTTCGTACCTACAAGCGCATCTCGTCAATTTCTTCGGATGAAGAGAAGCAGGATGTGCGCAAGGAGTTGGAGGATCGCTTCGGTGCGCTGCCAAGTTCGGTGGATAACCTCTTGGAGTATGCAGTGCTCAAATCCATGTGCGAGCGTCTGCGAATTTCCGCAGTGGAGCGGCAGGGAACGCGTATTGCGATTCGATTCCACGCGGAAACTACGATTGATCCGGCGGCATTGGTGGCGGTAGTTCGATCCCGGAAGGGTGTGAAGCTCGATCCCAGCGGGGTGCTTTGGTTGGAAGTTGCCCGGGGAGAATCGGTGCCTGCGGCGGTGAGAAACGTATTGCTCCGTCTTCGAGGGGAGGTCTAAACTCTAAATATGAGGAAAGTAATACGAAGTTGGATGATATTGCTGGCGCTAAGCTCGGCTCTGCCGCTCGCCGCCCAGGACAATAAACCGGTGGCACCCGCACCCCAGGAGCCGGACAAGCCGGCGCCGGTTTTGGAAAAGCCGGGCACCGAGCCGGTCACGGAAGCCCCCAAGGACGCCAAAGTACCGCCCAAGGCGGCTGCCAAGAAGCCCACGGTCACGGTCGATCCGAATGCCAAGACGGTGGAAGAAATTGTAGCGCGAGTGAACAACGAAATTATTACCCGTTCGGAATTGGACAAGGCGCGGTCCTCGGCGGAAGACGATGCCAAGCAGGAGTGTGCGGGACGATGCACGCCGGAACAGTTGCAGACCCAAATCGAAGACCGACAGAAGAATGCGCTGCGCGATTTGATTGACCAATCCCTGCTGGTACAACGCGGAAAGGATATGGGCGTCAGCGTCGAGCCCGAAGTGATCAAGAGACTCGACCAAATTCGCATCCAGAACAACCTTTCCAGCATGGAAGACCTGGAGAAGGCTGTTTCCTCGCAGGGACTGAATTGGGAGGACTTCAAGGACAACATCCGCAAAGGATTGCTGACCCAGCGGGTAATCAGCCAGGAAGTCGGATCGCACATCACCATTGGCAAGGAAGAAGTACAGAAATATTACGAAGAGCACAAAAAAGAATACATTCGCCCGGAACAAGTCGGGCTCCGCGAGATTGAGGTCAGCACTGAAGGGAAAAAGGACAGCGAGCTTCCGGACCTCAAGAAAAAGGCGGAGACGGCCCTGAAGCGCGTGAAGGACGGAGAAGACTTCGGGGAGATCGCCAAACGCTTTTCCGATGGGTCGACGGCGAAGCAGGGTGGATTCCTGGGTATTTACAAGCGCGGCGAGCTTTCCAAGCAGCTCGAAGACATCGTATTCACCATGAAGAAGAATGACCTGACGGATGTGTTAGATACCAAACAGGGCTACCTGGTCTTGCAGGTGTTGGAGCATTACGACGAGGGCGAACAACCGCTGGAGAAGGTGGAGAATGAGATTACCGATCACCTGTACAGCGAGCGCATGGAGCCGAAGCTTCGTGAATATCTAAAAACGCTACGGGAGCAGAGTTACGTTGTGATCAAGCCGGGTTACGAGGATGCGGCGGGCGGCGGTAATTCCGAGATTCAAGAAGTCAGCGCCACGCCCGAGGTGACCAAGTCCAAAAAGGGCCATAAAAAATATCTGCTCTTTGGAAAGCGATCGGCGTAGGCGTCCAGATAATGAAACCATCGTTTGTCGTCGATCTTCAGGCTGACCAGTCGATCACCACTTTTTTCCTTGTCCATGAAAAGGAAGTAAGGAACACCCGCGAAGGGCGGGCTTATCTGCGCCTGGAACTGGGCGATCGTAGTGGCACCATCGAAGCGCGGATGTGGGATCAGTTCGAGAACGCCGCGAAAGAATTGGGGCGCGATGACTTCGTGAAAGTGCAGGCGCGTGTGGAGGTTTATCGCAACAAGCCGCAGCTGTCGATTCTGCAGTTACGCATGGCCAAGCCGGAGGAGATCGACCTTGCGGATTATCTGCCGCACACCGCAGCGGATGTCGAAGCGATGTGGACCCGTTTGCAGGCGCACGTGGAGTCGATCGAGAATCCGTGGCTGAAGCAACTGGTTCGGAAGGTTATCGGCGAACCGGAAGTCGCGCGGTGTTACAAGCTGGCACCGGCGGCCAAGGTCATGCACCACGCATATCTCGGCGGCCTGCTCGAGCACGTGATCAGTTTGTGCGAGATGAGCAGGCTGGTCGTGGGGCATTACAAAGAATTGAATGTCGATCTCCTGCTTACCGCGGCGGCGCTCCACGACGTCGGCAAATTGCAGGAATTGTGCTACGAACGCGCCATCGGCTACACCAACGAAGGGCAGCTGCTGGGCCACATTATCCTGGAATTAGAGCTGGTCACGCGGGCGATCGATAAGATCGAAGGATTTCCCACGCCGTTAAAGACCGTGGTGCAACACCTGCTGATCAGCCACCACGGCAAATATGAATTTGGCTCGCCGAAGCTTCCCATGATTGCCGAAGCGATGGTGTTTCATTACCTAGATGACCTCGACTCGAAAATCGCAGCGGTCCGGGCGGCGTTGGCCAGCGGAGCGGGCGACGAGGAATGGTCGGCGTACAGCGGTGCGCTGGGGCGCAAGTTTCTGAAGCTAGACGAATTCCTAGGTACCAAGAAAACCCCCGCGGCGGCCGAGCAACTTTCCCTGCAAGTGGTTAACGAAACGAAATGATTCCCGATTCCTATCGGGTGCGGGACCTGGTGATTCGACCAGCGACGGTGCTGGCGCCCATGGCCGGCGTAACCGATACATTGTTTCGGCGAGTGATTCGAGGCCTGGGCGGATGCGGTCTGCTGATGACCGAGTTTACCAGTTCAGAGGGGATTACCCGCAGCGCCAAGAAGACGTTGCGCTATCTCTATTTCCAGGAAGACGAGCATCCCATCACCGCGCAATTGTTTGGCGCCAATCCGGTGGTGATGGCGGAAGCCGCCAGGATGGTGGAAGACCTCGGTTACGACGCCGTGGATATCAACCTGGGGTGCCCAGCGAAAAAAGTGGTGAAGTGCGGCGGGTCCGGCTTGCTGCGTGACCTGCCACTCCTGGAAGGGATCTTTCGCGCCGTGCGGGCGGCGGTGCGTATTCCGCTGACCATCAAGCTTCGCGCGGGTTGGGACGAAAAATCGATCGTGGCTGTCGACGTGGCGAAACTGGCAGAGCAAGAGGGAATCGAGGGCGTCGCAGTTCATCCCCGAACTCGGGAGCAAGGGTACACCGGCCAAGCGGACTGGGGTTTGATTGCGGCGGTGAAGCAGGCGGTGCGCATGCCGGTGATCGGCAACGGCGATATTCGAACTCCGGAAGATGCGGCGCGCATAGTGCAGGAGACCAATTGCGACGCGGTGATGATCGGTCGTGCCGCGCCCACCAATCCGTGGATCTTCGCGCAGATGCAACAATATCGTGTGAGCGGCCGGTACGACCTGCCAAGTGACCTAGACAGGTACCGGTTACTATCCGGCTACTACCAGGAAATTACCGCTGCGAACCTTCCCGACGGAGTGGGCAAAATGAAACAGTTCGCATGCTGGTTTACCTACGGCGTGGGTAACGGCAGCGAACTTCGCCGTACGGTGCACGCCGCGAAAACGCCGGCAGAAGTGCTCGAAAGCGTCGAGCGCTTCTTCGAGCACACAGAGGCCTTGGGGGAGGACCCAGCCTATGGTTCAGTTCAGCCCGGCCATCTGCAGACAACGCTCGGAACGTAGAATTGCGGTGCGCCTGCCTCTCACGGTGCGTGGCCGCGATGCCCGTGGAGTCACTTTCGAGGAAGAGACCGCCAGTGAAAATCTTTGCCGGGGCGGTGCGGCGTTTGTCACCCGCTTGGACATCGGAGTGGGCACCGATGTGGAAATTCGAATTCCTTTCTCGCCGGCCGGCCGACGCCACGAGCCCGATTTTTCCACCCAAGGCCGAGTCGTGCATGTTCATGGTCAGGTTCAGGAAGGCGAACGGGTCGTGGGCGTGCAGTTCACCGGGCCACGTTTCCAAAGGCTATTCCGCTCCGAAAGTGTGGCCTAACCGATCTGGGTCAAGCTGGTTTCCCGATTTTTTCTTCTGCCAATACTTCCTTGTAGGCATCGCGGCGGGTCATGCCGCGTTCGCGGGCAGCTAGTTTTAACGCTTCCTTGCGATCCATCTTCGCCTGGCGGATGAGCTCGTCAACGCGATCGGAAAGGCTTTGCGACGATTCTGACCTAGAGCCCGCTTCGGCGGGATCGATTGGTCCGACGACCAGCGTAATTTCTCCTCGCGCCGGGCGCTCCTCCACCGAAACCGCCAGTTCGGAAAGCTTACCGCGGCGAAATTCCTCGTGGAGCTTGGTCACCTCGCGGGCCAGACATGCCGGACGGTCCCCCAGAATCTCCTGCATTTCAACGAGGCTTTCCTGCAGGCGGTGCGGAGCTTCGTACAGAATGATGGTGCGATCTTCGATGCGCAGGCGTTCTAACGCCCGGCGGCGTTCGCCGCTTCGGGCCGGCAGAAAACCAGCGAAGAGGAATTCCTCATTTGGCAAGCCGGAAGCAGTCAAGGCCGCTAGCAGCGCAGACGGCCCGGGCACCGGAATGACCGGAATTTGATGACGCAGGCACAGGGTCACCAGGCGGAAGCCGGGGTCGGAAACCAGGGGCATCCCGGCGTCGGAAACCAGGGCAATTTGCGCTCCTTGCTCCAGCGCGATCAGCAGTTCCGGCGCGCGGGTCATCTCGTTGTGTTCGTGGTAGCTTACGGTGGCCTTTCGAATCTGGTAATGATTCAGAAGAATTTGGGTGTGGCGGGTGTCCTCGCAGGCGATCTGATCCACTTCGCCAAGGATGCGGAGGGCTCGCAGGGTGATGTCCTCCAAGTTGCCGATAGGTGTTCCGATCAGGTATAGACAGCCCGCGCGGTTCACCGCCGGCGCCAACTTGGCCGCTTTCGAATCAGAAGTATCTGCGGGACTTTTTTCGGCCATGGAGAGAGTCTAGCACGCGCGGAAGATAGCCTTTGTGTGCGTGGTATAATCTTCGATTCACACAACGATCAGGAGAGAGTCTGTGCCTCTGTACGAGTACAAATGCCTGAAATGCGAGCGGCGAACGGAAAAGATAGAGCGCGTCGACGGGCCGCACCTGAAGAAGTGCCCGCACTGCGGAGGAAAAGTGGAGTCGGTGATAACAGCGCCGTCGATTCAGTTCAAGGGATCGGGATGGTACGTGACGGATTACGCAGGAAAGTCGACCGCCGGGGGAAGCAAGGAAGAGAAGTCGTCTGCGCACGACAAGGATGAAAAGAAGGCGGGAGCTTCGAAAGAAGGCGAGTCGAAAGGGTCGGAAAAGTCGGAGAAATCGGAGAAGTCTGACAAAGCCGATAAGTCAGATAGCACCCCGAAAGAAAAGCCCGCCGAGAAATCCGGCAAGAAGAAGTAGTTGTAGATCAGAAGGAACTTACAACTTCAAAGTCTTAAGGTATTCCCGGAAGTCTGCTCCCAGCTCTTCGTTTTGCAGGGCAATTTCAACAGTAGCTTTCAAGAAGCCAAGTTTGTCCCCGGCGTCGTAGGAAATTCCCTCGTAGATGTAAGCCCACAAGCCTTGTTCTTGGGCTAGTAAGCGCAACCCGTCGGTAAGTTGGATTTCACCACCGGCGCCGGGCTTGGTGCGGGCCAGGCAGTCAAAAATGGCCGGAGGCAAAACGTAGCGACCGGTAATCGCCAGATTCGACGGGGCATTTTCTGGCTTGGGCTTCTCGACCAGATCTTTGACTCGCAACAGCCGAGAGCCGAAGGGCGGCAACGGCGCGGGATCGGCGTCCACGATTCCATAGAGATAGGTGCGATCTTTGGGCACTTCTTCGACGGCGATGGCGCCGACGCCGGTGGCCTCGTACACAGCGATCAGTTGTTTAGTGGCGGGATTTTCGCCGGGGATCAATACATCTCCGAGCAGGACCGCGAAAGGCTCGTCGCCGACCAGATCGCGGGCGACCAGCACCGCGTGACCCAGGCCCAGCGGCTCCTTCTGCCGCGTGTAGCTGACTTGCAGCATGTTGCTGATGTCGCGAACCATCTGAACTTGTTCTTTTTTCCCTTTGGCTTCGAGGAAACTTTCCAGGATCGGAGCGGAGTCGAAATGATCCTCGATGGAATTCTTGCCTTTGCCGGTGACGATGATGATGTGCTCGATCCCGGAGACCACGCACTCCTCAGCGACGTATTGGATTTGCGGTTTGTCTACCACCGTAAGCATTTCCTTGGGTTGCGCTTTGGTGGCGGGCAAGAAGCGGGTGCCGAGACCGGCGGCGGGCAGCACGGCTTTGCGCACTCTGCGGCCGGCAAATGGGTGCATTGACGATGTGGCGTCGCTAGGAGTCATAGCTGAGCAGTACGGAGATAAACTGGAGTGAAATCATTCGCTTCGGCACAGTAGCGATGAGTCGCGGCGTTGTCAATTGCTGACAACCGCAAATTATTGGCGAATGTTCATCTATTTAAAGGTCGAACCTGGAAGAATATCGGCGATCGGCGCGGCAGCTTGCGGCACCGCTTGCCGAAAGTCTTTGCCCAGTAAGACCGCCAGCGTAGCTGCGATTTGTGCCTGGATCACCGGGCTGGCAATGGATCGATCGCCCAAGGCCGGGGTGTCAGGGCCGATGACCGCCAGCCAAATGTTTTCCGATCCCTTTTGATCGGCGCCGTGTTCTTTCCATTCTTCCGGTCCGCCGCCGCGCCCATGGTCGGTGGTGATGATGAAGGTGGTCTGCCCGCGATACGCAGGAATGCCCTGCACGGTCTTCCATAGCTCGGCGACGTAATGATCGAAAGCATGGGCGCTCTGCAGCACTAGGTCGTAACGGCCAGAATGCGCCCAATTGTCGGTCTCGCCGTAGCCAACGAATAACACCCGAGGGTGACGCTCCTGCACGTAATCGAGCAGCGGTATTTGTAGGAAAGAATCGTAGACGTCTTCGTCGTCGAGTTGGGTGGTGGTGCGGTAGAGATCGTTTAACTGCCGTTGCGCGGGCGTTAGGTTGCCTCGGTAAGGTGGATCCCAACCGACGTGCATAATCAGATGGCTGCGATCTTCGTTGAAGATGCTTTTGAAAGCACTCCAGGTCGCATAAATGGCGACCTGATTGTGAAAGTCCGGCAAACCGTTGAGCCATTCGAATACGGTCAGGTTTGGGTTGGCCCCGAACTGGTTAGAGTCAATCCTGGGATCGGGGTGTCCAGTGAGCATTTCGTTGTAGCCAGGGTAGGAAAAGGCTTGCCCATTACTGACGTGGGCGTCGCTACCCTTGCTGCGGTCACCAAAAAGTTGTCCTTGCTTCGCGATGGTGCCCCACAGGAATGGGAACAGAGCTTCGCGGCGCTGCTGGGCATCGTCTCGCCAGAACTGCTTGCGCAATTCTTCGGGCTTTGCCCAGATGCCGCCGGCTTTGTCGTTTAGCAGGTCTTCTTCCGCTCCAGTAAAGATTTCCTGCCAGCGCAAGCCGTCGGCGACGATAAGCACGACGTTGCGCGTCTTTAGCCCCGACCGCCAAGGGGTCTGCCCGTATGACGGCGCGATGGCGAGCGCTGCGAGCACGGAAATAGCGAGAACGTAAATTCGACTTTTGTTCACCACCATTTTTCTCCCGTCTCGGAGCTGTCGAGGTGCACGGTGACTATACAGAAGTGTGAACCTATCCCGAAGCGTGAGTCGCGTTCGGCCATTCCCACAGACAGCCGGGTACCTCGACTTCTCAATCGACCACTGGCTTCAGTGATTTCGCCGATGTGCTAAAATTTTTGGTGGATGCGGAATGACGGTCGAAAATTCATGAGTGTGCGAATTTTAGGGATTGAGTCTTCTTGCGACGAAACAGCGGCCGCGGTAGTGCGCGACGGGCGCGAGATTTTGTCCAGCGTGGTGGCGTCGCAGATCGCCGTTCATCAGAAATATGGAGGGGTGGTGCCGGAGCTCGCGTCACGTGAGCATTTGCGGCAGATTGTGCCGGTGGTACGCGAAGCGTTGTCACGGGCGGGCATGACTTTGGCCGATGTCGATGCGATCGGCGTGACCTACGGTCCGGGATTGGTGGGCGCGCTGCTGGTGGGTATCACCTACGGGAAGACGTTGGCCGCCGCACTGGGGAGGCCGCTGGTCCCGGTGAATCATCTGGAGGGGCATGTACACGCAGTTTTTCTGGAGGCTTATAGGAGCGGCAAAACGCCGCAACTTCCGGCGGTGTGTTTGATCGTTTCCGGTGGACACACGGTGTTGTACGAGGTGGCCGCAAAAACGGGAACGGAGGTGTTTCAGTATCGCAAGATCAGCCAGACCCGTGACGATGCGGCCGGCGAAGCCTACGACAAAGTCGCGAAATTGCTGGGGTTGGGCTATCCGGGCGGTCCGATTTTAGACCGCCTTGCGGCTGAAGCGAATGGCGTTGCCGCGCCCGTAAAGTTCGGCCCAACGAAGACCCGCGGAAACGCTTTGGATTTCAGCTTCAGCGGGTTGAAGACCGCGGTGCTTTACCACGTGCGAGAGCACCGGGAATATGCCGAAGAGATTCGAACGCGCGAGGCGGCCCTGGAGCGCGGAGAGCGAACCTTCGAAGAGTTGCTGCCCCTGTGCAGTCCACGGACATTGGCCCTGGTGCGAGAATTTCAGAATGCGGTGGTGCGCGATCTGGTGGAACGCACCTTCGCTGCGGCCAATGAGCGCAGTGCGGCAACGGTATTGGTGTCCGGCGGGGTGGCGGCCAACAGCCAGCTGCGAAAGACGTTCGAAGGCCAGGCGAGGGCTGCGGGGATTCAAGCGTATTTCCCAAGCCGGGCGCTATCGACCGATAATGCGGCCATGATCGCGGCGGCGGCGTACTCGCGGTTGCTGTCCGGCGAGCTGGCGGACTCCGGTTTGAACGCCGATCCGAGCTTAAAGTTAGGGTAGATCCCTAATTCAGCTCCGCTGCCGGTTTGACAACGCACTCGCAAGTCATTTAGAGTTAGGAGCTTGGGCGGACTTAAAGGAGCCATACATGGCGCAGGGACAAGCTACAAAGATCAAGAAGAAGAAAAAGTCGGTACTGAAGCGTGCCGCTCAGTCCATCGAACGCGCCGAGGTGAATCGTGCCAACCGCACCCGAGTTCGTACGATGATGAAGCGACTGCGGACAGCGATAACCGCGGGGGACGCGACCGCCGCGGGAAATCTGATGTATCCGACGATGTCGGCGATTGACCGGGCGATTACCAAGGGCGTGCTGCACGAAAATACCGGCAACCGGTATAAGTCCAGGCTTACTTTGGCATACAACGGCGTAAAGACCGCCAAAGCGTAAAGCCAGCCGAGAACCGAAAAAGTGAGATGGCCCGGGGCAGCCGGTTGGCTGTCCTTTTTATTTGGATCAGACTTGCGAAGCTTTGTGTGCTATCAGCGATGGACGGGTTTAGCGGAATTGCTGGAACGGGTGAGTTCTGCAATCATGAATTCCATCACCGTCTGTCCTTCGTCCTTGCCTTGCTTCAGGCGGTCATCAACCCAGCGAAGGGTTTGCATTCCGGCGAGGAGCTGGGCACGGGAAGACTTTCGGGCGCTGCGGAGCGCCAGCTCGGCTTGCTCGGGCCGCATCGCCAGAGCGCGCGCCGCCTGAAATCCATTGGCAACACCCGGGAGTTCACTGGCTTCCACAACTTTGCGATAGTTCCAAGTGAGGGCGCCAAGTATCTGCAGGGGCTGCTCGCCGTCGCGAAGCAGACAATTGAGCAGGTCCATGGCTTTGGCCGTCTGGCGCGAAACGAGCATGTCCGCCAAGTCCCAGGTGGTGGTTGATTTTTCGGAAGCGACCAAGGCACGGACGTCCTGGCTGCGAATCTCTTTGCGCTCACCGGCGTAGGTTGCGAGCTTGCGAATTTCGGTTCTGAGGCGCACGAAGTCGGCGGCCACGTATTCCACCAGCTCTTCGGCGGCGCCGGTTTCGAAAAGCACGTCTTCCTCTTTGGCAATCACACGCGCTAGCGCCGTCGCGCTCTCCAGGCGGTCTTGAAGATTGTCGCCTTGGCCGATGTCCAGTAGCAGCGCCTTTTCGGTAAGAAATTTGCCGAGTTTCATACGCTGATCGAGAGCGGCCGCTTCCAGCACTAGCATGGTGAAGGGCGCTGGATCGCCGAAGTAATGTTCCAGCAGAGCCACCGCCGCGTCGCGATTTTTTTCGCCAAGGTCTTGAACGGCTTCAACCTCTTCCAAAAAGATGAGCTGGCGCGGCGAGAGCATTGGCAACGTCTGAGCCTGCTCGAGTGCTCTCTGAGTTTCGTTGCCAGCCGCGGAGTAGCGCGAGACAGCCCAGGTTCGCGCAGCCTCGGGGATCAGCGCTTCGATCAATTGCGAACGCAGGGCGTCACGGACATAAGGTTCGTCACCGAGCACCAACAGGACCGCGGGCAACCGGTCTTTTTGTAATCGCGAGGCTAGTTCTCCAGCGGAGATGCGCGGCAATGCTGGGCTCCTTAATAATTTTCCGTTATAGCAGCAACCAAGCGCGCAGCAAAATCGTGTGCGACCCGATCCAGCGCGGGGTCCTGCTCTTCGAAGAAGCTGGTGACGTTTGTGGAGATTTCGTACTCGTTTCGAAACACAAAGTTATCGCTGTGATATAGAACTTTCCGGGTGGAGGGTTGGGTTAGGGCCACCTCGCATTTAACAGTCACCAACATAGTGGTCGCCCGGCCGCTCACGGTGTCGAACAATAATGGAACAGCTTCCAGGCTTACGAGTTTGCCGGTAAGCACTGCGTCGCCATCGGCAGGTCGAGAGACGACCTTGTACGCTGTGCTGGCGAGAAACTCATGAACGGTGGCAGCGGTCAGGCGCTGTTCAATTCTGTAGCTAGTGGTCTGATTCACGAGCGTTGGGATAGCAATAACGTGAATGCTCTTGGGCAGGGCATCGCGCCCGGCGATGTGATAGCCGCATCCAGAGAGTGAGGCTACCAGGGCCACCCACCCGAACACAGCGAACGTCCGAACCACTCGGAATGATCTCGTTTCCATTAACCAGCCAATAGGTCCGCAAGTTTAACGGCATTCGCGGCAGGTAATCGGACGTTGTCCGCCGCGCCCCAAAACCACCAGGTCCCGGGCCGCGCCGCATCGGACGCAGGCGGCGCCATTTGAAGCATGCCTTCGCCAGCGGCACTCAGGTTACTAGGACCGAGGTCTCCGCTGGTGACCGTAAACCCAGAAACTTTGCAAAGCTGCGAGACCCGGTCTGCGTCCATTGCCGCATCGAAGACCGCGCATGCCGAAAATGTCGTTCCATAAAAAACCGGGACATGCACCACTTGGATGGCAGGGAGGCTTAATGCATCGGCCAGCGCCGCGTGCACCTCAGTTTGAATGCGCAGGCGCCAGGAGGAAATCCGGTGGGAGCTGGCGGCACCGAAACGGTCAAGGGTATTGAACGCGACCTGGGCGTCGAAAATCGGCTTTCCCGCAGTCTGCATGGAAAGCAGCTGCGAGGTTTGGTTCTCCAACTCTTCGACACCTGCGCGCCCCGCTTCGGAGACCGATTGTAGAACCAAGATCGACAGGAATTGGGGCATAGCGGAGCGGAGAGCGAGAGCAAGTGAGCATGCGGCGGTCGCCGCGGCGCTCGGAATCGCGTATACGAACGAATCCCGAGAAAATTGTCTGCCGCTTTGGGCCTCTAGACTCGGGAACCAAGTCGTAGCGCCCTTGCCGGCCAAGGCGCCGGAGAGATCGATGAGTGTGGCTCCGGACTGCTGCGCCGCCACCACGTTTGCCATGGTGAATGCTGCGCTGCCAGTGAAGAAAACAAAACGCGCACGAGCGAAGCTACCTTCCTGTACAGGCTGAATCAACACGGCTTCGTCGCCCGACGCGGTTAGAATGCCGGCAGCTAGATCCTCGTCCAGCAGACGGAAATCGGATGCGGCGAAGCGGCCTTCTTCCAGCAAGGATTTCACTTCCGCACCCAGGAGCGAAGAAGCACCGACGATTATCATTCGATTGGATTCCCGCTCAAAGAGCATGGATCACGCGGTTCGCGAAACCAGGCGGTGGCGGAAAAACCTCACCACATGAAGAGTGACGCCGGCGGCGCAATAGAGCCCGGCGATCAGCAGCAAGACTTCCTCGGACCAGCGCCAAATGGCCGCACCCAGAAGCGCGAGCAAAACAATGGCAACCGAAGGCTGCTTGCGGGTCCACGGGAAATCTTTGAAGCTGTAAAAGCGGATGGTGCTGGTCATGAGCGCGGCTAGAGCCAGCGCCAGAAAAATCCACGCGACCGACCAGCGCCAATCCTGGATGGGCGATTTGAAGGCGTGCACGGTGGCGGCGATCATGCCGGCGGCTGCAGGCGTTGGTAGCCCGACGAAATACTTTGAGCCGCCAGGAGCCATGCCCTGCACATTGAAACGAGCCAGTCGCCACGCGCAGCAAACCACGAAGGCCAAGCAGAACCACCAGCCGAAGCGAGCGATCTGCTGAACATCGGGACTGGTGTCCATGCCGGGCAAATGCCGCACCCCCCAGGTGTAGGCAAGCAAGCTGGGCGCGATGCCAAAGCTGACGACGTCCGCAAGAGAATCAAATTGCACACCAAACTCGGTGTTGGTTCCGGTGAGGCGCGCTACGCGGCCGTCTAGGGAATCGAAAAGTATGGCCAGGCCGATGGCTTTTGAGGCGTGGTCGAAAGGATCGGTTTGTTGCACGCTGCCAAGCACCGTGGCGACGCTGGCGTAATAGCCGCACAGCAGATTTCCGACCGTGAACAGGCTCGGAAGAAGGAAGATGCCGCGACGCAACTTGGGATTGCGAATCCGGCGGCCTCGAATCTGGGGTTCCGGCGCTTCATGGGCCGCGGTCATCGGGGCTGTTTTCCTGCCATGGTTAGGTTTCCGTCCGAAGCGTGAGAGGAACGAGCGACATTACCTGGTTCGGATGTCGGTCTGGCGGGCCAGTGCGCCAAAACGCTGGAGCCGCCTTTCACATTGTCACCCACTTTTACCGATAGAGCTGCCTCTTTCGGCAGCCAGAGGTCGACGCGAGAGCCGAAACGTACCAACCCGATGCGCTGGCCGCGGGCCACACGCTCGCCGGGCTGAATCCAGCAAACTACTCGGCGTGCGATCAGACCTGCGATCTGCTTAAAGACCAGCTCACCGCCGAGAGTCGCTAGGGCGATGACATTCTGCTCGTTTTCGAAGGAGGCCCGAGCTCGCATAGCGGCGAGAAACTTCCCAGGGTGGTAGTCCATGGAGATGATGATGCCGGCTTCCGGCGATCGGTTGACGTGCACATTCCAGATGGCCAGGAAGATGCTGATGCGTTTGCCAGCGTGGCCCCCGTGATTTTCGTCGGTAACGATTACGACGCGGCCATCTGCAGGCGACACGATCGCACCGGGGTCGGTGGGAATGAAGCGGTCTGGATCACGGAAGAAATAGAAGACAAATGCGCCAACAAGCAGAAGCACAACCCCGGCAAGGATCCAGTTCAAAAGAAATGCTACTACGCCCAGAAGCAGCGGAGGCGTGCCAAAGTAGTATCCCTCTTTGACCATCAGCTAAGACAATAACACACGGAAACCCAGAGACGGACCGGATCTCGGAGCACGGCGGTGAGCCAGACCGCTTATTCACTGCCGAAAGTTATTGCGGATAGGAACGCATTTGCCGCATACGCGCGGCAATCCTCTCCATCTCGTCCTTGCATCGCAACTTCAGCTTCTTGAGTTCGATTTCTTCCAGGAGAACTTCTGAATTCAGGTAGGAATCAGAGGAGAGTTTCTGGAGTTCCGATTCATATTTCGAGTGCTGCTCGGCGAGGCGCTGATAGTCGGCGTTGGTATCGAGCAGTATGTCCCGAGGGCTCCGCTGCGATGTGGCCATGCGTTCCTCCTCATGACTGCCTGTTAAGGTTGTGTGTCTACTCCATGAGCGGAAGGTAGCACACTGGAAGGTCGCGTCAAGAGGGAAGGTGCCGGAGGTTCCCCTAGTCTGTGAATTTTCTTACCATCACCACTGCAGCTTCCTCTGGATGCCGATAATAGCTGGGGCGGATACCGCTCTTTACGAATAGCATTCGCTCGTAGAAGCGAATCGCCGCAGAATTTGATTCGCGCACTTCCAGAAAGATGGAAGAAGCTTTGCGCCGGCGAAATTCCATGAGCGCTTCCCGAAACAGAGAGCTGGCATGACCCAGCCTGCGACGTCCTGGGGCAACGGCTAGATTCAGGATTTCAGCTTGATCTGACACGATCCGTGCAGATAAGAACGCACAGATGGAGTTCGTTCCCGCAAGTTCGACGACCCAAGCGCAGTCCGCCGGGCTAAAAAGTTGTTGAAGGTTTTGCAGCGACCATTGAGCCGCTTCAGGGCACTGGGTGACGAGGGTTTGGACCTGGTCAAGGTCTGCCCGGGCGAGTCTGCGCACCGGAACCGCAGGTAATGGACCAACGGGTTCCGGGGGCATTACGAACTGGAGCTGCCCGCCAGTTTGGACTTCCAAAAGAGCTCGGCGTCGGGACGCCGAACGTAGTTGGCGTCCAGTGTCAAAACGTCGATCAGCTGGCCGGACTTTGCGTTTTGGAATCCAATCCTGCCAATCGCTGGGGCTAGCCGGGAGGCGTCCTGTTGCACGATCTCACCGGCATCCTGGCGCACTTGCCAATCTGGGGTTTCGGTGAGGCACGCAGGCTCAGGTGAGATCCAGTCGACACCGTCGGTGCTTACCTGCGATTCGACCCACCTGGCGAAATCGCCGGGCTTAATGACCATTTCCTGATCCACGGCTTCGAGGCCGTGAGTTTTTCGTCGATAGAGCCCGCCGAAGACCTGGCCGCGATGAGCGTTGGTGAAGCATGCCACCCATTGGTGCTCACCGTTCGATTGACTGGCGAGGGCGTGCAGCCGGGAAACGCCCGCGATTCTGCGACGATGAACTTCCGCCCAAGCCTTCACGGCGGCAAGCCCGATTCGAACCCCGGTAAAGGACCCTGGGCCACAAGCGACCGCGTATACATCTACGTCCGAAATCTTGTCACTGGTCGCGGCTAAAGCCGCAGTCACTGCGGGGAGGAGCCAGCCAGAATATTCTTGGGCGACATCATGGGGGATGACGTGGATGGTCTGAGCGTCGCGCAGAACAGCGACGCTGCCTTGAGGGTCGCAAGTATCCACAGCCAGAACAAGCATGAAAGATTCTACCGCAGGAGCACAAGAGCGGCTAACTGATACAGGCCGCGCGATTTGTTAGCTCGCCCCCGAACATCGCTGCAGCTCTCGGCCAAGGTTAGGCGGTGGGGCTTCGGCGGCGGCTAGTACCCCTGAACGCGAACGCAAGCAATTTTGCTGCCAAATTCTCCAGGATCTTGCGCTAAACTCCTCATTCCACTGGATATATCTTGACTCTTCGAACACAAATGGCTTACAGTGTTTCTTGTATGCCTAGGGGGGCACTCGAAGCTATGGAATATAAAATCGGCGACAAGGTTGTCTATCCGAATCACGGCGTTGGGCATGTAGAACAGATCAGCTACGGCGTCTTGAACGGAAGGACCGAACGCTACTTTATGATCCGCATTATTTCCAGTGGCTTGCGTGTAATGGTTCCGCAATCGAACGCAGAAATCGTCGGGTTGCGCTCGGTGGCGCGTTCCAACGATGCCAGCAAGGTTCTGGGTTTTCTGGAGAAGGGCAAGCTTAATTCGCATCACGATTGGAAGCACAGATTCAAAGAAAATTCGGAGCGCATGCGTACCGGGGCCTTGCTGGAAGTTGCGGTGGTGCTGAAGAGCCTGGTGTCGCTGAGCAGGAGTAAGCCTCTTTCCTTCCGCGAAAAGAAGATGCTGGAGCGCGCCAAGTATTTGCTGGTGAGCGAGATGGCCACGGCTCGAAACACCACCGCGGAGAGTGCTGAAGGGCTGGTGGTTAAGTCGCTGGCCAAAGCGAAATTGCAGTTTCCGATCATGGTAGAGAAGTTCGAATAGTAGCTGTGTAGGGTTAGGTACATTCAGCGGGCGGCTTATGCCGCCCGTTTCCTTTTCTGGGTCGGAAATGCGCTCGGGATAACGGCGGTTTCTTGCTGAAAGACATCTTTGCTTGCGGGCTGCTTTTCCGCTATGGTCCTGAGCCGGGGAAATTATGAGATTGATCTTAGCTTTGTTGCTTGCGATGTTTTTTGTGTCTGGAGGATCCCGCCCACAAAATCACGGCCAAGCCGGAGGTCCAGCAGTAGCCGCAAATTGCCCGGACACTGCGGAGCTGACCAACCGCCTCGCAGACCAGACCAAGCAACTCCAGGACTGGCCGAACTTGGCTCGCTACCACGATTCGAACGGCACCGTGCCGACGTTGGCTTCCGGGGAGTCACGCGTGGTCTTCATGGGCGATTCGATCACCGACATGTGGGCACAACCACGCTTCGGAGGATTTTTCCCCGGCAAACCCTATATCGATCGCGGAATCAGCGGACAGACGACGCCGCAGATGCTCATCCGATTTCGGCCCGACGTGATTGCCCTCAGACCGCGGGTCGTAGTGATACTGGCGGGGACCAACGACTTGGCCGGAAACACGGGTCCAGTGACGTTGCAAGCGATAGAAGACAATCTGACTTCTATGGCGGAACTTGCGCGGGCCAACGGCATCCGAGTGGTGCTCGCCTCGGTGTTGCCAGTAAGCAATTACGGTCACGATGGTCAGGGTAATCCGGTCGATATGCGAACTCGACGGGCCCCAGAGAAGATTGTGGAACTGAACGGCTGGATCAAGAAATATGCCGCAGATAAGGGCCACATTTACCTAGATTATTTCTCAGCGACGGTGGATGCGCAGGGGCTGCTAAAAAGGGATTTGAGCGAAGATGGGCTGCACCCGAACCCCCAAGGATATGCAGTGATGGCGCCGCTGGCCGAAAGCGCCATCCAAGACGCGCTCAAGAGCCGAAAGCAGCCACTTTAGTTCCCTCGCACGCGGGGTCGGGCAAACTGCGGCGGAATGGGCCGGACACCAGTGGGTAACTTGACCGTGCGGCCTCGGTGCGTTAGGGTTGGACGAGTTTCTCCCGGGCAGCGCGGTTCGCTCAATTTCTGCGGCACCCAAGGGCGATCAAGCCATCGCAAGGAGAGTTGCCGTCGGTTAGCCCTTTTCCGGTTCCAGGACAGCCTCCCACTTGGATGCGACGTACCGTTCACATCTCCGGACAAATTGAACCTTTCTTCGGCACGTTGGATGAGAACGTGCGCCTGCTCGAAGACGCCTTACATGTTCGCACCCACCTTAACGACACGCGCTTAACAGTCGAAGGCGACCAGGATAACGTCGATCAGGCAGTGAAAATCGTGGAGGAGTACAACCACCTGACCCGCCACGGTCGAACCCTCTCCAGTAGCGAAGTTAAATCCCTTCTGCGGGTGGCGACCGAGGAGCCCCGGGAATCGCCGCGCGGGATGTTCGAACCTGGGCGCACCCGGTCTTTTGGGAAAAAGGTCGTCACGCCTAAAAACGCGGCGCAACGCCATTACATGGAAGAGATCGAGAAGCACGACATGATGTTTGGCGTGGGACCTGGCGGAACCGGGAAGACCTACATCGCCGTGGCCATGGCGGTGAGCGCGCTTCTAACCAAGCAAGTCAACCGCATCATCCTGGCGCGGCCTGCGGTGGAAGCCGGCGAGCGGCTGGGTTTCTTGCCTGGGACGCTGCAGCAGAAAATCGATCCATACATGCGGCCTCTGTACGACGCGTTGTACGACATGCTGGAACCAGACAAACTGGACCGGTTTCTGGAAAAAGGCATCATCGAGGTGGCACCGCTGGCATTTATGCGCGGCCGCACGCTGAACGACTCCTTCGTGATCCTGGACGAAGCGCAAAACACCACCAGTGAACAGATGAAAATGTTTCTAACCCGCCTGGGTTTCAATTCGAAAGCGGTGATCACCGGAGACATTACCCAGATCGATCTGCCCGCCGGGAAAAAGTCGGGATTAGTGGAAGCCTTGGACATCTGCGGCAAAATTGAAGGAATCGGCGTGACCCAGTTCAGCGAGAAGGATGTGGTCCGGCACAACCTGGTGCAGCGGATTATTCGGGCCTACGAAGAGTATGATGGGGCCCATCCGCACCGGGGTGGCGCTTCGGCGAATGGCAAGCCGGATTCGCGGGCGACCGAGCCCGGAAATCGGCGGGAAAAAGAAATTCATCACGAATGATTCTGAACTGCCAGCGGACTGTGCGCGTGCCAGTGCATGTGCTTCAGGACTTTCTGCTGCGCTTGCAAAAGGAGTTCGGCCTGGATCCGGAAGACGTAACGATTCGTCTGGTCAGCGACGCGGAGATGGCGCGCATGAACGAGACGTTTCGTGCGAAAAAGGGCCCCACGGACGTTTTGTCCTTCCCCGCGCTCGTAACCCAGAGAACTGTGACTCGAGCAGGCGGAAAAATCGCCGGAAGCAAGCGTCGCGCGACTTCTAGCGCGCCGGGGGCGGCATATCTAGGCGACATCGCCATCTCTCCGGCGACCGCCCGGCACAACGCTAAGACTTACGGACGCACCGTGCCCTCCGAGCTTCGTATCCTGATACTTCATGGCGTTCTGCACTTGCTGGGCTACGACCACGAAAACGATCGCGGGCAGATGAATCGTGTGGAAAGGCGCCTGCGTCGAAAGTTCAGACTGGCATGAACAGCTACTTCTGGCTGTACGCAATCGGCACCTTGTTATTGGCGCTCGGTTTGCCAATTTTTGCGTACCTTACCCTGATCTATCGTGAAATGGGTCGTATGACCACCGGCCGCGTCCACGAACATCTGGACATCTTCGAGGCCGAAGTCGAACCCAAACTGAAAATCAATCGGCGAAGCGGCGGCCGCACCTTTCGCATCCTCGGCCATTTTCTGCTCGCATTTCTGGTATTGGAAACAACCCGAGGCGTGGTTTATTTTGTCCACGGAACCTGGGAATCGCTCCTGGAATTTTGCGTGTTCATGACCCTCGAGGTGGTGATTGCCATGCATTTTATTCCGGATATGCTGCTCTACCGCACCACTGGACGATGGCTATTGCCTTTGGTACCACTGGTGCGCGCGTCCATGTGGCTGGTTTGGCCGGTCCGAGTTTTCCTAGAAGGTGCCGAGTCACTGGCGCGAATCTCCGAGCAAGAGCCGGAGCAGACCGAAGAGCAACGGACCGAAGAGGGAATTGAAGCGCTCGTGGAGCAGGCCGAGGAAGAAGGCATTATTGAACCGGAGCAAGCGGACTTAATCGAGCAAGTCGTGGAGTTCAGCGACAAGCGGGTGCGGGAAGTGATGACCCCGAGACCCGACGTCAGTGCGATTTCCGCGGAGGCTAGCTTGGAAGAGCTCCACGCCAAAGTGGTGGAGACAAGTTTCGCACGGATCCCAGTTTACGAAACGTCGCTCGATGACACCTTTGCGGTGGTCTACGCGCAGGACTTGTTGCGCATTGCCGACCAGGACCTGCCAAAGAGAAAAGTACGCGAGCTGGCGCGTCCAGCGCTGTTCGTTCCGGAAACGAAGTCGGGTTCCGAGCTGCTCCGCGAGATGCGGCAAAAGAATCAACCGATGGCAGTCATCATCGACGAGCACGGTTTGGTTGCGGGAATTGCGACCGTAGAGGATCTGGTGGAAGAGATTGTCGGGGAAAGCGGCCGCGATCACCGGCAGCCGATGGCCGACGTCATTCGGGAATCCGACGGCGGATTGGTTATGCGCGGAAGCATGTCCATCGACGCAGTAGAGGAATTGTTAGGCGTGCAGTTCGGCGATCAAACCCACGAAGCGGTAACCACGCTTGCGGGTCTACTCAGCCATGTATCCGGCAAAGTACCTGCGCCGGGCGATGCCGTCGATTTGGAAGGTTATCGATTCGAAGTGATGGAAGCCAATCAGCGAAAAGTGCTGCGCGTCAGGATCCGGAAACATGCTGCAGCAGCTCCCACGATTTGACGGTTGGGGACGCTATTCTTTTGGAAAAGAGCTGGCGTCCTCGGGTTGTTTGGTTTGTTCTTCCCGTTGGTCCTCGCTCAAGCCTTCGAGCTGAAAATGCCAATCCAGCTCCCGGACTTTTTGCGGACTTTCTCGCCAGCCTGGAACGACTTTTACGAACATTCCCAAATAGACTTTGGTATCAAACAGGGACTCGAGTTCTTTGCGGGCTTCGGTCCCAATTTTCTTCATCATTTCGCCCTTATGGCCAATCAGAATCTTTTTTTGTGAATCGCGCTCGACGTTGAGCGTGACTTGAATCCGCACAAGCTTCGGGGTTGCTTCGAAAGAGTCCACAAATACGGCCAGAGCGTAGGGAACTTCGTGATACATCACCCGAATCGCCTTTTCGCGGACGATCTCGGCCGCCAAAAAACGCTCGGGTTGATCGGTGACTTGATCTTCAGGAAAGAAAGCGCGTCCTTCGGGTAGAAGGCGAAACAGCTCGGCTTGAAGTTGAGCGCAGCCAGTACCTTTGAGCGCTGAGATAGGAACGATCGCGGTGAAATCAAAGTCTTTTTGATAGGCATCGATCAGCGGCAGTAGCTTGGGTTTCGGGAGGCGGTCAACCTTATTCAGCGCGAGGACGGTCGTGCCGTGAAAACGTTTGGCTTTCTCCAAAAGCAGGGAATCGGCGTAAGGAAGCGCACGACTGGCATCGACCACCAGCAGAAGCACATCGATGCCTTCCAACGCCGCAGCGACTTCGTGCATCATCTGCCGGCCGAGAGCCGAGTCGGGATCATGAAGACCGGGCGTGTCGATAAAGACTATTTGTCCTTGGGTGGTATTGACGATGCCCTGAATGCGGTTGCGGGTGGTTTGCGGTTTGGAAGTGACGATGGCGACCTTCTGGCCGACCAACTGATTGATCAAGGTGGATTTGCCGGCGTTCGGGCGGCCAATGATGGCGACGAATCCCGAGCGGAAGCCCTGGGGCAATTCGGCATGGTCGACTAATGTGTTCTTCACGTTTCGTCTTAGTCCGGCGCTGCGATGCCAAGAGATTTCATCTTGCGGTACAGATGGCTGCGCTCCAGGCCCAATGAGGATGCGGTTTGAGTCATGTTCCAGCGATTTTCCTGAAGCTTTCGAAGGATAAATTCGCGCTCATACGCGCTGCGCGCTTCGTGCAGCGTGGAGTATGGATGCTGCGGGCTCTCGGAAACGCCACGAAAAAATTCGGGTGGAAGATGGTGTGGCTCGATCCGCGCCTGCGGGCAAACAATCACCAGGCGCTCCACCAGATTGCGAAGTTCGCGGACATTCCCAGGGAAAGGATAGCGCAGCAAAATCTCCATTGCGGCGTCGCTCAGCTCCCGGGTGCGCTTGCCGTTCGCGGAGCTAAATTCGTTCAGAAAATAGCGCGCCAGGATGGGGATGTCCTCCTTGCGGTCGCGAAGCGGCGGGACCAGAAAAGGAATCACATTCAAGCGATAAAAAAGATCCTGCCGGAAGGCGCCGCGCGCGATCTCATGTTCCAGGTCTTTATTGGTGGCAGCCAGCACCCGAACGTCAACGGTGATGGTGTCGCCGGAGCCCACCGGCTCGAAACGCTGCTCTTCCAGAATACGCAAAACTTTCGACTGGGTGCGCAGGCTCATGTCTCCGACTTCGTCGAGGAAAAGTGTGCCGCCGTCGGCTTTCTTGAATTTTCCGGTTTTGTCTTCGGCCGCGCCGGCGAAGCTGCCCTTCGTGTGGCCAAACAGTTCGGACTCGATCAGCTCCTCCGGAATGGCGGCGCAATTTACTTCCACAAAGAGGCCCTTGCTGCGCAGGCTAGCGGCATGGAGTGCGCGAGCCACCAGTTCCTTACCGGTGCCGCTTTCGCCATAGATGAGCACGCGGCCGTTGGTGGGCGCGGTCACGGCGATTTGTTGGCGCAAAGCCTTCATTGGAACGCTTTCGCCGATCACTTGGTAACGATGGCCCAGCTCGCCGCGCAGCGCCTGATTTTCCTGTTCCAAGCGACGCTGGTTAATGGCGTTGCGCACCAGCACGATGATTTTGTCGAGTGACAGCGGCTTTTCAAGGAAATCAAAGGCCCCGAGCTTGGTAGCGCGAACCGCAGTCTCGATGGTGCCGTGGCCGGAGATCATGATGACCGCGGGCGGCGTCGACGCAGATTGCAGCCGGCTCAGGGCTTCCAGTCCGTCCATGCCCGGCAGCCACACGTCCAGAAGAACGACGTCAACGTCGCCAATTGCGGCGCGCAGCAGCGCCTCTTCGGCAGATCCGGCAGAGTCGACCGCGTAGCCTTCGTCAGTCAGGATGGCCGAGAGCGATTCGCGAATGCCAGCTTCGTCGTCAACGATCAGGAGTTGTGGACGAGGAGTCATCACGAAGCTTCCACTGCGGCACGATCCGAAGGCAGGACCGGTACGTTATCAGCAACGGGGAGCTCGACCAGGAAGCGAGAACCGATCGGGAAATTATCTTCTACACGGATCGTGCCGCCATGTTCGGCGACGATGCGCGCGGCGATTGCCAATCCCAGGCCAGTGCCGCGGTTTTTCGTGGAGAAGTGGGGAAGGAACAGCCGATCTTTATCTTCGGGTGAAATGCCATGGCCGGTATCCTGCACGCAGATTTCGACAGTCTCGGAATCGCCCTGAGCACTGGTCGAAACGGTTATCTCGCGAACACGCGCGGTTTCCAGCGCTTCAGCTGCGTTGTCAATCAGATTTACGACCACGCTGCGCAGCAAACTTCCATCGGCTCGAACCGACGGTAGATTGTCAGCGAAGGATGTTTTCAGGATGATGCCGTCGAGCCGGCCGGAAAAGACTTCAACGGCTTCATGTACGACGGTATTGGGATTGGTGACCGCCAGCTTCGCGGTTGGAAAGCGCACAAACTGTGAAAACTCGTTGACCAGAGCGGCTAACGTGGAAACCTCGCGTTCGATGAGACGCGAACATTCTTGGGTAAGCCGGCGGAGTTCGGGATCGCGGGGCGCGGGAAGTTCAGGGCCCTCGCTGCGATCCAGAAAACGAGAAAGGCGCTGCGACGAAAGCTGGATCGGCGTGAGCGGGTTTTTGATTTCATGGGCGATGCGGCGGGCCACTTCCTGCCATGCAGCAGATTTCTGAGCGCGAAGCATTTCGGTTAGATCGTCGAGCACCAGAACGAAGCCAGTGTTGGCCCGGCGGGGACCCAGAGAGCTGACGGTAACCGCCAGGTGCAGGACGCGACCGTAGACAATGGTCTCGATCTCGCGCGAAGCGACGCCCAGGCGCAGAGCACGACGCATCAGCAGGTGGACGGTGCGCGAACCTTCGGGCCCCAACAGGTGCTCAAGAGTTTTAGGGTTGTCGCTGGAATCCCCGAACATCCGGGTGACCGCGGAATTTTCCCGAAGAATCGTTCCGGTCGGATCCAAAGAAATTACGCCAGTCGGAATGTTCTCCAAAATGGTTTCCATCAGTTGGCGGCGCCGCTCGAGCTCCTGAACGGCCTGCTGGAGATTGCGCGTAAATTGATCAATCTGGGCCCGGCTGTCGCGCAACTGCATAGTCATGGCGTTGAAGGAGCGGATGAAGATGCCCAGTTCGTCATGCGCCGCTTGTTCGGGAACCTGATAGTCGAAATTTCCGAGCGAGACTTCCCGAGTACCTTCAGCGAGGGCCTGGATCGGCACGGTTACCTGTTTTGCGAGGAATAGGGCGATCCACATAAGCGAAAACAGCAGAAGGATGGTGAAGAACGCGAGGATCAGTAGCATTTGACGCTTGAGCGCGCGCAGGCTCTGCTTTTCTACGTCGTATTCATGACGTCGCGCTTGAATTTCCTTGATGCGGCTCAAAAATGCCGGACCAGTTCGGTATCCGGCAGCAACGGCAGTACGCAAGTCCACTGCCGGAACGCGGCCAACAATGTACGACTGACCCTGGGCTTCCCAAACCTCAACCCCGCTGGGCAGGGTGAAGACCGGGGCGCCCAGAACACCGACGCGAACACAGATTTGCAGAGTACGATCGTCGGCTTGATCTGCGCAGATCACACCGCCGCGAACCGCTTTACCGGAAGCATCCAGGAACCATAGTGCGTCTACGCCGGAGACGAAGGATTGTCTCAAGACCTGGTCGAGAGGCGCGGTGTTACGTTGTGCGACCCGCGCCAGGCTGCGAAGCCGTGGCGCAGTGGTTCGACCGAAGTCATTGAAGAGGGCCTGAGACTGGTCCGACGCAATTTCCAGCGGGCGCGGGAACCACCGGCCCAAGGTGCGATTTAGCAAGGAATAGCTGACAAAGAACATGAAGATGACCGGAAGAAGCGACAATGCCATGGCGCCGACCACCATCTTGGTTTTGAATCGAGCGCCGAGTTCCTCCTTGCTGCGTTCTGCCCACAAGCGTAGAAGCGTGCGGAGGAGAATCAGGAGAAAAACCAGGCAGGCAGCGGTGATGAAAGCCGAGACGGCAAATAAGTCCAGCGCCGCGCGCCAATTGCCTGCGCCCAAAGGCACGTCCAGCGACCCGAAGGTAAAAATCGCGGCCAGCAGAAGAGTGACAAAAATGGCCGCGACTACTAAGCGCCAACGACGTTTAGGTTGCGACGAACTCATTAATGAATCCGAACATCCTCTCTTGCACGAATCTTCAGGAGCGTACGTGGGGATTAGCGCCCACGGGACAGCCGACTTACGTATAACGATAACAGGCTAAGCGCCATTATACAGCGGCGGTGACCCTGAAGACCGGTCACAGCCAACTCCGCGGTATCTCAACAGTGCCGGGATCGTGCCCTTCCCGATCAATGCCGTTAACCACAGAAACCTAGCAAGTGTTGCTGGCGTTGCGATAAAAATGTACATACCGCACCGGTCGCTAAGGGTTATGACCCAATTCTACAAACGTTGCACATGGCGACCGCTCTGTCCGGTGCACGAAACGGTCATAGTCGAGGTCTCCCCGGCGCCGGTACGTTCGAATCGCTCACCGCAAGATGTGCAGTCGGTGTTTACGTGCCAGAGCCATTGCGAACTTTTCTGGGCAGGTGAACACGAACACTTTGAGTTGTTGCCAGGGCGACCCGTCTACACCAATGCCGACCCAAGCTGCCGAATGCGTTGCCTAGTCCGGAACCACGGATGCCTGTACCTGGCGGCGATACATCCCACCCATCTGTGGACCTGGAAAGGTTCAATTTGTGACTATGCATACACGGACGGTTCCGGCGGATCGGTGAACCCTCCCCACTTGGTTGTGATGTTCGCAACCTCGGGACAGCGAAAACCCGCCATTTGGGCGTGATTCGACCTGTACTTAAGGGCAGGTATTAGCCATTTCACAACGATGTTCCAACTTTGGACTATTCTACGCGTCTGCTTTTGCTAACGTTGGCGATGGATTTGAACGTTTGGGAGTGCGCGGATGTCCGTCCGGCTTGGCGAAATTCTGCTGAAGGAAAGCTTGATCACGCAAGACCAGCTCACCAAAGCGCTGGAGTTCCAGCGTTCAAATGGCGGCAAGCTGGGAAGCTGCCTGACGAAGATGGGCTTCATCACCGACGATGACATAACCGGAGTGCTGTCCCGCCAATATGGCGTACCCTCCATCAATTTAAAGTATTACGAGATCGACCCCACCGTCATAAAGCTCATTCCGCAGGATACCGCCAGCCGCTATCAAGTGATTCCCCTCTCGCGCGTGGGTTCCGTCCTGACCATAGCGATGACCGATCCCACCAACGTGTTCGCGATGGATGACATTAAGTTTATGACCGGCTTCAATGTCGAGCCGGTGGTGGCGTCGGAGTCGGCCATCGGGGAAGCCATCACCAGATTTTATGGTGGTTCGGAACAAAATCACGAAGAACTGAGCAAGATGATGAAGGACCTGGTCATGGACGACCAGGAACTGGAACTGGCCGCCGAAGAGGCGGAGCTGGATACCGCAACGCTGGAACGTGCCGCCGAAGAAGCGCCGATCATCAAGCTGGTGAACCTGATTTTGACCGATTCGGTGAAGCGAGGCGCGAGCGATATCCACCTGGAGCCATACGAGTTGGAATTCCGAGTCAGGTTTCGCATCGACGGTGTGATGCAGCAGGTGATGAGCCCACCGTTGCGATTGAAAGACGCCATCACCAGCCGGCTGAAGATCATGGCCAAGCTGGACATTGCGGAGAAGCGTTTGCCGCAAGACGGCCGAATCATGATCAAGTACAAGGCCGACGGAAAAAAGAAGGAACTGGACTTCCGAGTTTCGACGGTGCCAACCCTGTATGGCGAAAAAATCGTGCTGCGGTTGCTGGACAAAGAAAACCTGCGTCTGGACATGACGAAGCTCGGTTTCGAGGCGGAATCGCTGAAGAAATTCGAGCGAAACATTCTGAAGCCCTACGGCATGGTGCTGGTGACCGGGCCAACCGGCTCGGGAAAGACCAACACCCTGTATTCCTCGGTCGCCCGGCTCAATCAAGTCGATACCAACATCATGACTGCGGAAGACCCGGTCGAGTTTCAGTTGGCGGGCATCAACCAGGTGCAGATGAAGGAACAGATTGGGCTGAACTTTGCCGCGGCGCTACGAGCATTTTTGCGGCAGGACCCCAACATCATTCTGGTTGGAGAAATTCGAGACTTCGAGACGGCTGAAATTGCGGTCAAGGCGGCCCTAACCGGGCACTTGGTGCTCTCTACGTTGCACACCAACGACGCGCCGTCGACCATCAGCCGACTGATGAACATGGGCATCGAGCCATTTCTGGTGGCTACCTCGGTCAACTTGATCTGCGCTCAGCGGCTGGTGCGGCGCATTTGCGTAAACTGCAAGGAAGAGCTTGAGGTACCCGAACAGGCGCTCGTTGATGCCGGCTACACGCCCGAGGAAGTGAAGAAAGTGAAGATTTATCATGGCAAGGGCTGTTCGACGTGCAACAAGGGCGGTTACAAGGGTCGCACTGGCTTATACGAAGTGATGGAAATCAACGACGAGTTGCGCGAACTGGTGCTAGTCGGCGCGTCGGCGCTGGAGTTGAAGAAGAAAGCGATCGAGCAGGGAATGATCACCCTTCGCCGAAGCGGTTTGATCAAGGTGGCTGCAGGACAAACCACCATGGAAGAAGTTCTGCGCGAGACGATTTTGTAAGTAAGAAGGAGAAGGTGAGCGATGGCTGGGATTACTCTAAGTGAGTTGCTGAAGAAGATGATCGAAATGGGCGGCAGCGATCTGCATGTCACCACCAATAGTGCGCCGCGAGTTCGCGTACATGGCCGGCTGCGTCCGCTGGATATGCCACCGCTTACCGCTGCGGACACCAAGTCACTGGCGTACAGCGTGCTGACCGACGCCCAGAAGCATCGATTCGAGGAAAACCTTGAGCTGGACTTTTCCTTCGGTCTGAAAAACCTGGCGCGTTTCCGCGGCAACGTGTTCAATCAGCGAGGAGCCGTCGGCGCGGTGTTTCGCACCATTCCCTGGGAAATCAAGGGTTTCGACGCCCTAGGCCTTCCCGCGGTAGTACGTGGCCTTTGCGACAAACCGCGCGGGCTGGTGCTCGTCACCGGACCGACTGGTTCAGGGAAATCCACCACGCTGGCCGCCATGCTCGACAAAATCAACGCCGAGCGTGAAGAACACATGATCACCATCGAGGATCCGATCGAATTTCTTCACAACCACAAAAAATGTCTGGTGAACCAGCGCGAAGTACACTCCGACACTCATTCCTTCTCGAATTCGCTGCGGGCCGCATTGCGTGAAGATCCCGACGTGGTGCTCATCGGCGAAATGCGCGATCTGGAAACCATCGAATCGGCGCTGCGAATCGCGGAAACTGGCCACTTGACCTTCGCGACCCTGCACACCAACTCGGCAGCCTCCACCATCAACCGTATCATTGATGTATTTCCGGCGCACCAGCAGCCCCAGATTCGCGCGCAGCTATCCATGGTGCTCGAAGGCGTCCTGTGTCAAGCGCTGCTACCGCGAGTGGACGGACGAGGTCGAGCCATGGTGATGGAAGTGCTCATTCCCACCCCGGCGATTCGAAACCTGATCCGCGAAGATAAAATTCACCAAATTTATTCGGCGATGCAAACTGGCACCGGCCAGACCGGCATGCAGACATTCAACCAGGGGTTGGCACACGCCTACTTCACCAAGAGCATAACCCTGGATATGGCGCTCTCAAGGTCGTCGAATGCCGACGAGTTGCAGGACATGATCAATCGCGGTGTGGGCACCCCGGGTGGCAGTGGGGCAAAGACTCCGGTGACCACCAAGCGTTAATTTTGCGAGTAGCGCACTCGGGTGCACTTTAGCGACTAGGATTTCGCAGGAGGAAAGCAAATGCCGGTCTACACCTATCGCGGGACCAACCGCGCGGGAAGCAACGTCAGCGGTGAGATGAGCGCCAGCAGCAAGGCGGAGGTGCAGAATCTCTTGCGCCGTCAACAGATCACTGCGACCAAGATGTCGGAGAAGGGCAAGGAGTTCAACATGCCCACCTTCGGCGGAGGCGTAAATTCGAAGGAATTGGCAATTTTCACCCGCCAGTTTTCCGTGATGATCGACGCCGGCTTGCCATTGGTGCAGTGCCTGGAGATTCTGGCCAGCCAGCAGGAAAACAAATTCTTCCAGAAGATCCTAACCGGCACGCGAGGTGCGGTCGAAGGTGGTGCCACGCTCTCCACCGCGATGCGCCAGTATCCCAAGGTCTTCGACGCGCTATACGTCAACATGGTTGAGGCCGGCGAGACCGGCGGTATTTTGGATACCATTCTTCAGCGGCTTTCTACCTACATTGAGAAAAACGTCAAGCTAAAGCGCGCGGTCAAATCGGCCATGGTCTACCCTATCGGGGTCTTGTCGATTGCGGCCGCCGTCATTATTTTGCTGCTTTGGAAAGTCGTCCCCATTTTCGCAACCCTGTTCGTGGGCCTGGGCGTTGACTTGCCCTTGCCGACCCGAATCGTCATGACCGCCAGCAATTTCGTCGGCAGTATTTTTGGTTTGCTTATCCTGGTGGCGGGCGTTGGGACCGTTATCGGTCTGAAGGTCTGGTATGGAACCGCGAGGGGAAGATTTATCATCGATACTGTTGTCTTGAAATTGCCGGTGTTAGGCATTTTGATGCGCAAGATCGCGGTGGCACGTTTCACTCGCACCTTGGGTACCCTGATCGCCAGCGGCGTGCCCATCCTGGAGGGCTTGGATATTACGGCGCGCACCGCCGGAAATGCGGTGGTCGAGAGGGCCCTTCAACAAGTAAGAAAATCGCTTGAGGAAGGCAAGTCTCTTACCGAACCACTGAAAGATTCGGCCGTCTTTCCAGGCATGGTGACGCAGATGATCAGCGTCGGCGAACAGACCGGAGCGATGGACGCCATGCTTTCAAAGATCGCGGATTTCTACGAAGACGAAGTGGACGCCGCAGTGAAGGATTTGCTAACCGCCCTTGAACCGGTGATGATCGTCGTTCTTGGCCTGGTCGTCGGCGGGGTGGTCATTTCCATGTACCTGCCATTGTTCTCGCTTATCGGCAAACTGGCCGGGCACTAAGAACGCGGGAACTTGCCGAGTGCTGACGTAGTAGGCGGGGCAGGAAGGAAACTTCCTGCCCCGGTATGTTTGGTGTGCCGAGCATGTTCGACAGCTAGGAGGTGCAAGTCCTCTTCACAACCGGATGGAGGTGAAGTGATAGCGAAGCGCAAGGATCAAACCGTGAGGTTAGGTCTGAAAGAAGCGCGGAGCAAA
>Ga0302324_100000234_pt1 | contig 147784 bp, 124 predicted proteins | sample Palsa_T0_1_FD_201949 | JGI IMG/M metagenome (GOLD analysis project Ga0302324, IMG submission 201949) | Peat permafrost microbial communities from Stordalen Mire near Abisko, Sweden - Palsa_T0_1 | ecosystem: Environmental > Terrestrial > Soil > Palsa > Peat permafrost | place: Sweden: Abisko...
ACGCCTTGAGCGCATCCGATCCGCCGATCAGTCGGCCCGCTATGAATACCTGCGGCACCTTTGCAGCGCCGCTCACAGCGCGCACCGAGTTCATTGTGACCCCGTGACCCAGATCAACGCGCTCGAAAGGAATGGCGCGCTCTTCGAGCATTTTCTCCGCCCGTTCACAAAAAGGACACCCCGGACGCGCGAACATCATCACCGCGCCCATGCGCCGCGACGGATCAAGATACGCAAGGATGGTATCCGCGTCGGAGATCTCGAACGGATCACCCGCCTTGTCCGGTTCAATGAACATTTTTTCGATACGGCCGTCGGTGACGAGCATCGAGTAACGCCAGGAACGCTTGCCCAACCCAACTTCGCCCTTGTCGACCAGCATGCCCATGGCGGCTGTGAAACTCGCTTCCGCATCCGGCAGAAAGGTGAGATCGGCAGCGTTCTGCTCGCGCTGCCACGCATCCATCACGAAGGGGTCGTTGACGGACAAGCATACGATCTCATCCACGCCATGCTTGCGCAGCTCCGCCGCGAGCTCCACGAAACGCGGCACATGACCCGTCGAGCAAGTTGGCGTGTAGGCTCCTGGCAGTGCAAATAACACGACACGGCGCCCTTTGAAGATCTCTTCCGAACGGACGTTCGTGACCACACCGTTGCGTAGTGCCTTGAAAATGACGTTCGGCACTGCGGATCCTTCGCGGCTCGCGGGCATTGTCATCCTCCTAACATGGCGTCGCTGTTCCGAGAACAGAAGCAACTGCAGACTCGAGGCTTCGAACCGTCGGCGCCGTCCATATGGAGGCGCCGAACTCGAGTGGTCATAAGATTGACCACGCAGTCATGTCAGCCCAGTATGCCACTGTTAGCCGCTGCCGCGGGTCCCGCAAATCTTGTTGCTGCGGTCCCGACGCGCCGGAGCGGCCGCCCGGGTCTCAAGCGCAGAGGAATCAGATGATGCTCGCCGAGAGTGTTCTGCCGTACGCTCCCTCCTCGCGCGCCGCAACTAACCGGCTCGGACGAGCCACGGGGCGTGACCGTAACCTTGCGAGGTGCAGCTCATGAGTAGCCACTATCATGCGCTCGTGTGGATTGATCACCGCGAGGCGAAGGTGTTTCAGTTCAACGCGACGGAGGTCGATCGCGCGACCGTGCGCAGTTCCCATCCGGACCAGCACATTCATCACAAGGCGAATTCCGGCGATAGCGGCCACGCGCCGCTCGATCAGGAGTTCTTCAAACGTGTGGCTGAGGCCATCGCGCACGCCGGGGCCATACTGATCACGGGTCCGGCGAATGCGAAGACTGAGCTCGTGGCTTATATCAAGCGGACCCAACCGCAGCTTGCGCAACGGATTTCCGGCGTTGAAGCTCTGGATCACCCAAGCGACGGCGCACTGCTTGCTCTCGCCCGGTCCTTCTTCAAAGCCGACGACCGAATGCATCCGCAAGCGCATCGCTAGAGATTGAGGGCGACGCGGGCGACGACGCCGGGATCGCGGCCGGTAGAGTGTCAGCGGATCGAACCGGCTCGATCCCTGAGATCGGTAAACGAGCGCCGTGAACGCAACTCCGCGTCGACCCTGAATGTGCGACCTTGAGCTTGGGGAAAAAGCAGATTTGTGCGCAAGGCGCGGCGAACCGGTCGCAGGTGCGGCCGCAGGCTCGCTTGGCAACGTACAGCCTTGCGCGCCACCCGCGAAAAATGATCGAGCGCTCAAGAGAAACCCATTAGCATCAGCGCAGCGTCCCCTCGAGAAATCCCGTGACTAAGTATCCCGCAGAGGCAGCAGCGCTCGATGCGCGTCTCGATGAAGCGCTTGAGGAAACTTTTCCGGCGAGCGACCCGGTCGCGGTTCATGCGGCAGAGGTGCCCGCGCTCAAGAGCGTGCTGCGCTGCCACCCTGCACACCGTGACGACATAGGCGATCTGCTGACTCGTCGGCCGCTCCCGGCACCGGGGCTGGATCGCCTTGGCGCATTTTTGTTCCTCAATCACCATGGCCCGCAGACCTTCGCGCCCGGCAACCAGGGGCTGCCATTCGGTCCGCATCCGCATCGCGGCTTCGAAACAGTCACCTTCATAATCCAGGGCGTACTGGCGCATCGCGACACCGCGGGGCACGAGAGTGTCATCGGTGCCGGCGGCGTGCAGTGGATGACGGCCGGTAGCGGGCTCGTCCACGAAGAGATCTCGCCTGCAAGCTTCAAACGCGACGGCGGTCCGCTTGAGATCCTGCAACTGTGGGTCAATCTGCCGGCGCGACTTAAGAACACCCCGCCGCGCTATGTTGGCCTCCCGCCGAATGCAGTCCCGGCGATTCGCGCCGATGACGAGGGTCGCGCCACCGTCAACCTCATCGCCGGAACCTGGCACGGGAAGGACGGCCCGGTACATTCGCTGACTGGCGTATTCATGGCGACAGTGGAATTGGCACCCGGAGGGCGGGTGAGCTTTGACGCTCTGATCGGGCGCGATGTGTTTCTATACGTCGTACGCGGTGACCTGAATGTCAATGGAACCGCCGTGCATCCCTATGAGTTGGTTGAGTTTGGCGCAGGTGACGCGCTCGAAATCGAGGCGGCCACGCAAGCCGTTTTCCTATTCGGCCATGCGAGCCCGATGGAGGAGCCGGTGGTTGCCCACGGACCTTTTGTCATGAACTCAGCAGATGAGATCCGGCAGGCGTATGCGGACTATCGTGCAGGCCGCTTCGAGGCCTAAGGCTAAGACTCATGATCTTGGCGCGCGCAGCGGATTTTGCTCCGTGCCTGTTCTTTAAGCGCTTAAACCGGGGATCCGTCTTCGGTAAGGGGTATCGATGAAAATCGGCTTTCTTGGACTTGGACAAATGGGTGCTGCCATCGCGGCCAATCTCGTACGCGCGGGCCATGACGTCGCCGTGTGGAATCGGTCGGCCGGCAAATCACGCCCCCTTATCGATGCGGGCGCCACGCTAGCGGCAACTGCCGGGGATGCCGCCGCGAAGAGCGACGTCGTCTTTAGCATGCTCGCCGACGATGCAGCGCTTTACGCGGTGCTGAGCGGCAAGGACGGACTTCTGGCAGACCTTAAGGCGGGCGCTCTGCATATCTCGATGAGCACAATCGCCGTCGCTACGGCCGACGATGTCGCGGTGCGCCATGCCGAGCGTCAGCAACGCTTTCTCGCGGCGCCTGTTTTTGGCCGGCCTGAAGCCGCGGCCGCGGCGAAACTGTTCGTTGTCGCCGCCGGCGCCGCAGCAGACCTGGAGAGCGCAAGGCCGCTGTTCGCGGCCATCAGTCAACGGCTGTTCTACATCGGAGAGAGGCACTCGGCTGCAAATCTTGTGAAGCTGTGTGGCAACTTTATGATCCTGGCGGCAATCGAGGCCATGGCAGAGGCGATGACGCTCGCCGAGAAGGGCGGTGTCCCAAAGAGCAAATTGCTGGAGGTGTTGACTGGCACGTTGTTCGATGCGCCGCTCTTTCGCACCTACGGCGCCATTCTCGCGGAGGAAAAATTCCGGCCGGCGGGGTTTGCGGCGCCGCTTGGGCTGAAGGACATGCGGCTTGCGAGCCAGGCGGCGGAAAGCGAGCGCGTACCGATGCCGCTCCTCAGTCTGCTGCGCGATCATCTGCTGCAGACGATCGCCACCGAAGGCGAGGAGATTGATTGGTCAGGGATCGGACGTAGCATCGCCAGAAACGCAGGCCTTTAATAGAGCAGCGATTCAGGCGAGAAAACTCCCGTGCCAGCGTGCCCCGGTGAGCGCAAGGCGCTTTCACCGGGTGCTATGCTCGTGCGCATAAGACACGGAGACAGACCCCATGCGTCGAATCACGATATCTGTCGATGATACGCTCGCCGATACCTTCGATCGCCTGGTCAAAGAGAAGGGCTACGGCAATCGCTCCGAGGCATTCCGCGATCTACTGCGCGGTGCCTTAGGGGAAGAGCGGCTGCAGGAGGGTACTGCCAAATACTGCGTCGGCGCCCTGAGCTACGTATACAACCACCATGAGCGCCAGCTATCACGCCGGCTGACGAGCATGCAGCATGACCACCACGACATTACGGTCTCGGCGATGCATGCGCATCTTGATCACGACAACTGCATCGAGACCGTGATTCTGCGGGGCCCCACGCACACGGTCACGCGCTTTGCGCAGGCGGTCATCGCGCAGAACGGGGTGCGCCACGGCAATTTCTATCCCGTCCCGATCGACACGGCGGCGTCCGCAACCAAACACCCCCACGTTCACGCTCGCCCTTACACGTAACCATTAGAAGCGGCGCCGACGTTTTCGCGTGGCCCCGCTCGCAGCACCGGCCGCCGCCGCGCCGGCGACCGATAAGCCCCGGGTGCATCCAATTCGCCCTGGCGTTCGTATATGGGTGTGACGATTTATAGGATCGTCATACAACCCGGCAAGCGTATGAGGCCACCCAAAAAGATCCTGTGAACCGTCGGCGCAGCGTGTCCGATGAATGAGAGACCGCGGGCCGGGCGAAGGCGCACCTATGTGAAAGGCGGGAAAATGGGCGTTGCCGGACGTTGCGGAGCAGCACTTCGGCCGAGGGTCGCATGCCGCCACCAAGTCATGACGCCCGCACATTCATCCGAGTTGCTGGGGCCCGCACTGCCACTTCGGCCGGAGCGGCAATTGCCGCCCTCTTGCGACCGCCATCGTCGAGTGCCTCAATGCGACGAGCACGCATCTGCCGCCGAGCTTCGCCACATCGAGCATCACAACGGCACGGCAGCGCACGCATCGTGAAACCAATAGACACACTCAGGCGTAGGCATGGGCAGGCGCAAAGCGGCGCTACTGTTGCTCGCCTTATGCGCAGAGCCGTCCGCGGTTGCAGCCGTGCGCTTTGCCGCTGCGCCATAGCTGCTGCGAGTGCGTTCTGCGGCTCGTGGGCAAACGCAGAGCCGGCGCCTGACGTGGAACTTGCGGCCGTCATGCCGTTACTCGATCAAGTCACCGTCACGGCCAAGCGGATGGAGCTTTTGGGCACGGCCGCGACGGCAAGCGTCGGGGTGGTGGCTGATGAGGAAATCCAGCTCACGCCTGCTTATCGTCCGGGGCAGTTCCTGGAAACCGTTCCGGGTTTGATCGTGACGCTGCACAGCGGCGAGGGCAAAGCGAACCAGTTCCTGATGCGTGGCTATAACCTCGATCACGGGACGGATCTTGCTACATTTGTCGACGGCATGCCCATCAATCAGCCGACGCATGCGCACGGCCAGGGCTATACGGATCTCAATTTCCTGATCCCTGAGCTCGCGGACGAGTTCACATACACCAAGGGCACGTACTACCCGAGTGTGGGGGACTTCGGCGCCGTCGGTTCCGTGCGGATCAACTATCGGGACGCAGTGCCCGATGAACTCATCGGCTCGGCCGGCACATTCGATTTCCAGCGTGTGCTCGCTGCCGGCTCCTCCGCGCTCGGAAATGGCCAGCTCTTGGCCGCCTCGGAGATACAGCACTACGACGGTCCGTTTGTAACTCCCGACGATGCCCGCAAGGTCAACGAGGTGCTGCGCTACAGCGAGGGCGACGCGCGCAACGGCTACTCCGTCACGGGCATGTACTATCACCAGCTGTGGACCAACACGACCGACATCCCGATCCGCGCAATCGAGGCAGGGATTGTTCCAGACCGATTCGGCACCCTGAATCCGACCGACGGCGGGCGCGCGCAGCGCGCGAGTCTCTCATTTCAGTTCCGTGAGAGCCTGGGCACCGGGCAATTCTCGGCAAGCGCGTTCTACATCTACAACCAACTCCATTTGTACAATGACTTCACTCATTATCTCGTCGATCCCGTGCACGGTGATCAGGAGGACCAGTTTGAGAATCGTCGCGTGACAGGCGGCGCGGCGGATTTCACGCTGCCGGTATCCTTAGCTACGTTTCAAAACGAGATTTCAGTCGGTGTGTTCACGCGTTACGACGTTCTGGGCCTCGGGCGCCTGCCCAGCGAGGATCGCGTGCCGCTCGCGCCGCAGAATGACTCCGCGTCTTTCTCCAATTCGGATCAAGTGTATCTATTCGCCGGCGCCGCCTATGTGCAAGCGACTACACACTGGAGCCCGACGCTGCGCAGCGTGCTTGGATTTCGTGACGACTATCAACATGGAACCGACGTCGACTACCTGGCGAGGTTGCACGAAACGGCCGGGTATACCAACGGGGGCACGGCAGACCAGTTCCTATTCCAGCCCAAGGGCAGCCTGATCTACACCCCGGTCGACTATCTCGAATTTTACCTGAGCGCCGGGCGAGGCTTTCACAGCGCCGATCTGCGCGGAGTCAATCAGGACACGAGCGTGGACTTGGGACTTCCTCATACACCCCTGCTTGCCAGGCAGGAGGGGCAGGAGGTGGGCATGCGCGCGCAGGTGCAGCGCGACCTTACTTTGACATTCGCGCTCTATAACTTGTGGCAGCAGTCCGAGACCATTATTGACCCGGACGTGGGTGCGGATACGGCAGGTCCTCCGAGCCGACGCTATGGGTACGAAGTCAACGTGACGTACAGGATGTTTCGATGGTTGGAGTTCTATGGCAGCTATTCAGGTAACCATGCGCGCTTCACCCGGGATTTCGATGATGGTACCGGTCACTTGGGCAGGTACATCACCGATGCACCGGATGCAACCGGCGCGTTTGCGCTGTATGTGACGAACCTCGGTCCGTGGAGCGCTGGCCTGGAATACCGGTATCTCGGCGGCTACCCTCTCTCTTCAGGTCCCTGCATCGACTCGGCGGCCGCAAAGGATTTCCCTGCCACCCCGAGCTGTGCCAGCGCTCCGACGCTTGCCGGACAGGTGAACGGCAAAGGCTTCGGAGAATTGAACATGGACGCCCATTACGCCTTCTCGGGCGGCTGGGGCGCCTCCCTCGGGCTCTACAACATCCTGAATTCTCACGCTGCTGCGGCGCAGTTCTGGTATGTAGACCGTCTGAAGTCCGAGATCGCGGCCTATCCAGACGGACGGGCAGATATCCACGAGCACCCTCTCGAACCCGTCATGGCGAGGTTCACGATCTCAAAAGCATTCGGCATGTGACGGCCGCAATACGGAACCCCTTCCCTCGGCCGCCGCACCGATCAATCCGGTTCATTACGACCGGTCCTTTGCGATGCGAACTTCCGCGGGCTTGCCGGTGTCGCTTTTCTGTCACGCGAGAGTACATGAAATAATTAAGGCCGCCGCGGCTCGCACGGCGGCGCTGAATTAGCATAGACTCGCAGGACAAACGAAGACTTCCTGCAGAACATGCGCACCGGTCCCGCACGTCAACGCAGCCGCAAGCTCATCGCCAGCATCCTGCTCGTGGCGCTTGCGTTTCGTGCCCTCGTACCCGCGGGCTTCATGCCGGCGGCGGACCACCCATTTTCCCTGGAGATTTGCCCCGACGGTTTCCCGGCACAACTGCTGCATTCCGGGATGGATCATGAGCACGGCATGCACCATTCCAAGGGTGCTGCGCATTCCCATTATTCCGCACAATCTGAACACTGCGTCTTCGCGGCGGTAACGAGTGCCGGACCGGCCACTTACGCGCTCGCGGTGCGCCTGCCGCTCGATAGTTCCTTTACTCCGCTCTTTGACGGCGCTCGTTGCATTTATCGGGCGCAGCGGTTTCGTGTCCACCAGCCACGCGCCCCGCCCCTGCCCGCCTGACTCGAGCTTCGTTCGCGCCGCACGCGCTCGGTGAACACCGGCCGCACTATGCGTGCGCGTCCTTCGCCGCTATACGCGTTCGCTTGAGCGAGCGCAGAGCATTTTCCAATGCAACAGTCCTTCAGTAGGCTATTTATCCCGCCACTTGCGGGCGTGCTGCTGTGCACGGACCCCGCGTCGAGCTTTGCCTGTGCGACCTGCGGCTGCACGCTCAGTGCCGACGCGGCCATGGGCTATTCGGCTAGCGCCGGCTGGCGAATCAACCTCGAGGATGACTACATCAACCAGGATCAGCTGCGAAGCGGTACCGGCACCTCGACCCCGTCGCAAGTGGTCAATGCGCCATCGGATCCGGCGCTGGGTGGCGGCGAGATCGAGAAGCAGACGATCAACCGCTATCTGACGTTGGGAATCAATTACAGTCCGAACTCGAGCTGGAACCTCAATCTGCTCGTGCCCTACGTCAATCGCGACCACACGACCTACGGAGTGCAGCTGGCGCCGTATAGCGCAGCCGAATCGGCCCCGGATGAGATCAGTGGCGCTCACGTCTCGGGGCTGGGCGACATCCGCCTCATCGGCAGCTACCAGGGTCTGCTGCCGACCCACAACCTCGGTCTGCAGTTCGGAGTAAAGCTTCCGACCGGCCAGTATGGCACCCGGGTGGACTTCAGCTCGGGTCCGAACGCCGGAACACCGCTGGACGCCAGTCTGCAAGTGGGTACCGGCAGCACCGACCTGATCGTCGGTGCGTACTATTATCAGGCCGTCTCTCAGGACTTCGACGCCTTTATCAATGGTCAATTTCAGGCGGCCGTGGCAGAGCGCCAGGATCAGCCGGGCAACGACTTCCGACCGGGCAACTCGGCTACCATGAGCCTGGGAGTTCGCTACGAAGCCACTCCCCGGTGGGTACCGCAGCTGCAGCTGAACCTGTATCACAAGAGTGCGGATCAGGGCGCGCTCGCCGACCGGCCCGATACTGCCGGCACTGTGCTCTATTTGAGCCCTGGCCTGACAGTGCCGGCTGTGTGGCATATGCATGTCTACGGCTTCGTGCAACTGCCGCTCTACAGCAAGCTCGATGGCTATCAAGTCTTCCCACACTGGACCGCGAGCGTGGGAGTCAGTTATGCGTTCTGAGCGCGGACTTAGATGAATCGTTACCCGCACTACACATCGCCGGCGCGCAGGCTCACCGCGCAACTGCTGGCGTGCGCGAGCTTGCTCGCCACGGCCGGCCATTCGGCTGATATCGCGGCATCGGTAAGCGTGAGCAATGCCTGGATCCGCTGGCTGCCGGCCAATTTGCCGGCGGCGGGCTATGCAACCGTGCGTAATCTCGGCGATCAGCCTGTCACCTTAAGCGGCGCATCCACGCCCGACTACGCAGTCATCATGTTCCATCAAAGCCGCAATCAACTTGGCGTGGAGCAGATGGTACCGATCGACAGCATCCGAATCGAGCCTCGCTCTCAAGTGAGCTTCGCGCCGCAGGGCTTCCACATCATGCTGATGCAGCCGCAAAGAGACATCCAGCCCGGAGATCACGTTTTACTAACGCTGCGCTTCGCCGACGGCCAATCGCTGCCGGTTCAATTCGCGGTGCGCAGGCCCGATGGCAGCGCGGTCAAGGGTGCGACCGATGCACGCGGCGGGTAGCCCCTGATGGCACCGCGACCCAAATTCCAAGGTGATGGCGCCCCGCTGCGCACTACGCGTCGCACCGTACTGCAAGGAGGGGCCGCAGGTGCGGCGCTCGCCGCGTGCGGCCTCATGCCGCGCTCAGCGCTGGCGAACACGCTGCGTATTGGTGAGGAAGCGCCGCCCGCTACCCTGACCACTTTGGACGGCGAGCGCATCACAACGCGCGAGCTCTTGGGTAACGTCGTAATTTTGACATTCTGGGCAACGTGGTGCATTCCGTGCCGGGACGAACTGCCCCTCCTCTCGGAGTATCTGACGCACTACGGCGCTGCGGGCTTGCGCATCTTGGGATTCGCCTTGGATGGCCCCGATCACATCGATGCCGTACGTGCGGTGGCGCGGATGCTTGCCTTCCCCGTGGGGTTGATGGAAGACACGCGCCTGCCGGGCTACGGGCGAATCTGGCGCCTGCCCGTGAATTTCACCATCGATCGTCAGGGACGTCTGATTGACAATGGCTGGCGCGACCCACATCCGGTGTGGACGCAAGAGCGTCTGCAACGGGTTGTGACTCCACTGCTGCGTGAGCCTTAGGCGGCCCGGACGGATGGGACGCATGTCTTGCGCGAGCCCATCCGCCCGAGTGCACCGTCAGCGCGGCACGGCGGACCTCGATCATCCATGATTCGCGCGCGCGTTATACACCTCAGCAAGCCGCGGGCTGCGAACGTCGCGGACGGCTCGGGCAATCGCCTCCGACTGGCACGATCTGCTGCGGGTGAATGCGTTCAGATCGTGCGGGCTTGCATCCGGACATACCGTTTGCGCTGCCGTCGCGATGCGGCGGTACAGATTGCTTGCGGCTTCATCTGACGCCAAATCGAACGCGGAATATTGCACCTTGACCGACGGGGCAGCCTCAGTAGCGGGCGCCGCGTGCGCCAAACTAGATCCGATGCCGAGCACGCATCCAACAAGTACCAGAGCTCGCACGCGCATCGACCGCATGGATTGACCCGTGACTTTGATTGCAGACATTGTGGCTCTCCTAAGTATTGCAACGTGACTTTGTATTTCATCTGCCGCGGCCTTGCGCGACGGGGATATGAAACTCCCAACGGAGCTGCGCGCGAAGCCGTCGCGTCTCGAAGTTGTCCCTGCAGCCGACGCACTCGTACCAGGGTGTGTCCGGATTCCCGTTTGGGCGCGAGGAGCTCGCTCGTCGGGGAATTGGTTCATCGCAGCCAGTGCTCGCCTCGCCGCGGCTTCGTCCCTCGCCTCGACGGGATCGTCCCTGAAAATCCGGCGACGGGACGTCACGCGGTCGCCCGCGGGAGTAGGCTATGTGCCTTGGATAGCCCGCTTGAGAGTAAGGAGAGCGCCGAATGAATGCTTGGCCAATGGTCCATCCGACCGACGGCGCCGCTCGGTTCGGTTCCGAGGTCGAGCGCGCTCCACTGCTCGCGAAGCTGAGCATTTCTCCCTATTTCGGGATTCTTACAGCATTCTGGGTCTACGTTGCTTTATCCAACGTGCTGTACGCAAGCAGCATGCAGGCGATGCTTGTGGTGCTGCGCGCCGGGTACGTGTTCGCACCCTGGGACGCGCGCCTCCTGCAACACATCATGCTCTATCCGGCGCTATTGACATGCGTCTGGGCATCGCGGCGCGTTGGCTGGCACCCTCTCTGGCGGGCCATACCCATTCAGCTGGTGTGCGGCTTGGCGTTTTCGGTATTGGCTTCGCCGGCGATGACTCTTGCAGAGATTCTGGCCGGGGATCTGCCCTGGAATCATTGGCCGCTAGATCCTGAACATCACGGTTTCGCAGCCTTCGTATCCGGGCCTGTTATCCCTTTGTGGCTCGCGAGCGTCACGAGCTTCTTTCTAACCTATGGGTTTGGCCTCGCTCTCGTCGCTGGTTTTGACTTCTACCGGCGACTGCGCGATGCGCAACTGCATACGGCCGCACTTGAGCGCTCCTTAAATGCCGCGCATCTGGCTGCCCTGCGCATGCAGCTCTCGCCGCACACGCTCTTCAACCTGTTGCACACCATCCGCGGACAGATCGATTGGGATCCTGTGGCGGCACAATCGATGGTTATCCAACTCGCCGACCTGTTGCGACGCCTCCTCAAGGCAGGCGAGCGCGAACTCTCGCGACTGTCCGACGAGTTACAATTCGTACGCTTGTATCTGGACTTGCAGCAGAAGAGATTTTCGGACCGGCTAACGGTGCGCGTCCCGGCTCAGGATACCCTCCCCGCGGCGTGGGTGCCGAGTCTGATCCTGCAGCCTCTGGTCGAGAATGCCGTCGTCCATGGGCTTGCAGGAGACGCGGCAGCCGCCGTTCTAATACGAGTCGAAGCGTTTATCGACGAGGAAACGCTTTGCCTCCGTGTCGTCAATTCCATGGTGCCCCAGCAACGGGTGGGACTTGGCGGAATCGGACTCAAAAACGTTCGTGAGCGCCTCGCCATTCAATTCGGAGGTCGCGCAACATTTCGCGCTTCCCCCGGCGACGACAACGATTGGATCGCGGAGATTCGCATGCCTTTCTTACGCGACGGGCCGTAGAGCGTTGGAGATCGCGGCACTTGAGGGCCTGTTGCAGCGTGCAATGCTTATGATGGACGTGGTCATCGTAGATGATGAGCCGGCGGCGCGGCGGTCGCTGCGCGAGTTTTGCGCCCGTGAGAATGATCTGCGTATCGTGGGCGAGTACGGCGACAGCCGCAGCGCGCTCGAGGCTATTCGCGCGCGGCCGCCCAGCCTGCTGTTTCTCGATATCCAGATGGATTTACTGAACGGTATCGCGCTCGCGCGCGCACTCGATCCGCAGACACTGCCATTGATCGTGTTTGTGACCGCGTACGATCACTATGCACTTGAGGCATTTGAAGTTTGCGCGATAGACTATCTGCTGAAGCCGTTCGACTATGAACGCTTCAGCAGGTCGCTGGCGCGCGTGCGGCGCAGACACGCGACGGAGAGTCTTACCGACCGGCACTCGACGTTGTCAGCGGCGCTGCAACAGCTGCAACTGCAGGCTGCCGCGGCGGCGAGTGCTCACCCACGCATCCTGGCGGAGTCCGGAAGCCGCATGCACGTTCTCGACGTAACTCACGTCGAAGTCGTGGAGGCCGACCGCAACTACGTGAAAATCACCGTCGGGCGCGATGTTTTTCACGCGCGCAGTACCCTGCAACAGGCCGAGAAATCCCTGCAATCGCAACCCATGCTGCGCATTAGCCGCTCCTGCCTCGTCAACATGCGTCACGTCACTGAGATCAGTCGTACTCCGCGCGGTGATGCCATCCTCGTCCTCGCCGGAGGCGCCACCGTGACTAGCAGCGAAGGCTATCGCGAGTCCGTCAGACAGTATCTCGACACCCTGAAAATCGGCCCGCTGTGACTTCGTGGGGGAGTCAGCCGCCGGTGATGGCGTAAGCCCCCGAGGGGTCGGCCGGCACGATTGCCGGCGAGCAAGCGGCGCAGGCTCGCGCCCTAATGTACGGTAGGACTCACAAGGCGCACTGAGGCGTGGTCAGCCGTTCGCGGGGATCCGCGAACGATCCGCGAATATAACCCTGCCGCTGACGACAATTGAAGCTATAAGTGTTTGAAAACACGATAATTAATTAAACGCGCAGGCCCCGTAGGTGCATCCCGGCCGCGCGCGCCGTGCCCGTAGCAGTTTTTCGAACTGGAACATCCGCAGGCCGCCGCCGTTTAAAGCTTCGATCGGCGGGAGGCGCGACGGTGGATGCTTAGACCCCCGGCGGCCGTGATTCTGACCTATCATCTTCTTTACCTACGAAACTGAACCGCTTGTTGCTGCCCCGCTGCTTTGTGCGCGAGGTCATCGTCGACGCGAGCGTCGCGAAGGGAGATGCACTGCTGAAGCGCCCGTCGATCGACACGCCGACCAGGGAGCATCCAGCAACAGTCGTATGAAAGACCCGGAATCCGCTGCGAGTCCGGCAGAGCGCGCTGCGCATCGCGGCCGCGCGCGACAACTGGGCTTGCGAATCAAGCGTCGTTGGCTGATTTCGGCGCTGATTGGCATCGGCGTGCTGATCATCGCATGGCTTCTGATCGCCTGGCTGTCCAAACCGAAAGCCAAGCCAGCCGCTCCGCCACCGATCCCGGTGTCCGTCGCGCCGGTCAAGCTCGGCAGCATCAATATCTATCTCGACAACATTGGCACCGTTACGCCGGTATACACCGTTACGGTGGCGAGCAGGGTGGCCGGAGCACTGACCGAAGTGCGCTTCAAGGAAGGTCAGATGGTGAAAAAGGGCGAGCTCCTGGCAGTGATCGATCCGCTGCCATATCAGGCAGTCGTGCTGCAGGCACAGGGGCAACTGGCCCGCGATCAGGCACTGCTGAAAAACGCGCGCCTCGATCTCGTGCGCTACCAGAACTCTTACAAAGAGCATGCCGTCCCCGAGCAGCAAGTGGCAACGCAACAGGCCCTGGTCGAGCAGGACATGGGGGTGTTAAAGCTTGACGAAGGCAATCTCGCCGCCGCCCAAGTCAACCTTGATTACACACGCATCGTGTCGCCGATCGACGGCCGGGTAGGACTGCGCACGGTCGATCCCGGCAACATAGTACCCGCAGACGGAACCACCGGGCTTGTGACCATCACACAACTGCAGCCGATCACCGTCATTTTCACCATCGCCGAAGATGACCTGTCGCAGGTGACGGAGCAGATGGCCACTGGCCGCACTCTGGCAGTCGACGCGCTGGACCGAGCCAAGCAACACCAGCTGGCCGCCGGCAATCTGCTCACGATCGACAATCAAATCAACACGACAACCGGCACGGTGCGCGCGCGCGCAACGTTTCCGAACACGCACAACGAGCTCTTTCCCAACCAATTCGTCAATACACGACTTCTCGTCAAAACCCTGAGCCAGGTCAATTTGGTTCCCGAGGCGGCCATTCAGCGCAACAACGACGTCGCCTTCGTGTACGTTGTGCAGTCAAATAATACGGCGCAGACAGTCAATGTGAAGATCTTGGCGACTGAAGCAGAGGTTTCTGCAATAACAGGCGTCAAGCCCGGCGAGCAAGTCGTGACCGACGGTTTCGACAAGCTGCAAAGCGGCCTTAAGATCGTGATCCGGCAGCCCGCGGCAAAGCCTGCGACGCCGGGTGCTGCGCAGCCTCCTGCGCCAGCCAGCGACGAGGTGAAAAAGACCGGATGAACCCGTCGCGACCGTTCATTCTGCGGCCGATCGCGACTTCACTCTTGATGGCAGCGATCCTGCTGATCGGAATCATCGGCTTTCGACAACTGCCGATTGCAGCATTGCCGGACGTGGACTATCCGACCATGCAGGTCGTGACGTTTTACCCGGGCGCCAGTTCCGACGTGATCGCATCCGCCGTCACTGCGCCGCTTGAAAGGCAGCTCGGTGAAGTCCCCGGCCTGAGTCAAATGCTCTCCGCCAGCTCCGATGGCGCCTCCGTCATCACGCTGCAGTTCAATTTGAGCCTCGACATTGATATCGCCGAACAGGACGTGCAGGAAGCGATTAATGCTGCGCAAAGTTACCTACCGCAGCAATTGCCGATGCCGCCGGTCTACAGCAAGGTAAATCCCGCCGACGCTCCGATCCTCACCCTCGCACTCACGTCCGGCTCGATGGCGCTGGCGCAGGTGGAGGATTACGCAGATACGCGCCTCGCCGAGAAGATCTCCCAGTTGCCCGGGGTAGGAGCGGTGACGATCAGCGGCGGACAAAAGCCCGCCGTGCGTGTACAGGTGAATCCCACCCAGCTCGCATCCTATGGGCTCAACATGGAGGACGTGCGCGCCTCCCTTACGGCCACGAGCGTCGATACGGCGAAGGGCAGCTTCGACGGCCCCGCGCAGAGCTACCAGATCGGCGCCAATGATCAGATCACCACGAGCGCCGACTACCGGCAACTGGTTCTGACCTACCAGAACGGCGCACCGATCATGCTCAAGGATGTCGCGAATGTGGTCGACGGCGTAGAGAATGCGGAGCAATCCGCATGGATGAACAACGTCCCGGCGGTGATCGTCAATATTCAGCGCCAACCGGGCGCCAACATCATTGATGTCGTCAACCAGATCAAGGCGCTGCTGCCAAAGCTGCGGGCAACGATCCCGCCGGCCATCCAAATCGCGGTATTGACGGACCGCACGACGACCGTCAGGGCTTCAGTATCGGATGTGGAGTTCGAACTGCTGCTCTGCATCGCACTCGTCGTTGCCGTAATTTTCGTCTTCCTGCGCACCTTGGCGGCCACAATAATCCCGGGCATCGCCGTCCCGCTGTCGCTGGTTGGCACATTCGGCGCCATGTATGCCCTTGGGTTCAGCCTGAATAACCTTACCCTGATGGCACTCACCATCTCCACGGGCTTCGTGGTCGACGACGCGATCGTGATGATAGAGAACATCACGCGCTACGTTGAGCAAGGCGAGGCGCCGCTGGCTGCCGCTCTCAAGGGCGCGGAACAGATCGGCTTTACGATCATGTCGTTGACGGTTTCGCTCATTGCGGTGTTGATACCGCTGCTCTTCATGGGCGACATCACCGGACGCCTGTTCCGGGAATTTGCAATAACTCTGAGCGCGACGATCCTGATCTCCGCGATGATCTCGCTTACCCTCACGCCGATGCTGTGCGCGAAACTCCTGCGGCATAAGGACGACTCGCAGCAAAGCCGCTTCTACCGGATTTCGGAGAATTGGTTCAAGCAAACGATCGGGTTTTATCAACGCACTCTTGATTGGGTGCTGGAGCATCGCACGCTCACGATGTGGGTTGCGGTCGGTACGCTCCTGTTGACGGTTTTCCTTTACATCGTCATTCCGAAGGGGTTTTTCCCGGTGCAGGACACGGGGGAAATCCAGGGCGTTTCCGAGGCTACGCAAAGCGTGTCCTTCGGCAAAATGGCACAGCTGCAGCAGGCGCTCGCCGCAACGATTCTCAAGGATCCGGCGGTCGAGAGCCTCTCCTCGTTCATCGGCGTCGACGGTACGAACACCACCCTCAATAGCGGCCGCATCCAGATCAACCTGAAGCCGCTCGCCCAGCGCAAGGGGGCGACGCAGGTCATACGGAATCTGCAAAATTCCCTCGCCAAGGTGGATGACATCACTCTGTACATGCAGCCGGTGCAGGACATCTCGGTAGAGGACATCGTCAGCCGCACCGAATACCAATTCAGCCTGCAGGATCCTAGCGCGGATGAGCTTTCGAAGTATGTCGCGCGCTTCGTCAGCCGCTTGAACCAGCTGCCCGAGCTTGCGGACGTGGCGAGTGACCAGCAGACAGAAGGGCGGCGGGCGACTTTGGCGTTTGACCGTGCGACGGCCGCGCGCCTCGGCATCACTCCGCAGAATATCGATGACAGCCTCTACGACAGCTTTGGGCAGCGGCAGGTATCCACACTGTTCACGCAACTGAACCAGTACCACGTGATCTTGGAAGTGGCGCCGGAATTCAAGACCGGCCCAGCCAATCTGCACGACATCTATTTGAAATCGACGGCAGGCACTGCCGTTCCGCTGAGCGCATTCACCCGCACCTCCCAGAGCTCGGCGCCGATCCTGATCAGCCACATGGGCCAATTCCCTGCCACCACGGTTTCCTTCAATCTCGCGCCGGGGGCGTCCTTGGGCGCGGCGGTCAAGGCGATTCAAAAGGTGCAGAAAGATCTGCCCGCACCCGCCGCCCTGCAGGGATCGTTTCAGGGCACCGCGCAGGCATTCGTGAGCTCGCTGACCAACGAGTCGATCTTGGTGTTGAGCGCTCTGCTGACCGTCTACATCGTGCTCGGCGTGCTCTACGAGAGCTACATCCATCCGATCACGATCCTCTCGACCCTGCCGTCCGCGGCGGTTGGTGCGCTATTGGCGCTGCTGATCTGCGGCTCGGAGCTCACGGTGGTAGCCATCATCGGCATCGTGTTGCTGATCGGCATAGTGCAGAAAAACGCCATCATGATGATCGACTTTGCGCTCGAGGCGCAGCGCAAAGAAAAGAAGTCGGCCTTCGATGCCATTCACGAAGCTTGCCTGCTGCGCTTTCGTCCCATTCTCATGACCACCATGGCTGCGATGCTGGGCGCGATGCCGCTCGCCTTCGGCCATGGCGTCGGCTCGGAATTGCGGCGTCCGCTTGGAATCGCAATCGTCGGCGGCCTGATTTTTAGCCAGCTCCTGACGCTGTACACGACGCCGGTCATCTACCTGTTTTTCGACAATCTGGCGGCGAAGGTCGCCGGACTGCGCAAACACGAAGCACCGGCTCCTGAACCGCAGCGAGATGGGCAATCAGGAGCGGCGCCGCAGCTGCAATGAACTTCTCAGCTCCCTTTATCCGGCGCCCCATCGCCACCACGCTTCTGACCGCAGCCGTGGCTCTGGCGGGCATAGTGGCTTTCAAGGAGCTTCCCGTCTCGCCACTGCCGCAGGTCGACTTTCCGACGATTTCGGTCTCCGCGTCGCTTCCGGGCGCCAGCCCGGAGATCATGGCGTCGTCCGTCTCGACGCCGCTCGAGCGCGAGTTCGGCCGGATCGCCGCAGTCACCGAGATGACCGCACAAAGCACGCTTGGCCAGACGAGCATCACGCTGCAATTCGACCTCAGCCGCAACATCGACGCTGCGGCGCGCGACGTCGAGGCCGCAATCAACGCGGCGCGCAGCTATCTGCCAACCAACCTGCCGAATAATCCGACCTACCGGAAAGTGAACCCGGCGGATGCGCCGATCATGATCGTCGCCCTGACATCGGACAAGCTTCCGCCGGCGGAGCTCTACGACGCTGCCTCGACGATTCTGCAACAGCGGCTTTCACAGATATCCGGCGTCGGCCAGGTGCTGGTGGGCGGCAGCTCCGCTCCCGCGGTGCGTATCAATGTCAATCCGACGCAGCTGAATGGCTATGGTCTGCAACTGGAGGATGTACGCACGGCGATCGCAGCTCAAACCGCCAACGAAGCCAAGGGGAGTGTTGCCAGCGGTGCGCGCCGCTGGGAGATCACGGCAAACGATCAACTGCTCAAAGCAGCCGACTACCGGCCGCTCATCGTGGCCTACCGCGGTGGTTCGCCCGTGAAGCTTACGGATGTTGCGCAAGTGCAGGACTCGGTCCAGACGGTGCGCTCTTTGGGTTTGGCCAATGGCAAGCCGGCGGCGTTGATCATCATCTTCCGGCAGCCGGGGGCCAATATCATCTCGACCGTGGACGGCATCAACGCGGCCCTGCCTCAGCTGCACGCGAGCATCAACCCCGCCATCGCGCTGACAGTCGCTCTTGACCAAACCGTCACGATCCGCGCCTCGGTGAAAGACATCGAAAGGACCCTGCTCATATCGATCGTGCTCGTCGTTCTTGTGGTCTTTCTCTTTCTGCGCGAATGGCGCTCAACGTTGATCCCGCTCGTCGCCGTGCCGGTCTCCATCATCGGAACGCTGGCAGTCATGTATCTCGCGGGATACAGCATCGACAATCTCTCGCTCATGGCGCTGACGATATCCACCGGGTTCGTGGTGGACGATGCGATCGTGGTGCTGGAGAACATCACGCGCTATCAGGAAGAGGGAATGGGCGCCGAGGAGGCTGCGTACAAAGGAGCTGCCGAGATCGGCTCGACGGTTCTTTCGATGAGCCTTTCCCTGGTGGCCGTGTTCACCCCGATACTCCTGATGGGCGGCATCATAGGGCGGCTCTTTCGCGAATTTGCCATAGCGCTTTCCGTCACGATACTCGTCTCATTAGCCGTGTCTCTGACGACGACTCCCATGATGTGCGCGCAGTTGTTGGGCAACAAGTCCACCCATGGCAAGTTTTATCGAGCAAGTGAGAAGGTATTCGAGCGAATCCTGAAGAAATATGAACAGAGCCTGGGATGGGTCCTCGAGCACTCGATGCTTGTGCTGATCGTCGCCATACTGACGGTCGGCCTGAATGTGTACTTGTACATCGTAATCCCGAAAGGTTTTTTCCCGCAGCAGGACACGGGCCGATTGAACGGTAGCATCGTTGCGGACCAGGGCACATCCTTTCAGCTGATGCAGCTGAAAATCCAGCGCCTGGCAGCGATCGTCAAGCAGGATCGGGCTGTTGCGTCGGTGCTTGCATTCACGGGAGGTGGCGGAGGCACGACCACCAACACGGGGCGCGTCTTCATCTCCTTGAAGCCACTTGGTGAGCGCAAGGCGACTGCAGATCAAATCATCAACCGGCTGCGCCCGAAACTCGGTGTCGTGCCAGGCGCGACGCTGTTCCTGCAGGCTGTACAAGACGTCCGCATTGGCGGGCGGCAGAGCAACGCTCAATACCAGTACACGATCCAGAGCGACAACCTGCAGCAGCTGACCCACTGGGGACCGGTTCTCCTGAATTTGATGAAAAAAATCCATCAGCTGACTGACGTGAGTAGCGATGCGCAAAATAGCGGCCTTGCCGTCAATCTGGTCATCGATCGGCCCACGGCCGCGCGCCTCGGCATCAGTGCGCAGGCTTTGGACGCTGTCCTGTATGACGCCTTCGGCGAGCGGGAAATCGCGACGACCTACACTTCGCTCAACCAGTACTTTGTCGTGATGGTTGTCGACCCAAGTTTTTGGCAGGACCCGCAGGCACTGCAAAACGTCTACGTGATCTCTGCCAGCGGCGCGATGGTGCCACTGGCAGCCTTTACGCACTTCGGCGCTGCGATTGCGCCGCTCGCCGTCAACCACTCCGGCGTCTTTCCGTCCGTGACCTATTCGTTCAATCTTGCCCCCGGAGTGGCGCTCGGGGACGCCGTTAAGCTAATCAACTCAGCGCAGCAGAAGGCCGGGATGCCAAGCACCATCACCGGCGCGTTCAGCGGCACCGCGCAGGCATTCAAGGATTCCCTCGCCAACGAGCCGTTGCTCATCGCGGCCGCGATAGCCGCAGTGTACGTCGTGCTCGGCGTGCTTTATGAAAGCTACATCCATCCGATAACGATTCTCTCGACACTGCCCTCGGCAGGCGTCGGCGCCCTCCTCGCGCTTCTCATCACGCATACCGAGCTCAGCGTCATTGCGCTGATTGGGATCATCCTTCTGATCGGGATCGTCAAAAAAAACGCGATCATGATGATCGATTTTGCTCTCGAGGTGGAACGGCGTGATCACAAGAGCCCCAAGGAGGCCGTCTTTCAGGCATCCCTGCTGCGATTCAGGCCCATCATGATGACCACGATGGCAGCACTGCTCGGCGGGGTGCCGTTGGCGATCGGCACCGGCATGGGTTCGGAACTGAGGCGGCCGCTCGGCATTGCAATAGTGGGTGGCCTGATCGTGAGCCAGGCGCTGACCCTGTATACGACACCTGTCATTTATCTGTATATGGACCGCCTGAATTCGTGGGTCTCTAAGTTTGGCATTGGCCCAGATCCGGCCGTACACACGCAGGCGGGCGCAGCTACATCATGAGAGCGCAATTTTCGAGGCTGGGGCCGCTGAGCGTTGTTGTCCTGCTGGGGGGCTGCAACTTCGCACCGCACTACGAGGCGCCCAAGACCGTTGCCACCACGACTTTCAAGGAGGCTGTCCCCGGCAATGCTCCCGCTCAAGGGTGGAAGCCTGCAGAGCCGCGCGATGCTGAGATCAGAAACGCCTGGTGGGAGGTCTACCAAGACTCTGAGCTCAACGATCTCGAGTCCCGAGTCGCAATTTCCAACCAGACCGTCGCCGCCGCGGAGGCAAATTACCGTGCGGCGCGCGCGCTGGTGCAGAAGGCTGAGGCGGGATATTTTCCCACGCTGACTCTCGATCCTTCCGTGGTTCGCTCGCGGGCAAGCGCCGCCGAGGTTATATCTGGAGGTGGCGCGAATGCTCCTGCCTCGGGAACCACCACGACGATCGGCACTACGAGTACCGCTGTCGCCGGCGCCTCGACGACTCCGCGCACGATCTATTCGCTACCGCTCGAGGTTTCTTATCAAGTCGACCTGTGGGGTAGTGTCCGCAATACGGTTGCGCAGAGCCGCTACTCCGCGCAGGCGAGCGCCGCGCAGGTGGCGACCGCCCTTCTCAGCACTCAAAGCCAGCTCGCGCAGGACTATTTTCAGCTGCGAGTAACCGACGAACAGCGGCTGCTTCTGGACACTACGCTGGCGGATTACCAAGCAAGCCTGCGCCTGGTCAAATCGCTATTTAAAGGCGGCCTTGCTTCGGAAGAGGATCTCGCGCAGGCGAACACGCAGCTCGAGTCGGCCAAGGCGCAAGCCACCGATCTTGGCATTGCCCGCGCCCAGTACGAGCACGCGATCGCCGTACTGATCGGAGTTCCCCCGTCTAAGTTTTCCGTGCCATACCGGCATTTCAACCAAGCTCTGCCGGCTGTCCCGGTTGGTGTGCCCTCCGATCTACTCGAGCGCCGTGCGGATATTGCCGCTGCGGAGCGCCAGGTCGCGGCGGCCAACGCTGCGATCGGCATCGCTCGCGCAGCATACTTCCCGGCTCTCACGTTGAGCGGTGCCGGGGGTTTTGAAGCGACGACCATAAGTCAGCTCTTCGACTGGCCCAACCGCTTTTGGTCATTTGGGCCGGAACTTGCCCAGGTGGTGTTCGACGGCGGGGCCCTGCGCGCGGCGACCGCGCAGGCGCGCGCCCTCGATGACCAAGCGGTAGCGAACTACCGGCAGACTGTGCTGACGGCGATCCAATCGGTCGAGGATAATCTCGCAAGCCTGCGCATCCTGGCGCAAGAGCTGACCGAGGAACACAGCGCCGCGGTCGCCGCGCAGCATTTTGTTGCGTTGTCGGTCACACGCTACCGTAACGGCATCGACAGCTACGTAAATGTCATCGCCGCGCAGAACGCCTTTTTGACTGCTCGAGAAGCGGAACTGCAAGTTCAGATCCGGCAGCTCACAGCCAGCGTTAATTTGATCAATAATCTTGGCGGGGGCTGGGCGACATCCGACTGGAGCCAGACCGAGCGTATGGCGCAGAATCCTCCCAGCGCCAACAACGAAGCACAGGTGCCGGCACAGAACGCCGCGGCAACTCCAAATCCGCCGCCCCTGTCCAACCGCGAGATGCGCCCCGAAGAACTCTTAAAGGAAGACGAGGCGGACATGGCGCCAGCGCCAGAGTAAATGGTAGAACCTGCCTATAGCGCAGGATCTGCGACCGGCTTGGCACCAAAGGAGCCGGCGTTGCAACGCACGCACACCTCGCAACGTTGCGACTTATGCACCCTGCGCAGGGAACGCGGCGCGAACCTCAAGTCCCTGAGGCTCAATGGGCGGCACACCTTGTCGAATGTCGGCGGAAAATGTCTCGCTGCGGTCGGCTTGCCGTGCGCGTTCCGTAATCCTTCCAAATGCGCGCAGCTCCTTCAGCGTATACCGCGTATCAAGACCACCGATTCGATAAATGTAGGTGGGTAGATATCCTGAAAGAAGCAGGCGGTAATCCCATGGCAAGTACCCGACAATGTGCTTCATCATGTGGTAGACCAGCGTGGTGCAGTTAACGCTCATAGTGTTGTAGAAGCGCGGTGCAACGACGAGGCGGTTTGCCTGATCGACGTAGGCCAGAAACAATGAGCGCATGGCCGGCGCCGGCAAGCGGATTCGGTAAAGATAGTCGTCCTCGGCGCGGACGTTGGTGCGCACGCGAATGACGTCCCTTTCGTCGGCAGCGATGACGCTGAGCTCGAATTCCTTGAAAAACCCTCCGATTTCGGAAAACCCCGCGCCTTGCCTCCTACGAATCTCCACTGAAAACGCCACGTGATTGCCGTCGTTGAAGCCGAATGAGATCAATACGTGAGCGATGGCCTGACTCGACCAATACGACAGAATCATGTCGACCGAGTCGAGACGCTCGAGGTCGTAGCTGCGCGATTCCCAGCGCTGCGTGTAGTCGGTATTGGTGCGCCAGTCGAAATTGCGCACGTTGTATAGACTCACGCGACTGCCCTCCACCGTACCAGTCGTCATTTGCGCCACGTCGTCGGCCCAAACTCGATCATTGGACGCCTGCAGCCGGCGCCACCAGAGAAGTAGAGCAGCGAATGGGAGCGCAAACCCCAAAATCCCCAGCGCGAAGCGGCTCTGCCATAGCGCAGTCAGCATCGCCACGCACAGCGCGGCCCACGCGCCCACGCCTACGCTCTTGAGTGCGCGTCCCCCGGGGACTTGGTACCACAGCGCGCAGCAACCCCACCCTGCCAGGACGGACACGACAGAGAGCGCGAGCCGTGTTGTCGCCGGGCCCGGAAAGGCTGCAGCGGCACCACTCATCCGCAGAGGTTCACAGCTCGCTCACTTCCCCGCCGGCGCGCCGACGGCGCGCTCCTTCGGGCGATCCTTGGCATTCAGCGCGTCGTCCTCGATGAGTTCCCTGTGTACGTACAGGAAACGAACCGTTTCGTACTCGAATGGCGAGCCCGTGGCGTAGTAGCGGAATGTCGTGTTTGAACGCTGATCGACGGCATCAACGATCCCAAATCCCCACGTTTTATCGCCGCGATACAGGCCGACGAGATTAATCCCGTAGGCGACCCCAAAGTCCCCGAGCAAGCCGATGCTATCGCGCAGGGTTGACGGCCCAAGAAGTGGAAGCACGAGGTACGGACCTGGATGCAGTCCCCACTTGGAAAGCGTACTGCTGAGGCCCGTCGGCTCGCTTTCGAGCTTGAGCTTCGTGGCGACATCGAACAGTCCGCCGATCCCCAGTGTGGAATTGATCACAAATCTGCCGAGGCTGTGTGCGCCGGCTGCAGGTTTCAGTTGCACCACGTAGTTGACTATGGTCTTCACCTCGTCCAGGTTTGCAAAGAAATTATGCACCCCGGAACGAATCGGCGCCGGCAGATGGCCATAGTCGTAGACGACAGGTAGATATATTGCCTCGTCAAATCGCGCATTAAATCGGTAAATGAGGCGATTCATAGGCTCCCACGGATCATAGGAATACATCGACGGTGCATCGGCCGTTGTCAGCGGGACCACCGCGTGGTCGCTGTCTTCGGCGGTGGCAGCATGCGCTGCGGCCGTCGCCACCGCGGCGAGCGCGGCTGCGCTCTTTATGGCCGCAGCGTTGTCCGCGGCCGGCGTCTCGGGCGGCAGATTACGGATGGACATCTGCTGCGAGGCGCAGGCGCTCAACGCCAGAGCGGTCAAGCCAATGCATACTGCCCGTCTCATTGCCCGGGCTCCTTCCAACGCCCGGAGAGCATGTCGAGCATGTCCGCGATTTGACGGCGTTCACCGAGATTCCCCAGGTGACCGCCGTGATCGTAGACGGCGAGTCTGTCTCCCAGCGTGGCTTGCAGCCATGCAAGCTCCGGCTTATCCAGAATCAAGTCATCGCTATTCGTCTGCGCGTAGTAGTCGGGATTGCTGCGCAACGTCGCGCCGATGACGTCCAAGCGGTTGTCCGCCTTAAGCGATTCCGGCGTTGAATTGACTCGGTGAGCCAAATAGTAAGGTGCAAAAACCTTCGCAAAATATTCTGCGAACGGTTTACCGCGCAAAATGCGCGTGGTTTCTTCCAGCGAATCGCCGGGACGCGGCGGGTGTTGCGGATCGATCACGACGCCCGTGCCGGCATACAGGTCACCGGCAAAGAACATGTCCATCAGGGCAATGCGGAAAGTCAGCGCGATTGCCGCGGAAAAATCCGCATCTGTCTTCAGTACGGTTGCAGCTGCAGCCAGCAGATCGGTGTCCGTCGTAGAGACTCTTTCCGACATCCGATATAGGTTTGCAAGCCTCGTATACAGCCGCCTATAAAGACGCTCGACGCCGGCTTCCCCGGAGCCAATGCTGATTGCAAAGAGCTTGTCGAGCCGGAAAACAGACGCAAACAGACTGACGGGTGGATTGATCATCACGGCGCGATGGATTTTCAGTTTCCCCTCGCGCGCGTCGATTGATTTGACGATCGCCGCATTGGCGCCGCCCAGGCTATAGCCAAGTATGTCAATGTCGGTGATCTGAACGCGACGCGGAAGGTGCGCGACGATCTGTTGCATTGCTGCATACAGATCGCGACCGTCCTGCAGCAGATCGCCCGCAACGCCGGTGCTCGACGTCGATACGATGAAGCCCGGGAATGTCGGCGAAGGCATTGTCAAAACGTGGTAGCCCGCCCCATACAGAGCTGCTCGCAGTGTCGAGATTTTCGAGGTATTGCCGTCGCTGCCGATGCCCGAAATCACTATGGCAAGCGGCGCAGGCTTGTCCTGCGCGGAAAACCATACGCGCAATCGGCGGTCAAACCAGAACACGTCCGGGACCGTCCGCACCCACGGCAGCGCGATGTTAATTTCCTGCAGCGGCACCGTCGCGGGCAGTGGCGCTATGTCTTGCGGCCGCGGTCCAAACACGGTAGCGCGCAGCGCCGCCGAATCGGCAAGACCTGTAGCGGGACCGGTCCCCGAAAGAGCGCCGTCGGGCTGTGCGCCAGAAGCGAGCGTTGCCGTGCAAAGCAGCGCAGCGAGCGTAAGCACGACTGCACGTCTCATTCGAATCCCCAAGCCAGTTGCAGGATTCGAAATCATGAATAGCCTTCTCAGGCTACGCGTTGGCGGGTCAATGTTCGAACCGGCCAGCGGCGTACCGGCTAGTCCGACGCCGGGCACAGCAAACCAAGTCGGCCGCGCAACCGGAGGTTGGCCGCAGCTAACGCCGATCACTCTGCACGCTGCTCCGCTCCATCTGTGATTTCGTAATAGTCTGATTTATCGGCGACGAAGATGTGCTGCATCAGCTTGAGGTGGGTGGGCGCATCCAATGTTCCGGCCATTATGCTCGTCCAGCCGCGCTTATCCCCGAGAGGGCGCCAGAACAGATTGCCCCCGCAGCGGCCGCAAAAGCCGCGCTCCGCCCGGTCAGACGAAGCGAACCATACCAGCGTCTCATTTTTTTCGAAGGTGATGCGGTCGGATTCGGCGCCAGTGGCGGCGACGAAATGGCCGCTGGTCCGCCGGCACTGCGAGCAATGACAGGCAATGACGTCGCGAAGAGCGCCGCGCACGGAATATCGGACCCCTCCACAAAGACATCCGCCCCGCGAAATGATGCGCTCCTGTTGCAATGCGAGCCTCCCGGCACAAAGAATAAAAAGACCGCTCTCATTGTGCCACATCGGCTTCTCGCCGGACGCGAGGCCGACAGTTGCGACCGCGGCCAAGCCGCATCCGATCGATCAGGTCGTGACAGCGCGAAGGCGCCGCGGTCATGAGCGTTCATGTCCGCCTGCCCCAAGTGGGCGGCGCCCTCCTGCCGCCCACAACGCCGGCGGCGCCTATTGCGCTCAACTGCGAAAAGGTTGAATGTCGCGAACGATGCTGATCGAATGCATACCAACATCAACCTAAAGGAGAGAGCCGTGGCGGAGAATGTCTACAAGGTGATAGAGCTCATCGGCACCAGCACCGAGTCGTGGGAAAAAGCGGCCACAGCCGCCGTCGTACGCGCGAGCAAGACCCTGCGCGATTTGCGGGTTGCTGAGATTTGCGAGCTGGACTTACAGCTCAAGAACGGCAAAGTCGAGGCTTACCGGGCCAAGGTCAAAGTGTCATTCAAGTACGAAAAAAAGGGCTAGCATCGCGGCGCTCCCGCGCGGCGCTGCACTCGGCCGACGTCATCTGAATTTTCAGCGGCCGCGGTACCTTGCCCGCAAGCGCCGGTTGGATCCTTCAGCTTTCGAACAAAGACGGCGGCTCTAACTCTCCAGGCAACCGGGTCGCTGGCTTCACGCTGCAAGCTGACAGATTCCGGAATTTGAATGTCCGACGTGGCCTGAATTACCGACCGCCATCGACATCGTTTGCCTGAAGCTCGATGTGGGGCAGAAATGCGACGGGCATGACATTCAGTGCGATGGCGCTCGCAGGAGCGCCCTAGCGCGGACGTGGCGGCGGTCGCCTGCGACGTCATGACTTGCGATGCGGCGGCGGCCGTAGACGCCCCGACGCCTGCCCGAGACGAATTCAGATGCGGATGAATATTATATAAATCAGTAAGTTACGACTATGCAAATGCTGCGATAATGTAGCACTGATCATTGCAGGGGACTGGCATGGCAACGGGTTGGGCAGGCGACGGCGCTGTTCAGGATCAAATTGACGCGACGGTGAAGGATGGAATCCTTCGCGCTAAGAGTCGGCTGCCCAGCGGGCCCGGGCCAACTCATTGTACTAATTGCGGAGCCGCGATTGCAGAAGCGCGCCGAATCGCGATTCCGGGCGTACGACTGTGTCTGACATGTCAGGAGGCCGACGATCGCGACGCCGCTCAGTTCAGCGGGTACAACCGCCGCGGCAGCAAGGATAGCCAGCTGCGCTGAGTTCCGTTTGGCTTGAGAGTGCGGCCATTCGATGGAACTTCGTTTACCTCACCATCCGAGCGCCACGCCGTCGCGACGGCCATCGGCGCCGCCGTGCAGGACCCCCGTCTGCCAATCGATCCAGATGGCCTGCGCGGTACCGAGGGGATCATCGGTGGCAACGACCGCGTGTCCCAGGGCGAGCAGGCCCTCGACCGCCTGCCTCGATATCAACCTTTCCACCTCAAAGGAACTGCCACGAGCAAAAAACCGCGGTTGGTCGATCGCCTGCTGCAGTGACATGCCATGATCAATCAGATTGCTCAACAGCAGGATCTGGCCCGTGGGTTGAAAGTGGGCGCCGGTGACTCCAAACGACATGACGGCTCTGCCATTGCGGGTGAGGAGCGCCGGAATGATCGTGTGCAGCGGCCGCTTGCGCCCGGCGATCGTATTCGGATGCCCCGGTTCAACGACGAAGCCTGAACCTCTGCTGTGAAGCACGACCCCTGAGGACGGCGCAACAATGCCACTGCCGAATTCATCGAATATCGAATTGATGAACGCAACCGTATTCTGGTTGCGATCGACCACTGCGAGGAACACGGTGTCGCGGTGGGCTGCTTCACAGGGCGGCGCGAGGTTCGCAATGCGTGTCGTCGGGGAAAACTGCTGTGCAAGCGCAGCTACATAGCGGTCGCCGAGAAGTTCATCGACCGCTAGCCGTGCAGTGCGCGGATCGCCGACAACCGCGTCGCGCACGGCGTAGCCGAGGCGTGCCACCTCGGCAATGAGATGCAGCCTTTGCGCACCGCTCACCGCAAGCGACCCGACATCAAAGTGCTCCAGCACGCGGGCGATTAGCAGCGGAATCACGCCTTGGCCATTTGGCGGGCACTCCCAGATGTCGTACCCCCGGTACGCGGCGTGTATTGGACTCACATACTCGGGCTCAAACGCGGCGAAGTCATCGAGCGTATGTAAGCCGCCGAGTCTGCGTAGGTAGCTGACGATGTCTTCGGCAATCCACCCTTTGTAATACGCTGCAGCCCCCTGCGCAGCGATGGCGCGCAGCGCCTGCGCAAGCTGCGGCTGTCGGTGGATCGTGCCGGCAGCGGGCGCAGCGCCATTGCTGAGAAAGATGCTTGCAGCGACGGGACTGGCGGCGAGCTTTGCAACCTGCCGGTGCCAATCGTGCGCCACCCGTTCCGTCACCGGGTAGCCCTCCTCGGCCGCACGAATCGCCGGCGCCAGCAGACGCTCGAGGCTAAAAGTCCCGTGGTCCTCCACTAGGCGCTCCCAGGCGGCGACCGCGCCTGGCACGGTGACCGCGTGAGGGCTCGCGGGGTCGATCGCAGTCAGGCCGCGTTCAATAAACCAATCGGTATCGGCGCCTCGCGGCGCCCATCCCGAGCCGTTCATGGCGTAAACCGGCCCCGCGCCATGCGGCATGTACAGTGCAAAGCAGTCGCCGCCGATTCCCGTCTGAGTAGGTTCTACGACACTCAGCACGGCGGCGGCAGCGACCGCCGCGTCCACGGCGTTACCTCCTTCGCGCAGGATCTGGAGCGCGCTCCAAGTCGCGAACGGGTGCGATGTCGCGGCCATGCAGTGCACTCCCAGCGCCTCGGAGCGGCCCGGCTTTTGGAAATCGCGTTCCCACATCAGCGTCATTCCATCCTCATGCACACCAGTATTGCCGCAACGCCGCTATGAGCGCGTGCCGGATTGCGTCGAGCTGCGCGCTGCTCGTTCGTGTCAGCACGCGGCAGGAAGAATCCGAGCATGTGCCGCCCGCATCACAAAAGATCGGCGTGCAGGGCTAGCTCCGCGACCTACCGCGCCAAATACGCGTTTCTATCTCCGCCCACAGAGCTGAATAAATCTGCCCTGGCGCACTTTTGGGGGCGTACGCCGGAAGCGGAGCGCGCCGCAGACTCATGCGTTCGATCTCGCTGGAGTACGGGACCTGCGTAGCCAGCAGCGCCGGAAACTGCTCGCGCGTGCTCGCAATCAGCTCGTGATGCAGCGACTTACGGCTGTCCACCATCGAGAAGAAAGGCAGCAGCGCCAAATCCGACCAACCGTTTTCCTCGATGAACTTCTGCAATTGCACCAGCATGCGCACAGACAACGGCGTTGGCAGCAACGGCACGATGACAGCGTCGGCCGCACGCAGCACATTTTCCGACAGCAGAGATACTCCCGCGGGGCAGTCCAGGAACAACGCCGCGTACGCATCCCGAAGCGATCGGCTCATTTTCAAGAGCCGCTCTGCTGGACGCTTGCGCACGCTCAAATGCAAGTCGAAATTGCGATACGAAAAATCCGCCGGCAGGACGTCCAACCCCTCATGCCCGCTCGGCACCACCAATTCGGGCAGCTCACGCTTTCCGGCGACCAGCTTCTTGGCGGACACGTGTTCGTTCGGTTCGCACCGCAATGTATAAGTGGCAGCCCCTTGCGGATCCAAATCCCACAGGAGCGTAGTGCGGCCGTGCGCCGCAGACAGAAACGCGAGATTGATGGCGGTCGTGGTCTTACCAACGCCGCCCTTGATATTCGTGACAGCAACTATCTTCATCGTTGCCCCCCCGATACTGGTACAGCTGTCCGGGCCTAGGCGCTTTTGCGTATCGAAACCGCGGAGCGCGTGACCGGCATGTCGTGCTCATCTCCTGGTGAGTACGGCACGCGCACGAGCATACCAGCAGCAGGATTGCCGCGGCGACGTTCTGGTCTGCAGGTGCCGCGCTGCCGTGACTTACGGAGTGACAATCAACATCGCCGCAGAGCGTCCGCAGAACAGGCGCTCGTAGCAGCCAAAGACTCAGTGGTTGCATGCGCGCAGCGGAGCGCAATCGACCACTTTCATCTCTTTTCTTCTAATTGCAGCCGGGGGATCCCGAATTTCCCCTCCAGGCTGTGCAGCTTCTGCAGGTCGATTGACCCTACGATATTCACGATCGTGAATTCGCGCGGCTCGCTCGCGATGATCACCAGACCATTGGCTCTGCCCTCACCTACGGCCATATAGATATCGACGTTGGCCTGTTCCTTGTGGCTGCGAACCCCTACCAGGCGCTGCCATAGCGGTTGCGACAATTGCTTTTTTAGCATGTCTACGTCGGCGCTCGGATAGACATAGCCTTTGTCGAATGTGTAACTCTTGACGTAAATGCCCTTCAGCCCGCTGATCAGGTCCTTCGCAGCGGCGTCCTCTGGTTTGGTCGAATCCAGAAAGCCCGCGGCGATGCCGAGGAGCGTGGAGTCGAGAGTAATGCTGACGGAATCGCTGGCTTTTTCCGCCAGCGCTTCGAAGCTTGGCATCTTCAATTGGAGATCCGGCGCGGCCGCCATGGCTGTCGCGAGCATGGTAGCGAGCGGGAGGAATGCGAATCGCAGTTTTCGAAGGAGTGCTCTCATGGCTTACGCTCCGGAGTTCTCGCCGCTTGCCGGATGTGCATCATCGTTTACGACCCGATATGCGAGATCCAGTTTTTCGCCGGTTACCCGCAGGGCTTCGATCAACTGCCTGCGCGCTTCCAACCCCTGCTGCTCGTGACGCAGCCGCTGGTCGTGCGCGATGAGGGCTGCGAGCACAATGCCAGTAAGGACTGCCACCGACAGCCACCGATATGCTGGCGGCACGGAATACCGCGAATGCATCGGCTGTTGCGCAATGCGCTCTGTCACGCGAAGCGTGAATTCTTCGCCGGGATCCACCGCTCGCAGCGCCCGGTGCAGCTCATCGTCCAGATTGTTAGTCATGTCACTGGCCGTTTCTTGCTAGGGGAAGGGTCAAGTTTCGAAGTTGTGCCGGCCGCGCCGCCGCAGGCCGCAGTATCGCCCACCTGCTCGCGCAATATCGCCAGTGAGCGCTTCAGATGGCTCTTGACCGTGTTGATCGGCATGCTCAAAGTTCGCGCGATCTCCGTCGGATCAAGGTCTTCCTGATATCGCAGCAGAACCACTGCACGAGGCGCTGGCGGCAGCCGTCCCACAAGATCACGCAACCGGCGTTGCAACAGCGGATCGTCATCGCTCGCGTCGCTGCCGAGGTACACGCCCTCTTGCAGCAAGAGCGCTTCGTACCTTGGCTCCCGGCGAAGTCGATCGATTGCACGATTGATGGTCACCTTGCGCAACCAGAACGACAGATGTGCAGCTGATTCAATTGATGCCAGGCTGCGATGCAGTTGCAGGAACACATCCTGGGCCAGGTCTTCGGCTTTGTGCCGGTCCGACAACATGCGCAGGCCCAGGCTGTACACCAGGCACTGGTGTTTGCGAACCAACGCGGTGAACGCCGCCGACTCACCGGCAAGCGCCCGCGACAGTGAATCCTCGGTTGTGCAGGTGTCCGCCTCCGTCACGCAACCACTGTCCCTGCGGCACAGACAAGCGGCGGTTGCAGGATCACAGAAGGTACGGGGCAATGCGCGCGGACCCCACGTCGGGAATTCCCAGCTGCCTTTGAAGAGCGGCGATTTTATCGAGATCGACCGCGCCGACGATGTTGACAATGGTGAACTCACGGGGTTCGCTTGCAATGAGCGCAAAGCCGGTGACCTTGTGATCATCCAGTGCCACGTAGACATCTACGTCCTCGTTCTTTTTCTGATCATGAACCTGCGCCAGCTGGGTCCATGCCGGCCCGGACAGTTGCGATCGAACCGCATCGATGTCCGCCTTTGAGTACGCGAAGTCCGAAGCGAACTGATAATTGCGCACCCGCACGGATTTGAGCCCTTTGATGAGCTGCTTCATCTGTGCGCTGTCCGCATCCTCCTCATCCATCAAGCCGCTCATGATGCGCAGCGCGAGCGAACCGATCGTAATATCGACGGACTCGGTCGCCTGCTGCTGCAGGTTTGCGAATGACGGCAACTTGAGCTGCGAGGTTTGCGCAATGGCAAGGATTGGCAGGCCGACGCAGGCTAGCGCGGCGATAAATGGGCGAAAAGGCATGGTGGATCTCCCGGCGGTGATGGTGGCAAAGAATTCACGCTCTCGGCAAAGGAATACGCAGGGAAGAAGCCGGGAGGGTGCGGCGCTGGCGCAATTGCGCCTCGGGAGGCGAACGCACGTTCACGTGTAGTCCCGCTCGAGACGCATGGCCGCGTAATGCTGCAGTGCAGCAGCACAATCTTCGCCGCTTAATCAAGACCTTGCCGATGGCAGCATCTGCTGACACGATCCTGCGTGAATATCCTGCAACTAGATACGCATAGGGAATCAGGAGCGCGATGTGGCGCGGGCAAACGCGCCAGCCGCGGCTGAAATTCATGAGTTCCGCATCCGATATTGACATCGCCGCTACACTGACACGTGCCCGCGCCCTGGCCGCAAGAGCCGAGGACGAGGCGGCGAAGCAGGCCTATCTCGACATCCTGCGCCGCGACCCTGGGCATTTTTCCGCGCTCAACGAACTGGGTACGCTCGCCTTTGCCGGCGGCTTTCGCGCTGCCGCGCGCACCGCCTACCTGCAGGCCGTGCAGCATCATCCCGGCAATAAAATCGCGCGTGTCAACCTCGCGAACCTGCTGCGCGAGGAGAAGGATCCGGTGGGAGCGCGGCCGCATTATGAGGCGGCGCTGGCCATCGATCCGGAGCTCCCCGAAGCTCACCAGGGGATGGCTTGGGTGTTGGAAGAACTTGGCGATGAGGGTGCGGATCAGCATTGGCAAAAGGGATACCGCGGCCACGCGGTCCTCAGTAAGCCTTATCGGGGCACCGGCATGGCAGTGCCGCTCCTGATGATGGTCTCGGCGCGCGGCGGCAATATCCCAACCCAGCTTTGGCTCAACGACCGGCTGTTCGCGGTGAGCGCAATCTATGCCGAATTCTATGATCCCGACTCGGTATTGCCGCCCCACGCGCTCCTCGTGAATGCGATCAGCGACGCTGAACTGTGCGACGTCGCTCTCGCGCACGCAGAAGAAATCGCCGCTCGCAGCACGGCGCCGGTAATCAATCGACCCGCACGTGTGCGACTCACCGCGCGCGCGGCGATTGCGCGCCGCCTGGCTGACATCGACGGCGTGGTCGCGCCGGCCATCCATCCGATGTCTGCCGCAGCAGTGTTCGCCGCCGACGATTTGCGCTTTCCATTGCTGCTGCGACGGCCTGCCTTTCATAACGGCCAGCATTTCGCCTGTGTCGAGAGCCATGCTGCGCTGGCGCCCACGATCGCCTCCTTAGGCGGCGACGAATTCCTCGTCATCCAATACCTGGATGCGCGCGGCACGGATGGCATGGCGCGCAAATATCGCGTGATGTTCATCGACGGCGTCGCCTACCCGCTGCACCTGGCGATTTCCGCCGACTGGAAAGTGCACTATGCAACTTCCGCCATGACGCATGACGCCGCATATCGCGACGAAGAGCGCCGCTTCCTTGAAGATATGCCAGCGGTGCTGGGCGTGCGCGCGATGGCGGCGCTGGCGCAGATATGCGTAACACTCGGACTCGAATACGCGGGCATCGATTTCGCGCTCGCGCCAAACGGCTCGCTACTGCTGTTCGAGGCCAATGCGACGATGATCGTATTTCCCCCGGGTCCCGATCCGATCTGGGATTATCGGCGCCGCGCGATCAGCAACGTGTTGGAGGCAGCCACCCGGATGCTGGTTCGCCACGCCAGTCATGCTGGAATCCCCGCACCGAATGCGCATTGAAGTGAATCCTGCCGGCCGCTCCGGCACGCCGGTCATCCCGACGGCGCCGCTACCGACCGCGCTTGCAGTGAGGCGCGCGCTGCCCGCCGGCACAAAGTCACATAGCACGCTCAGCGCGCGGGCAGGATGTTGCTCCATGTTTCCGTCAGTACGTTGCTGTCACTCTGCAGAAAGCCGCGCAGCTCAGTAGGTTCTGCGGGATGCGGCTGTCTGACCCGCACGGTCATGCGCCAGGCCCCAGTGGCCTCGACACGGTAGGCGTTGCTTTCGACGATCTCTCCGTTGGAGGACGCCGTGACGACTGCCTTCACCTTGGCATCCGCGGGCAGTGCGGCGAGCGCTGGGCCAGTGAAATCGACGACGAACTGCTGCTCGTCTTCTGGCAGCTCGGCGAACCCGCGGCCGATGCGCGTCTGCGTCACCCAGGCGCCCGGCGGGCGCTGCATTTGCTGTGTGCCTTGCCAGTGCAAACGGTAGGCAACCTCGAGCGGTTGGCCCGGAGCGGGAAGCGGGTCGGGCACCCAGTACGCGACGATGTTGTCGTTGGTCTCATCCGGCGTGTTGAGCTCGACCAGCTCGACCCGACCGGGCCCCCAGGAGCCCACGGGCTCGATCCAGGCGCTCGGCCGCAGCTCGTAGTGCGCCTCGCTGTCTTCGTAATCGCCGAATTGCCGGGCGCGCTGCATCAGCCCGAAGCCGCGCAGTTTGCGCATTGAAAACGACGTGGTAAGCGTCTGTTTAGGATTCAGCAGCGGCCGCCAAAGCCATTCGCCATCGCCCGTGGCGACCAGCAGGCCGTCCGAGTCATGCACCTCCGGGCGAAAATCCGCGCGATGCGGCTGGTTGACGCCAAAGGCAAACATGCTTGTCAGGGGCGCGATGCCCAGCGTTGCGACGCGGGCGCGCAGGAATATCCGCGCCCGCACTGCGATGACGGTCTCAGCGCCGGGCTCAACGTCAAACTGGTAGGCGCCGCTGGCGCGTGGCGAGTCGAGCAGCGCAAAGATGGTCAGAGTGCGTGCGTTGGCGGCGGGCTTTACGATCCAGAACTCGGTGAAGCGCGGAAACTCTTCGCCCTGGCCACCAACGGTGTCGATTGCCAGTCCCCGCGCCGATAAACCGTAGTGCATGCCGGCGCCGAGGGCGCGAAAGTAACTGGCGCCGAGGAACACCACGAGCTCGTCTTTGTATTCGCTGCCGTTCAGCGGGTAATGCGCGCGAAACCCGGCGAAGCCAAGGTCGCCCCAAGTCTGCGGGGACAGCTTGTTCTTGCCATAGTTGAAGTCACCGCTTGCATAGGGTATGTGGCGCACCCCTTGAGGCGTGACCTCGCTGATGCGAACCGACTCGGTCTGGAATTTACCGAGGTGGAAGAACATCAACTCGAACGGCAGGTTCTCCGTGCGCCACAGCGCATGATCAGGACGAAATCGAATGTCCCGGTACTGATCGTAAGTCAGTGCCTGCAGCTCCGCGGGCGGCTTGCGGGTGACGCTTCGGTAAGGGCTTTGAGCTTGCAGCTTGGCTTGTGCCGCAACGTCGTCGAAGCCGAAGGCGCTGGCTGGGTTGCCGTGAACAACAACCAGCAGGAAGCTCACAAGCGCCAACACCCGCGAGGCGCGGGCGGTGGCGTGACTGCAAGGCTCGACAATTCGGAAGTGGGTCTGCATCAATACGCGTCAGCGCCGCTCTTTCGAATGAAGATAACACGTCGAACGCACCGACCCGCCGCTGGATTGCGTCGCTCGGCCGTGCGGCTAGGCAGTCGGTTCGCTGGGAAATTTCAACGGCGTCGAGCACGCACAACGGCGCAAGCCGCGCTGTCCGCAATCACGGGCTCGTATATGCCGCGATCAGGGTACGCGCTGCCTTCGCAGCGTTCTCCGCAGGGCCGTGCTCGCTGTGGCACGTCAGGCGGCTCAGGTAGCTGCCTTCCCAGAGGAGCATCAGCGCGTCTCCCAAAGCGTCGGCGTCTCGCGCATGCATCTCGCGCGCAAGCCCGCCGAAGCGCCGGCGCATGTCGGCCTTGTACTTCTCGATGATGGGGCGCGCCGGGTGATCGGCGTCGGTGATTTCCACGGCGGCGTTTGCCAGCGCGCAGCCGCGCGATCCCTCCGTGCAGGTCTTCTTGAACAGCAGTCCAAAAAGAGCTTCGACCTGCGCCCGCGGATCCCCGGCGTGTGCCGCAACCGTCTCGTCCCACCAGCCCCAGGCTTCGGCCTCCGCCTCGCGCAGGTACTGCGCCACGAGTTCGTCCTTGGAGGAGAAGTTGCGATAAAAGCTCATCTTGTTGGTGCCGGCCTCCGAGGCAATGGCATCGACGCCAACCGCGTGGATTCCGCGGCAGTAGAAGAGCGCGCTGGCGGTTCGCATGATGCGATCGCGCACGCGCTCCTTTGTCTGCGCAGGAATAATTTCTTTCTTTACAGCAGCTTGCGTTGTCCTGGAGCGATTCATGGCGAATATCCACTTGACACGTTACTTACCGGTCACTAACGTACCTATGTCCTACGTGACTGACCGGTAACACACGGTACATAGCATCGGATGGTTACGTCGGCAAGTCAAGTGCAGACGCTCTTGCCTGCAGACGGTCACGGGGAGCCGGCACAGCCGGCGTCGCTTCTACAAAGTTCGATGGGAGTCGTCATGTCCTTCAAGAAACTGGCCAATCGCAACGTACCCACACTCCTCGCCGTGGGCTGCGCGGCGCTCGCGGCATTAGTCGTGTTTGCCGGGATCGGGCATACGCGAGCAAAGCCGCTCGCGGCCGCCGCCGCGCCTCTAGCCGAGGTTACGGTCGCGGAGGTGATTCACCAGCCGCTGCGCGAATGGCAGGAATTCACCGGACGTCTTCAGGCGGTGAATACGGTCGAGATCCGCCCGCGCGTCAATGGCTATATCGACCGCGTGAGCTTCGAGGACGGCACGCGCGTCAAAAAAGGCCAGCTCCTCTTCCAGATCGACCCGCGTCCCTTCCAGGCCGAGGTCGACCGCCTGGTCGCCGAGCGCAGCCGCAGTGTCTCCGACTTCGAGCTTGCCAAGGCGAATCACGCGCGCGCCGAGCGCCTGATCGGCGCGCATGCCATCTCACGCGAGGAGTATGAGCGTCTCATGGCGGCCGAGTCTTCGGCGCAGGGAGCACTCGGCTCCATCGATGCGTCGCTGCGCGAAGCGCGCCTCAACCGCGAGTTCACCGAAGTGCGTGCGCCGATCGACGGTCATGTGTCGCGTGCCGCCATCACGGCGGGCAACCTCGTGACGAGTGCGAATCTGCTCACGACGCTGGTCTCGGACGATCCGGTGTACGTCTACTTTGACGCCGACGAGCAGACGTATCTGCGTTTCGCAAAGGCCACGCGCGCCGCGCGCTCGGCTGACGATGCTGCAGGAGTCTATATCGGACTTGCGGACGAGGAAGGCTATCCGCATGTTGGAAAACTAGACTTCATTGACAACCAGGTCGATCCCACAACCGGCACTATCCGGGCGCGCGCCGCGCTTGCAAACCCGGACGGCCGCTATACGCCGGGTCTCTTCGCGCGCGTGCGCCTGGTCGGCGGAGAGGATCGCGACAGCGTGCTGATCGAGGACCGCGCCGTGGGCACAGACCTCTCCAAGCAGTTCGTGCTGACGCTGGCTGGCGATAACCGCATCGAATACCGCCTGGTGGAGCTCGGCCCCGAAATCAACGGGCTGCGCGTTGTGAAGCAGGGTCTCGCCCCCGGCGAGACCATTGTCGTCAACGGCCTGCAACACGTGCGTCCCGGCCAGACCGTCGCTCCTACGCGCGTCGCCATGGCCAACAACCCGAACAGTCTTGCCCAGGTGGCGGCCGAGCCGCATGCGACAAGCACAAGCGCGGCGATCGGGCTTGCCGCCGTCGTCATCCGGCCGCGCTGACGAGACGCTGCAAAGCCACGAAGGACTTGCCATGAAATTCTCGGAATTCTTCATCAGGCGCCCGATCTTCGCCGGTGTGCTCTCGGCGCTCATCCTGCTGGCGGGCCTGATCTCGCTGCCCCTGCTTCCGATCAGCGAATATCCGGAAGTCGTGCCGCCGACCGTCGTCGTGAAAGCGAGCTATCCGGGTGCAAACCCCAAGGTCATCGCCGATACGGTGGCAAGCCCGCTCGAGCAGTCGATCAACGGCGTTGAGGGCATGATGTATCAGTCCTCGCAGGCGACGGCCGATGGGGTGATGACCCTGACGATCACGTTCGCCTTGGGCACCGACATCGACAAGGCCCAAGTCCAAGTTCAGAACCGGGTCGCGCAGGCGTTGCCGAAATTGCCGGACGTGGTGCAGCGCCTGGGGGTCACCACCAATAAGGCCTCGCCCGATCTTACGATGGTCGTGCACCTTGTCTCCCCGGACAACCGCTATGACACGCTGTACCTCTCCAATTACGCGCTCCTGCGCGTGAAGGACGAGCTCGCCCGACTCGAAGGAGTGGGCGACGTGCAGGTCTTCGGTGCCGGCCAATACTCGATGCGCATCTGGCTCGACCCTGAAAAGGTTGCAAGCCGCAATCTCACTGCCGATGACGTCGTGAAAGCCATCCGCGAGCAGAACGTGCAGGTTGCCGCCGGAGAGCTGGGGGCGCCGCCGCTGCCGAATGCCACCGACTTTCAGGTAGCGATCAACACCAAGGGCCGCCTCACGAGTGCAGAGGACTTCCGCAACATCGTCATCAAAACCGGTGCGGGCGGCCAGGTCACGCGGTTGAAGGACGTTGCCCGCATCGAGCTTGGTGCGGACACATATGCGCTAAGAGCGCTCCTCGACAACAAGGCGGCTGCAGCCATCCCGATCTTCCAGCGCCCGGGCAGCAACGCCATCGCCATCTCCGAGCACGTCCGCGCCAAAATGCTGGAGTTGAAGAAGGATTTTCCCGAAGGAGTGGACTACCAGATCGTCTATGACCCGACGGTGTTCGTGCGCGGTTCGATCCACGCGGTCGTCCACACGCTCCTCGAGGCCATCCTGCTCGTGGTCGTGGTCGTGATTCTGTTCCTGCAGACATGGCGCGCCTCCGTCATTCCGCTGATCGCCGTGCCGGTGTCCCTGATCGGCACCTTCGCGGTCATGCATCTTTTCGGCTTTTCATTGAATGCGCTTTCCCTGTTTGGCCTCGTGCTCGCCATCGGCATCGTGGTCGACGATGCGATCGTCGTGGTCGAGAACGTCGAGCGCAATATCGGCAACGGCTTGCAACCCATAGCCGCCACCCGTCAGGCGATGCGCGAGGTCACGGGTCCCATCATTGCCACCGCGCTGGTACTGTGCGCCGTGTTCGTGCCGACAGCTTTCATCAGCGGCCTGACCGGACAGTTCTACAAGCAGTTCGCCCTCACCATTGCGATCAGCACCGTAATCTCGGCATTCAACTCGCTCACTCTCTCGCCCGCTCTCGCCGCCGTGTTGCTCAAGGAACACGGCGCCGCTCCGGATCGCCTGACGCGCCTCCTGAACGCGCTCCTCGGCGGGATCTTCCGGCCCTTCAATCGTTTCTTTGCCCGCTTCTCGCAAGGCTACGTGCGCAACGTCGGCCGCGTCGTGCGCGCGGGCGGTATCGCGTTTTTTATGTACGCGGGCCTCATTGGCCTCACCTACCTTGGCTTCGCGACGACCCCCACCGGCTTCGTGCCGCAGCAGGACAAGCAGTATCTAGTTGCGTTCGCGCAGCTGCCCGACGCTGCAACCCTCGATCGCACGGAAGCCGTCATCCGGCGCATGGGCGATGTCGCCCTGAAGTCGCCGGGGGTTGAGAGCGCGGTCGCGTTTCCGGGCCTCAGCATCAATGGCTTCACCAACAGCCCAAGCTCGGGGATCGTGTTCGTCACGCTGAAGCCCTTTGAGGAGCGCAAATCCAAGGACCTGGGCGCCGGCGCGATCGCGATGGCGTTGAATCAGAAGTACGCAAAGATCCAGGATGCTTTCATCGCAGTGTTTCCGCCCCCGCCGGTAATGGGCTTGGGCACCATCGGCGGCTTCCGGATGCAGATCGAAGACCGCGGCGGGCTTGGCTTCGAGGAGCTCTACAAGCAGACCCAGAACCTGATCAATAACGGCAACCAGACCCCGCAGCTGCAGGGGCTCTTTTCGAGCTTTCAGGTGAACGTGCCGGAGATGGACGCTGACGTGGATCGCGAGAAGGCGAAATCGCAGGGCGTCTCGATACAGGATCTCTTTGACACCATGCAGGTGTACCTGGGCTCGCTCTACGTGAATGACTTCAATGCCTTCGGCCGCACTTACGCGGTGACGGCGCAGGCCGAGCCGCGCTTTCGCCTGCAGGCCAAGGACATCGTCGGCCTGAAGACGCGCAACAGCGCGGGCGACATGATTCCGCTTGGTTCATTCGTGACCGTCAAGCGCTCCGCAGGTCCTGACCGGGTCATGCATTACAACTCCTATCCGACGGCGGAGATCAACGGTGGGCCGGCGGCGGGCTTCAGCTCAGGTCAGGCGCAAGCGGCGATGGAGAAGCTTGCCCGGCAGGAACTGCCAAACGGCATGAGCTTCGAGTGGACCGAGCTCACCTACCAGCAGATCATCGCCGGCAATACGGCGGTGCTCATCTTCCCACTCGTGGTGCTGCTCGTGTTCCTGGTGCTCGCTGCCCAGTACGAGAGCCTGAGCCTGCCGCTCGCCGTCATTCTGATCATGCCGATGGTGCTGCTCTCGGCAATCACCGGTGTGACGCTCACGCACGGCGACAACAACATCTTCACGCAGATCAGCCTCATTGTGCTTGTGGGACTCGCGAGCAAGAACGCAATCCTGATTGTCGAATTCGCGCGCGACCGCGAGCTGCAAGGCGCAAGTCCGCTGCGCGCGGCGCTCGATGCGGCGAAGTTGCGCCTGCGGCCGATCCTCATGACCTCGCTGGCATTCATCATGGGCGTCGTGCCGCTCGTAGTCTCGAGCGGCGCGGGCGCCGAGATGCGCCACGCGATGGGCGTGACCGTGTTCTCCGGAATGATTGGGGTGACGGTATTTGGGCTACTCCTGACGCCGCTCTTCTATCTCACCGTGCGCAAGCTCACGCGCCGGCGCTCGGTGCACACGGCCACTGCAACGCCACTGCTCCTGCACCGCGCGTCGAGCGACGGCGTAGCGTAACGGGACATGCGCGCTCGCAGGATTTGCGCACGATGATCGCGCGCCGCCAATGTTTTCGAGGACTGCCATGAATAAACTGATCGCGATCGTCCCGGCCACGCTGCTGCTCGTGGCCTGCGCGGTCGGGCCGAACTATCACGCGCCCGATACGGCGCCCGCCATTGTGCACAACGCGGCCTCTGCAGCCTTCCTGGCCCAGGACCCGGAAGCCGCCTGGTGGCAGGAGTTCAAGGACCCGGAGCTCGATGGGCTCGAGCGCCGCGCGCTCGCCGCGAATCTCGACCTGCGGATGGCGCTTGACCGGGTGCGGGCCGCACGCGCCGTCTTTGTCGAGCACAACTATGACTACGCTCCGCATGTGCCGGTGCAAGGCGCCTATTCAAAGAGCGTCGAGCAGGAGCCGGGCTTTGGCCTGAGCCGCATCACGGCTGAGAGTGACAGTCTCGGCTTTGACGCGTCCTGGGAAATTGATCTCTTCGGCCATGTGCGCAGGTCGGTAGAGGCCGCGCGTGCTGACCTGGACGCAGAGCGCGCCGGTTTCCGCGATGCCGAGGTAACAGTCGCCGCCGAGGTAGCAAGGAATTATTTCGAGCTTCGCGGTGCGCAGCAGCGCTTGGACGTCGCGCGCGCGAATCTCGCGAGCGAGAAGCAGACACTAGAGCTTACGATGCTCCGGGACGAGGCTGGTCGCGGATCAGAGCTCGATGTGCAGCGCAGCCGCGCGCGTCTCAAAGCGACGGAAGCCACGATCCCGCCGCTCGAAGCCGCCGCAAACCAAGGCACCTACCGGCTTGCCGTGCTTCTGGGCGAGCGTCCCGGGACGCTCGATGCGGAGCTCAAGCCGCAAGCCGTGGCCAGCTACGCAAAGCCGCTGCCCATAGGCGATGCAACCCAGCTCCTGCGTCGCCGCCCGGACGTACGAGTCGCAGAACGCCAGCTCGCCGCTGCCACTGCGCGCGTAGGAGTTGCGACCGCCGACCTCTTTCCGCGAGTGAACGTTACGGGCTTCGTCGGCTTTCTGTCCGGCGATGTGGGGCGGCTCTTCAGCACAACGCTCCCCAATGATGCGCGCGCCTGGTCGGTCACACCGACCGTGACCTGGGCGGCGTTCGACCTAGGATCGATTCGCGCGCGCCTGCGTGCGAGCGAAGCGCAATCCGACGCTGCGGCCGCAAACTACGAGAAGGTGGTGCTGATGGCGCTGGAGGATACGGAAAATAGCTTTCTCACCTACAGCAAGCGCCAGGTGCAACTGCAGAGTCTGAGCGAGCAGGCGCAAGCTTCCCGCCGCGCCGCGGAGCTTGCCGACGTCCAGTATCGTGAAGGCGTGGCGGATTTCCTGGTACTGCTCGACGCGCAGCGTACCCAGCTCGACGCGGAGGATGCGGTTGCGCAGGCCGAGACCGGCGTCAATGTGGCGGTGATCGCCATCTACAAGGCACTCGGCGGCGTCGCTCAACCGTCGGCTGATGCGGAGCCGGCACGAATCGCGCAGGCGCGCTAAGGCAGACGGGGGTCCGCGAAACCGCGCGGTGCGATGAGTGACGCACTGCGCGGAAACACGGATATCCTGAATTCCATTCGTCATGAGATGTGATAGCCTGCCGGGCGCAGTGTTTCGCAAGACCATGAAAACCTTCCGAAGCCGCCTGGCGCTGGCTCTTCCGCTGCTGCTCATTTTCGCCCAGCAGGGCGCGATGCTGCATGAGCTCAGCCACATTCATCGTGCCGGCACCGACCAGGTCCGCTACGAAGGCAGCGCTCTTGGTGCCAAGGTCTGCGAGACGTGCCTCGCGTTTGCGCAGGTCGGAAACCCGGCATCGGCCCCGGTTGCGGCACTTCCTGCCGTCGCCGCCGTTCGCCACTACGCTCCAGAACCCAGCTTCTCGATCACAGCCGCCGAGGCACCTCCTCCGCGCAGTCGCGGTCCCCCGCCAGTCTGATCCTTCCGGGCCCGAATCCTCGGGTCCCCGCACCTTTGGTGATTGGCGTTCAGGCGCTGGCCTGCACGCCGCTTGTCCCATTTGCACAGGATCAGATCCATGTCACGTTGCATCTTTTTCCAGGTGGCCGCGCGCGGCGCCGCCTTAATGCTTGCTAGTCCCGCTGTGTTTGCGCAGGTTGCTGATGATGTGGACACGCTACCGGCCATCGTGGTCACTGCTCATCGTCTCAACGAAGCCCGCAGCGGCATCCAAACTCAGACCGGCGCCAGCACCTACACCATCACGGCCGCAGCCGTGGCTGCAACTCCGGGCGGCGACAATACGCTCCTCAATCAGGTGGTGATGCAGGCGCCCGAGGTGGCGCAGGACTCGTTCGGTCAATTTCACGTCCGCGGCGAGCACAATGGCCTGCAATACCGGATCAACGGCATCATTCTGCCGGAGGGAATCAGCGTCTTTGGTCAGTCCTTGGATCCGCGACTCATCGAGTCGATGACTCTCGTCACAGGCGCATTGCCGGCGGAATACGGCTTGCGCACTGCCGGCATCATTGATCTCACCACCAAGAGCGGACTGCTCGAGCCGGGCGGCGCGGTGTCCATGTACGGCGGAAGTCACGGCACAGTTCAGCCCAGCATCAACTATGGCGGATCCTCCGGTTCGGTGAGTTATTTCGCCTCCGGCGATTTTCTGCGCAACGACCTGGGCATCGAGTCGCCCGATGGCAGCTCAAACCCCATTCACGACCACACGACGCAACTGCACGGCTTCGGCTATCTCGAGGACATTCTCAATAACGAGAATCGCGTGGCGGTGATGCTCGGCAGCTCGGTCGGCCAGTTCCAGATCCCGAATCAGTACGGGCTTGAGCCGCCGCTCGGACTTACCGTCGACGGGCAGACGACTTTTGCCAGTCAGAATCTCGACGAACACCAGCGCGAGATCACGCAGTTCGGCGTCTTGAGCTGGCAGCATTCGGCGGGCGCGCTTGATGTACAGACTTCCTTCACCGCCCGCTATTCAAGCCTCACGTTCATACCGGACTTTCCCGGCGACCTGCTGTTCACGGGCATTTCACAGGATGCGTTCAAGCAGAATGTCGCCTACGCCGGCCAGAGCGATGGCGCCTACAAGCTCAACGACAACCACACCATTCGTGCAGGATTGTTCCTGCAGTCCGACCATTCGACGAGCGCCACCACCTCACAGGTGCTTTTGACCGGATCGAGCGGAACGCCCTTGAGCGACGTGCCGACATCGATTGTCGACAATGGCGCCAAGACCGAATGGCTCTACAGCGCCTACCTGCAGGATGAGTGGAAGCTCGCGCCGGCACTGACGCTCAACTACGGCCTGCGGCTGGATCGCTTCACCGCCTATACGAGCGCGGGCCAGGCAAGTCCGCGGCTCAACGCCGTCTGGCAGGCGTTGGCCGACACGACCGTGCATGCGGGTTATTCGCGCTATCTCTCGCCGCCACCCTTTGAACTCGTGGGCGGCAAAGACATCGCCCTGTTCGAGCGTACGACGTCCCCGCCACTGGTGCCCGAGGCGAGTGCGCCGCTCGCGGAGCGTGCGAATTATTACGACGTCGGTGTTGAGCAGAAATTCGCTCGCGCACTGACGCTGAGCATCGACACGTACTACAAGCAGTCGGTCAACCTCATCGACGAAGGCCAGTTCGGAGCGCCGATCATCCTCACCCCGTTCAACTACCGCTACGGCAAGCAGGACGGCGCGGAATTCGCCGGCAATTACACGAGCGGCAATCTGTCCGTGTATCTGAACCTCGCAGCGCAGAGTGCCAAAGGCAAGCAAATCGACTCGGCGCAGTTCAACTTTGCCGCGGATGATTTGGCGTATATCGCCAACAACTACATTCACCTCGATCACGAGCAGCAGCATACTGCCTCGGGAGGCGTGTCCTACCTCTGGAATGACACGCGCTTGAGCGCGGATTTCCTCTACGGCTCCGGCCTGCGGGCTGATCTGGAGTTGCCGCCCGGCGTGACGACCCCCTATGGCGGCACCGGCATTCCCAACGGCGCGAGCCTGCCGGTCTACACGCAGATCAATTTCGGCTCGACGCGGGTGTTTCACATCCCGAATGCCGGCACCCTGACGGCACGATTCGACGTGATCAACGTGTTCGACAAGGTCTACGAGATCCGCAATGGCACGGGCGTGGGCGTGGGCGCGCCGCAATTCGGCCCGCGGCGCGGCTTTTTCTTTGGTCTGTCGAAGTCACTATAGGTCGCTATAGAGAGTATCGCAGCAACCTGATTACAGAAACGTTCAACCCACCCGCGCCTGCAGCGCGGGTGGGTTGACTGATCCTTCCTCCGCTGGTCGTAAGCGGTGGGCGGCCACCTCAGAATTTCACGCGGGCGCCCAGCATGACCGTCACCTGGTTTTCGCTTCCGGAAGTGCCCACGGTGGTGCCAACAAACCCGTTAGCGAGACCGTCGGTAACCTCCGACCAGTTCACGCCGCCATAGAGGTCATAGTGCTTGTTGAAGACGTAGTCCGCCACTGCCGAGAACTCGTTGAAGTCGCCGGCGCAGAGCAGGCCCGCAGCGACGCAGCCGAGGCCTTGATTGCCGGTCGGTCCCAGGCCGATCGTCCAGCTGTTCTGACTAATGTGATAATACGCGGCGCTCAGATTCCAGTTAGTCATGACCTGGTATCTCGCGCCCACCCACTCCATGCTGTATTCAGCGCTGTTATTAATGTTGATCCCGATATCAATCGGGTAATTGCCCTCGGCTTCCACACCGGGTTGGTAGTCGCCGTGCGCTTTTTGGATATGCGAGTAGCCCGCGTACAGCGTGACCTTATCCTTCGTCGCATTGCCGAGATCAATGGTGTACCTGCCCATGATGTTGTACGACGTGTCATTGGAGAGGTACGCAGCCAATCCAGGCGTGGGAACCGGGTCTACCCCCGCATTGTCGAAAGAGCTTCTCAGATTAACGGCGCCCTTCTCATTCTGATAGACGGCGTCAACAGTGAGTCCGCTGTAGGTTATCCCGACATTGGCGCCGTAGGCCTTACCGAGGAAGCCGATATCCGCGCCGCCGGTGGAGTACATGCCCGCAACATGCACCGGGCCGTTCTGATACGCATACTTGACTGAATTGTCCCAGCGTGCCGCTTCCGTGCTGCCCGCGCCGCCGTTGAAGCCCGAATAGCCGAGAAACGAAAACGCATAGGAGAGTAGTTGCGGGTCGGCGAGAACGAGCGCGTCGAGCTGCAGAGAGTTCTGACGCCCGACCGTGAGCGTGCCGAATTGTTTGGAACCTACGCCGCCAAAGAGCACGCTGTTAAAGGGCTGGCCGCAACGGCTGCTATCGGCGTTTGCGGTCTGACTCCCCTGTGGCCTGGTGCTGTTGGTGACGAGGCTCGCGCAAGCATCAGTCAGTTGGCCCGATAGCGGATTGAAGCCGGTCTCTAGCCGCGCGACGAGGCTGAGATCGTCCGTGACACTCTGCGAGATCCTGAGCCCGACCTTGGATTGCTCGATACCGCTCTCAGCGACCGTCGACACGGAGCCCGCAAAATTTCGCGTGGTCGTGAAGGCCTGATATTCCAGACCACCGACGTACTGACTGCTCAGCGGAACGCCATGGCTCTGATAGGCGTAGCCGATATCGACAGTGCCATACAACGTGATGCCGCCCAGCGACAGGCTATCGGGTAATGGGTCCTTCATGTCCGCGAGCGCAGTGGCGCACGCTAGCGCCAGCCCCATCGCCGCTGCAGCCAAATAACTATACCTTTTCATTTTGTACCCCTCCGTAAAAATGACTTCCAAAAGCGCGCCGGCTCAATGTGCGACGGACTTGGACACGAGCAGGCCGGTATTCTGTCGCGCATACACCTCATTCCACATCTCCTCGGCGCGCCGGTCGCGCATCAGCAGAGAACCGAGGAGCACCCCAAGAAAGCCGAGCGGAATGGAGATGAGGCCAGGGTTCTTCAGCTCGAAAAGCGGCTTCTCGAGACCCATGAACGAGGTTTCATCATTGGCCCACTTGGCAAGGTCGGCATTTGCCTTGGTCACAGCCTTATCGAGGGCGGCCAGCTCCTTCTTTGCCTTCCCAGCCACCGCGGCATCGGCCGAAGCTAGCCCCTCGGTGGCGGCAGCGCGTTTGGCAGGGGCCGCATCGAGCACCTTGTGAGCTGCCGCCTTGACCGCTTTGGGGTAGGTCAGGTTGGGCGAAACCAGCGTCAAGCCCACCGCCGCGATGGTCCCAAGCAACATTCCCGCCACGATGCCGCCGGTATTGCAGCGCTTCCAGTGCAGAGTCAGAAGCACACAGGGGAAGTTGGCGCTGGCCGCGACAGCAAAGGCGAGGCCCACGAGCACCGCGGCGTTCTGACCTTTCGCCGCGATGCCGATGCCGATCGCGATCGCGCCGACGACGACCGTCGCGACGCGTGCCGCTTTGACCTGTCCCTGCGGAGTCACGGTCTTGCCGGCTCGCCATACGCCCACGTACAGGTCATGAGCCAAGGCTGAGGCCGAGGCGAGTACGAGACCTGCCACCACTGCCACAATGGTGGCAAAAGCCACGGCCGAAACGAACGCCAGCATGAAATTGCCCAGAAACGCGTTGGGACCGCCGCCGAGGTACTGAGCCAGCACCGGTGCCGCCATGTTGCCGCCGGCATCGACAGAGGCAATGTCAGCCGGCCCGACAATTTTCGCCGCACCGAATCCCAAGAACAGTGTGAGCAGGTAAAAGCCGCCGATGACCACCATGGCCCACACGACGGAGCGCCGCGCCTGCTGCGCACTGCGCACCGTGAAAAAGCGCATCAAGATGTGGGGAAGGCCCGCGGTCCCAAACACCAGCGCCATTCCCAGGCTGATCTGGTCGATCGGCGCCTTCAGGTAGAGACCCGGCTCCAGGAATCGTTGCCCGAGGTCGGCCGCCGACATCGCTTTGGCCGGATCGCCGAGGAGCGTCGCGACGCGCGCCTGCACCTTCGGATCCGACACGACGCCCTGGAGGAAGCCGGGCAACGAGAACCCATAAGGCGCCCATACGAGCGCAACGATCACCAGCGAGGCGGCTACGAGCAGCACCGCTTTGATGATCTGCACCCAGGTGGTCGCCACCATGCCGCCAAACAGCACGTAGGAGAGCATCAGGACGCCCACGATGCACACCGAGGTTTCGTAGTTGATGCCGATCAGCGTCTTCACCAGCACGCCGCCGCCGACCATCTGGGCCGTGAGATAAAACGTCGATACGGTGATGACCGAGAGCGCGCCGAGAATGCGTGACTTTCGCGGATCGTTGCGGTACGCCAGGATATCGGAGAGCGTATAGCGACCGATATTGCGGCACGGTTCGGCAATCAGCAGCAGCACCGTAACGTAGGCGACAAGAAAGCCTACCGAATACATGAAGCCGTCGTAGCCATACAGCGAAATCAGGCCGGCGATTCCCAGAAAGGAAGCCGCGGAGAGATAGTCCCCCGCGATAGCCCAGCCATTCTGGAAGCCGCTGACTCCGCCGCCGGCTGTATAGAAGTCGGACGCTGAGCGCACTCGCTTGGCTGCCAGGTAGGTCACATACATCGTGATCCCGATGATCACCGCGAACACGAGAAACGTGACCCAGCGGTAGTCCGCGCCGACCTCGGTCTGCGCAAAGGCTGTGCGCGCGCCGAGCGCGGCGACCGCCAGTAATGCAGCCGCGGGCCATTTTTTGGAGATTGTTTTCATTGTTGGACTCCTGCGCGCGGCTGCGAGTTGGGGTTGGCGAACTCGGCGGACAGCTCCGCGGCCATACGGTCAAAGTCTTGGCTCGCCTTGCGCGAATAGATGATCGCGATGGCCCAGGCCATCACGAATTGGCTGAGCGCGAAGAGCAGCGCGACGTTGATGACTCCCCATACGCGGATCTTGAAAAGATCCTGGAAATAGGCCGCGCCAATCGGCAGCAAGAAGTAGTACGCAACGGCGAGCGCCATCAGCCCCCAGAGAAAAGCGCTCTTGCGCCGGTGCAGACTCTGAAAGCGGGGATCGCGAATGATCGCGTCCCAGTCCACCTCGTTGGGTGTTGCCATAATCGACCCCCTCCACACTCTTATTGTCGACGCCTCAGCCTCGCGGGCGAAGATTGGTCCCTGCACGCGTACAGTGACATTCGACTTTAGTCGTAATTGGCACCGATTTAGCCCCACAATTCGACTAAAGTCGTAGCAGCGGCCGGTTTCTGGGGTGGCGGACGCGCCAGAGGGTCGAATCTCGACCAAAGTCGTAGCCGCTGCGGATGCACTCGGTGCTACAAGGGCTGCGGAGCAGCGGCCGTAGATATGGAACGACGACGCCTCGGCGGCAGGATCATGCGCACAGATGTCCTCGCAATCTGGTCGCAACACGGATCACAATGCTCGCAAAATCTGGGGCCTATGGGGAGCAAACCGGTACCTGCAGATGAACTACGAAGTCCTCATCGTTGATGATCATCCGCTGTTCCGTGCGGCGCTCAAGGGTGCTGTCGCGGCAACCTGCACAAACTGTGAGTTCTTCGAGGCCGAAAGCGTTGCCGGGTTGTTTGATACCCTCGAGCAACATCCATCCGCGGATCTTCTGCTCCTGGACTTGAATCTGCCGGGCGCCTACGGCTTCTGCGCGCTCGCGCACTTGCGCGGTTCCCATCCGGAGTTGCCGGTAATCGTGGTCTCTGCCATGGATGACCTGCGCACCGTGCGTCAGGCGCTGGCGCTCGGGGCACAGGGCTTCATATCCAAGTCTGCTGACGCCGGCACCATCGGCGGCAACGTTCAATCCGTGCTGCGCGGCGAGTACGTATCACCGGCGGGCCTGCCGGCGAATTCGGAGACGGAGGCCGACGTCGATGCGCTAGATCTCGCCCAGCGCCTGGCGCAGCTTACCCCGCAGCAGTTTCGGGTATTCGGCATGCTGTGCCTGGGGCGGCTCAACAAACACATCGCCTACGAACTGCAGATTACGGAGGCGACCGTGAAGGCGCACATGACCGCCATCCTGCGCAAGCTCGGAGCCGCCAACCGCACGCAGGCGGTGCTGCTCGCCGGCCGTCTGTTGACTGATCCGCACGCGATCCGCACGCCTGCCGAAGAAGTCGAGTAAGCCTCAGGCGGCCGAACCGCGCGTCAGGCGCAGCTTGAACGCGCTCAGCAGTGCCCGCAGCGCCGCCGGCCGCAGCGGCTTGCGCAGCAGGGGTACGTTGGCGCGACGTGCCGCGCGTGTCAGCTCCGCACCGTGATCTGCGGTAATCAGCGCCGCCGCGCAGCCCGGGCCGCGGATCTCCGTAATCCGTTTGATCAGTTCAAGCCCATTGCTGCCATCGCCAAGGTGATAGTCGGCCAGCACCGCGTCGATCACCGCGGAATCGGCAAGGCGCAGTGCTTCACTCGACGCGTGCGCCTTGAAGACGCGAATGCCCCACTGCTCGAGGAGCGCCTGCATCGCATCGAGGATGGTGAGGTCATTGTCCACGACCAGGACTCTAAGTTCCCGCAGGCCGGAAGGATCCGGCAGCGCGGTCGGCGGCCGCAGCCGTTCGGGACGCCGCGCCTGCGCAACGCGCGGAACGCGCACGCCAAACACCGAGCCGTGGCCGGGCTGGCTGCTGAGCGTCAACTCATGGTTCAGGAGGCGGCCGAGGCGATCGCATATGGAAAGCCCCAACCCCAATCCCTTTTCACCCCACGGCGAGCTCTGCTCGAGGCGGCTGAACTCGACGTAGATATGCTCACGCTGATCCGGGGCAATGCCCGGGCCCGTATCGTAGACGCAGATTTCCAGCTCCGCTGCACGCCGCCGACAACCTATCAGCACCCCGCCCCGTTCACAGTAACGCAGTCCGTTCGACAGGTAATTCTGCAGAATCCGCCGCAGCAGCACGCGGTCGCTGCGCACGGTCTCCCGGCAATTGACGACCCCCAGACGCAGACGCCGTGACAGTGCCAGAGGCGCATATTGGCGCCGCAGGTCGTCCAACAATTCTGCGATCGAAAAGGTGCTGATGTCCGGGCGCATTACGCCGATATCCAGTTGCGCTACGTCGAGCAGATCCTTGAGAAGTTCCTCGGCCGCCCGCATCGACCCGTCGATGCGGGCGGCAAGTTCGCCGAGATCCGGATGCGCCGCAACCCGCGATTCCAGGGCCGAGACAAACAGCCGCGCGGCATTCAGGGGCTGCAGCAGATCGTGACTCGCTGCAGCCACAAAGCGCGTTTTGCCGATATTGGCCGCTTCCGCCTGCAGTTTCGCCTTGCGCTGCGCATCCAGTGCATCGCTGAGTTCCCGGGTGCGCTGCTCGACGCGCGCCTCAAGCTCCTGCTTCGCATCGAGCAGCGCCTGCTCCGTACGCTTGAACTCGGTGATATCCGTGTACGTCGAGACGAAGCCGCCGCCGGCCATCGGCTGACCATTGATGCTGAAGACCTGGCCGTTTTTGCGCATGCGCTGAAACGTGTACGCGGTCCCGGCGCGCATGTGCGCAAGGCGTTTCGCCACCTGCTGCTCCGGATCGCCGTGTCCGAATTCGCCGCGCTGTGCGTTCCAGCGGATCAGATCCGCCACCGGACGTCCGACGTAGACCAGGTCGCTCGGATAATCGAAGAGCTCGAGATAGCGGTGGTTCCAGGCGACCAGGTTCATGTCGGCGTCCACGACGCTGATGCCTTGCGTGACGTTCTCCATCGTCGCGGCCAGCAGTTGGCGACTGAAGCGAAGTTCCTGCGAGGTCTCGTCCAACAGCTCCGCGACCTCTTCGACGTCGAGGCCCTTGCGCTTGAGTGCATGAGTCAAGACGATGCGAGCCGAGGACGCGCCGATGGAGCCGCCCAGCACGCGTTCGACATACTGCAGCATGCCGCGGTCAGCGGCGTCGGATGGCTTGGGACGCGGACGCGCAGACAGAGCGGCGTATTCGTCGAGCGAACGGCGCGCCGCCGCCGGCCCGATGATCCGGGCGGTCACTGCCTCCAGATCACCGACTTTGGCGGTGATCGTGGGACGCATGAGCGCGGCAAAAACCCGTGCCGCCCGCCGTTCCTGTAGCGTGACACCGCGAAGCAATGAGGCGACGACCAGGATGACTACATTCAACGTCAATGCCGCAAGCGCCGCCGGGCCGGTAACGCCAATACTCGAGTAATCCGTCACCGCACGCGGCCAGAGCCATGCGAGCGCCTCGGGGGGAGAAAAAGCCTGCGACGGCAGTACGCCGCCTGCGACCAGGTTCGGCAAGAACAACAGATATCCCCAGACAATGAACCCGGCAAACATGCCCCAGAAAACCCCGGCGCGGCTCGCACCCCCCCAGTACAGCGCCGCCAGGATTCCGGGGGCGAACTGCGCCACGGCCGCGAATGCGAGGATGCCGAACGACGCAAGGCTCGTCGACCCGGAAGTAGTCCGGTAATAACCGAACGCCAGCACCGCGAGCGCAAAGATGACGAAGCGGCGTAGCCACAGAATGCGCCGCCCGAGGTTGGCGCCGGACTCCAGTCGCCGCCGCCACAACACCGGCACTGCAATTTCGTTCGAGATCATCGTGGCGAGAGCGATGCTCGATACCACCGCCATGGCCGTGGCCGCCGACAGTCCGCCGAGAAAGACGAACACGGCGAGCCACGGGGCTCCGTACTCGAGCGGCAGCGTCAACATCAGCGTGTCCGAGCCGGCGGCCGGCACGGCGTGGGCGCCGGTGACGGCGAGCGCAACGATCGGTACCGCAAACACGGAAAACATTCCAAGATAAAGTGGCAAGATCCAGCGAGCGCGCTTCAGATCACCGCCATCGGCGCACTCGATGACGGTCACTTGAAACTGACGCGGCAGACAGAAGATGGCCGCTGCTGCAAGCAGCGTCGCAGCGAATGTGTTGCCGTTGAACATCGTGGAGGCGCTCTTGAGTCCCGCGGGCAGCTCAAACGGACGGCCCCGCAGTTCCAGCCACGCATACAGTCCGACAGCCACGAAGGCGATGAGCTTGAACAGCGATTCGAAGGCAATGGCGAGCATGAGGCCTTCGTGATGCTCGGTGGCGTCGATTTTGCGTGCGCCAAATAGCACCGCGAACAACGCCATGAGCAGCGCCACGGCGAGGGCCGAATCTCGATACCACGGCTCAGGCCCTGCCGCGGCGGCCGTCAACGCCGCGATGCCCGCTGCAACTGCCTTATATTGGAGCGCCAAATAGGGCGTGGCCGCGGTTACGGCGATCACAGTCACGAGAACTGCCAGCGATCGACTCTTGCCAAAACGCGATGCGATAAAGTCTGCTATCGACCCCACTTTATGGGCGCGTCCGACTTCGACCAGTCGCTCCATGAACGGCAGTGCGAGCAAAAAAACCAGGGTGGGTCCGACATAAATAGGCAGGTAGCCCCAGCCATCGCGCACGGCCGTGCCGACGGCCCCGTAGAACGTCCATGAAGTGCAGTACACGCCTAGCGCAAGACCATAGACGTAGGGTCGCAGCCGCTGGCGATTCGGATAAATCGAGCGGCGATCGCCGTAAAATGCAATCGCAAATAAAAATGCCAGGTACGAAACCGCCAATGCGAACAGCAGCCAGCCAGACAACATGAGCCCCATCCTGTTGTTCGACGCGTGTGCCCCGACACGCCGGTTGTTCAAATTTAGGCATGCCCGGCGCGTGGTACAAAACCATTCTAGTACGGGCAATGGCCTGCCGCCAAACAGGGGCGCCTCGTCCCTGTCAAGCGCAAATTTGGCCTGTGTTTTACCGCATTAGAGTGCGGTCATGCACCTGGGCTCGCGCCATATGCGAATCCGCGCGCCCTGATGGATCGCGGCTTATGGCAAGTGGCGCCGTGCAGATGCGCCGGCGGGCGCGGCGCGCGTCAAAACCTGCTCGGCGCACACCATCTGCTTTGCAGTGGCTAAAGTCAGTCGGGCCAAGCTCGGCTCGACATGATCCCTACGTTCTCTTGCTCGCGACGGCCAACGGCTCATCGGGCGGATCGCGTGCTTCCTGTTCCGCGAGCGTATAGATCGCATCGGGCATAGCTTCAAGCCTCTCTACAGGTATGGACGAACCGCTCGCGTCTGAATATCCGTAGGTGCCATCCTCGATCTTTTGCAGCGCGCGCTCAATACGCGCCAGACGCCGGACATCTCGATCGAGGAGCGCGCCGTCGAGCTCCAGGCTTGCGAGCCTCTGTGCGTCGTCCTCATATTCGCGTGCTTGCCCGGCGGACTCGGAATTTATGCCGGCTTCCTCCGCCGTCCCGGCCTGCCTCGAATTCACAAACTGCTCACGCAACTTCGTCAATTGCTCGCGCTTACGCGCGATGAAGCCTTGGTCGAATCGCGGTGCTTTGTTGTTCACAGTATCTCCCTATGAAGAGGTCGGTGCGTCCGTGGGACGCGCGCGAACAATCAAGAGGCAGGCTGGAGCGCGTGCCTGCAATCGTCTGCGCCGTAGTTTACTCGCAAACCTATGAAGGCGGAGCGAAAGGCTTGCGAGAATTGGCGTGCGGCCAGTTCCTAGCGTGGCTCGGCCGCACGTGAATCCAAATGCTGCGAGCTTGACGCTTGGGCACACGCAGATCCGTGGCTGCGTGTGCAGGCCGTCGACTGCGGCGCGAATCGCAGCGACTGACGGCGCGCGCGGCAGGGCGGTGACGCGTGAGGGGGCGGCCGGGATCCGGCAAGGAGGAATCTCGATCCTCGCACCTGCGCTCCATCACTCGAGTTGATCGGATGCGAGGCCGCTTAGCCATTCTCCGTGAGCAGGCTCACAGTTTTCTCCCCTCACGTAATGCTCGAACCCGTTCTGCGAGGCATTGCGCAAGCGTTGCCCCGCGGGCCCTTACAATTGGTTTAAGTTCCGACAGAGCCCTCAAGGCAGAAGAGAAGAAATGGCGAAGGAAATCGTCGAGATTCCCGTGGAGCAGCTGCGCTTGGGCATCTATGTGTCCCGCCTCGATCGCCCGTGGCAGGACACGCCGTTTCTCTTTCAGGGTTTCGCGGTTGAAAACGACGAGGAGCTCGAGACACTGCGCCGCTTGTGCAAGGTCGTCTTCGTGGAGATCTCGCTCGCCGAAGCGGAGGAGCTGAGACTGGCGGCACGCAAGACGGCCCCTGGCCCCGGCCGCAGTCCGCAACCGTCCGATGCGCTTGCGGAACTGGCGACCAATCCCGCGGCTCTCGTGGATCACGTGCCCGCGAAGGACCCCGTGGCGCTCAAGACCGAATTGACACTGGCCACGACCACCTTCGGAGAGGCGAAGCGCGCGGTGGGCGCCATCTTCGATCATCTGCGCCGCGGTGGCGGCCTTGATGTGCCCCACCTGCAGACCGTCGTCGGCTCCATGGTCGACAGCGTGTTTCGTAACCGTGATGCGATGGGCTGGCTCGCGCGAATGAAGTGCAAGGATGACTATCTCTACAGCCATTCGCTCTCCTCCTCCGTTTGGGCGCTCGCCTTCGGGCGGCACCTGGGCCTCGACAAGGAGACGCTCACGTCGGTGGGAACCGGTGCGATGCTGGTCGACATCGGCAAGACCGGGCTGCCGACGGAACTGCTGAAAAAATCCGGCAAGCCCACCGCCGAAGAATGGCGCATGATTCAAACGCACGTCAGTCAAGGCGTCGAGTTGCTGCGTGCGGCACCAAATGTGGATGAGCGCATCGTGACGATGATTGCGACTCATCATGAACGCTTCGACGGCTCCGGATATCCGCACAAGCTCAAGGGCGAGGAGATTCCGCTCGTCGGCCGCATTGCCGCCATCGTCGACTGCTACGACGCGATGATCTCCGAGCGCTGCTACGCCAAACCCAAATCAACGTATGAAGCCGTACGCGAGTTGAAGCGCCTCAGCGGCAGCATATTTCCGGCAGAGCTGGTGGAACTGTTTATTCAGGCGGTGGGTGTGTTCCCCACCGGAACTCTCGTTGAACTGAACACCGGAGAGGTGGGCGTAGTGACCGGCCAAAACCGCTACCGGCGCCTGCGCCCGGAAGTAATGCTGATCCTCGATGCGCAAAAAAAAGTCCGTGACGAATTCACGACGATTGACCTCCTGACGTGTGACGAGAACACCGGTAAGACCGAGCCGGGCTTGTGGATCACGCAAGGCCTGGAGCGTGGTGCCTACGACATCGACCCCACGGAGTATTTCCTCTGAGCGCCGCGCCGGACCGAACACCCGAAGCCGATGTGCGCGGCCTGTCCCACCAAGAGCTGCTGACAGCGCTGCGCGGCATTTTGCAGGGGCCAAATAGCTCCGTTGCCCTGCTGCTCATCGATATTGCCGATCTTCCCACTCTGCAGGCGCGACTTGGCTTCGAAGTCAGCGCCGCGCTCCTCAAGCGCCTCTCCGAGCGCTTTGCTCAGGCGCTAGGCGAGCGCGGCTCGGTGCTCAGATTCGGCGATGCCCGCTTCTGCGTACTGGTGAGAGCCATCCGTAACCGCGGGCATGCGGTCCTCGCTGCCGAAAAACTGGCACGTGCGGCCGAGGAGGCGATGACCGATGCCGCTGTGACGATCGCGCCCGAGATAAATATCGGCATCGCCCTCTACCCGCTGCAGGCCGCAGACGCTGAAAGCCTGCTGCGCAAGGCGCAGCTGGCCGCGGCGGCGGTGCACAAGCGCGCGGCGCGGCTGCAGGTATTTGACGAGAGCTGTACTGAACAAGTGCTCACTCCCTGGGAGCTGGGTGACGCCTTCGCAGCAGCGCTGCGCTCGGGCGAGCTGCAGGTGCACTATCAGCCCAAGGTGCGCATCGCCGACGGTCGCGCCGTCGGCGTCGAGGCGCTGATGCGCTGGCTTCGCGACGGCCGGCCCGTCGCCGCACCCGACGTATTCATTCCGCTCGCCGAAGAGGCCGGCCTCATCCAGGAGACGACCTGGTACGCACTCAGCAATTCGCTGCAGCAGGCGGCCGCGCGTGGCGGCCTGGGCGTGGCGGTGAACATCACGCCCGGCATGCTCCATCATCGCGACTTCGTGGAAATGATTCGCAGCGCGGTTTCCACTTGGGGCGTGAAAAGCGGCGGCCTGACGCTGGAGATCACCGAGGGCGCGCTGATTGCAGATTTCGAGCAGGCCACCTCGCGCCTTGCGCGCCTGCGCGAGCTCGACGTGCGCATCTCAATCGACGATTTCGGGACGGGCTATTCCTCGCTGAGCTACTTCAAGAAGATTCCGGCGGATGAGCTCAAGATTGACAAATCCTTTGTGATGCGCATGCTGTCAGATGAGGCTGACCAGCGGCTCGTGGCGACGATCATCTCTCTTGCCCACCAGTTCAGACTCGTCGTGGTAGCCGAGGGCGTCGAGGATCAGCCGACACTCGACTTGCTCGCTCGCATGGACTGCGACTGTGCCCAAGGCTATCTCTTCGCGCCTGCTCTGAATGCAGAGCAGCTGGGACTCTGGCTGCGAGGTAATTCCGGGCCCTTGTAGCGCGACTGTTCAAGTCGCGCGCCTGCAGCGTAGCGCGCGCCACACGCCGCCGGCAGAGCCACTACGCCATAAATATGCGCAACGCGCTGCCCCATGCGCAGTGTCGATCATCCTTTCTCGTACGCGCTTCAGGTCCTGCGCAGGGCGATGGCGGGACCAACTGTCGGTTGCAACACTCGCATCCGCCGGGTTCCAGGGGTTTTCAGCAGCGGCGGAAGTGCGTGCTACGCTCACTTTTTTCGAGCACGACACCTGATCTCAGCCACACACATGAACGACCCGGACCCGCGCCGCGATTCAAGCGGCCGCCGCAGGAGAGCATGAGCGCGCCGCGACTCAAGGGCAGCTTCGACGTGAGCCTCCGCCAGGCACACGTCGCACTGCAGGCCGGCCGCGCGGCTACCGCCGAGCGCGCACTGCGCGCGCTCGCGGCGCAGTTTCCAGGCGAGGTCAATTGCCTCTGGCTCCTGGGCGCTGCCCTTCTGGCGCAGGACAAGATCCCCGAGAGCATTGCGACCCTCGAAGGGATTCTCACCCTAGTGCCCGAGTTCGCTAACGCGCGCGTGGATCTGGCTCGGGCCTACCAGCGCGCCGGTCGCGCCGCGCAGGCGCGCGCGGAGGTGCGGCGGGTGCTGGAGAAGATGCCGCACCATCACCTCGCTTGGCTGGCGTACGGTGATGTGCTCGTCGATCTTGCGCAGTACGCGGACGCGCGCGTGGCATTCGAGCGAGCGCGGTTGAGCGATCCGCAGCGACAGCAGGTGGAGGAAGCAACCGCCGCACTGGTCGCTAACGACCGCAGGACCTCTGAACGCATCTTTCGCGCCATTCTGCAGGCGGATCAGAGCCACGTCGCGGCTTTGTGCGGTCTTGCGGCACTGTCTCTCGCGGCTGACAAGCCCGGCGACGCCGAGCGTCTGCTGCGTCATTCCCTGAAACAGTCCGCACATCATCCTCTCGCGTGGCGCGGACTGGGGCAGGTATTCATGGCGCTCGGACGCCTTAAGGAGGCCGAGGCAGCCGCGCGGTACCTGATCAAGATTGAGCCTGAAAACCCGCAGAGCTGGATCACGATCGGCTCCGTGGCGACGCGGCTCATGCGCCAGGAGGAGGCGCTCGAGGCGTATGAGCAAGCTGCCCGGCTTAAGCCCGAGGAAGCTCGGCTGCGATTATCCATCGGCCACATTCATAAAACGCTCGGGCGGCGCGGCGAGAGTGAGGCCGCCTATAAAGCGGTGCTGGCAATGGATCCAGGCATGGCGGAGGCCTACTGGAGCCTTGCGGACCTCAAGAACTACTCCTTCGGTGATGCCGAGATCGCGGCTATGCAGCATCTGCTCGCGAGCGATAACATTGCCCGCTCCAATGCGGCGCAGCTGCACTTCGCGCTCGGCAAAGCCTTTGAACAGCGCCGGCGGTACGCCGACGCCTTTGCCCACTACGCCCGCGGCAACGCACTGCGGCGCCTCGATGCGCCATTCGATATCGAGCACTTTGAACGCCGCACGGCGCGCATTCGTGCGTTCTTCGATGCGGCATTCTTTGCCAAGCGTGCCGGCAGCGGCGACTCGAGTGCCGCACCGATCTTCATCGTGGGCCTGCCGCGCTCCGGTTCCACCCTGGTAGAGCAGATCCTTGCCAGCCACTCGCGCGTGGAGGGCACCATGGAGCTGCCCAACATCATCAACATCACACACCAGTTTGACGACATGGTGCCAAGCCGCGACGGCTACCCCGAGACGGTTGCCACCGCCCCGATTGGGCTCCTCAGCGCCCTCGGCAGCCGCTATCTTGAGGAAACCGCACCGCTGCGCACGGGGCGTGAACACTTTACCGATAAGCTGCCCAACAACTTCAGCCACGTCGGGCTCATCAACTCGATCCTGCCGCACGCAACCATCATCGACGCGCGCCGCCATCCTCTGGACTCCTGCTTCAGCACCTTCAAGCAGCACTTCGCCGATGGACAAACCTTTAGCTACGATCTTGAGGATCTCGGACGCTACTACCGCTGCTACCTGTCCCTCATGGACCATTGGGATGCGGTATTGCCGGGCAAGGTGCTGCATTTTCAATACGAGGATCTGGTGCGCGAGCCGGAGGCGAATATCCGCCGGCTGCTGCAGCACTGCCGGCTGAGCTTCGAACCTGCGTGCCTGTCGTTTCACGAAACGCGAAGGTCCGTGCGTACGGCAAGCGCCGAACAGGTGCGCCAGGCTCTCTACACCTCCGGAGTCGGCTACTGGCGCCACTTCGAAGCCGAGCTTGAACCCCTGCGCCTCGCACTCGGCGATAGCCTCAAGCGCTTCGAGTGACCGGTTGCAAAAAGACCACACCGTCAGCCACTGTTGAACGACTGTTGACTAAGGGCCTGCGCTCAAAGGATGATCGGGCGACGTCTCAATCCACGGGTGAGCGCGGTACTTAATAACAAGCGCTCAAGGGGTGCTCTGATGCGTTCACGTAGCCGGAATCGTGCGACATCCTATTTTTCCAAGGCGTCCACGACGCCTGCGCATGTATCCGGCTCGAAGATCGGTCTTGCAGTCGCCGCGGCGATTGCCGGGCTCGCGGCGCCGCGCATGCCAGCGCTGGCGGCCGAGGCGGACAACTCCTCATCGGGAGGCCTTGCCGAAGTAGTCGTTACGGCCCGCAAGCGCGAGGAGAACCTGCAGGACGTTCCCTTGAGCGTCGACGTGTTCACGAAGAAGGACATGCAGAACCTCGCCATAGCGGGGTTCGATGACTATGCGGAGAAGGTGCCGTCCATCTCCTTCATCAGCGAAGGCCCCGGCACGCAGTTCTTCGTCATGCGCGGCGTTTCCGACGGCAGCAACCCGAACTACTCGAACACCTCGGCGACGGGATTTTTCATCGATGACATGTCGCTGAGCTGGCAGGGGGTGCAGCCGGACCTGCACCTGTACGACATTGAGCGCATCGAAGTGCTGAACGGCCCGCAGGGTACAACCTTTGGCGCAAGTTCCATGTCGGGTGCCATCCGCTACGTCACCAACAAGCCAGACGTGAACGCGTTCAGTGCCGGCGTCGACTTCGATGGCGGCCAGATTCAGGGGGGCCAGCAGAACTGGACCTACGAGGGGTTCTTCAACGTCCCGATCATTCAGGGAATACTCGGGCTGCGGGTATCCGCTTTCAGCGACTTCCACGGCGGCTTCATCAATGACGAGCTCGTGACACGCACCTGGGTCAACGGTGCCGTGTCCAACAACTCAGCGTGGGCGCGCAACGATTACAACCGCGAGCACATGGAGGGTGGCCGCATCGCGTTCAAGGGGGTCATTAACGACCAATGGAACGCCACGCTCACCTACAGCTTTCAGCGCCAAAGCACCCAGGGCGCCTGGGACGAGGATCCCAACCTGCCGCCGCGGACGGTCGAGCGCTTCGGCCCGGAGGCCCATCTCTTCGAAGCCAAGACTCTCGACTTCCACGTGGACGGCGACGTCGGCATCGGGGATCTGGTCTTTGCGAGCACCTATTGGTCACTGCCCACACGCCAGGACAACGAGTACTCGGAGTACATACAGAACTTCAACGGCGGCGCCAACGAGGGCGTTACCTGCCTGAACGACCCAGTCTACGGCACGGGGCCGTACACCGCCTGCAACGTGCCGATACAGACCTACGAATACCACACCAATCCGCAGCGCTGGTCGAATGAGCTCAGGCTCGCGTCCAAACCGGGTGGCCGCTTCCACTGGTTGGGGGGCCTGTACTGGGAAAAGACCGTGGACAAGAACTCCGGCAGCACCTACTACATGCCGGGGCTGCGGACCAACAGTCCCGTGTTTGAGTATTACAACGCCTATAGCGGCACACCACCAACCTCTACTTCGCTGCCTCCCGGGGAGTGGTACGCCTACACGACGCGTTCGGATTACCTGCAGACCACCGAGTTCGCCAATATCAGCTACGACCTCACCGACAAGCTCAACGCCGAAGCGGGAGTCGTGCACTTTCACTCTAATTTCAGGTACTTCAGCCCGTATGGCCAGTTCGCGTACGCAGCTACGACGCCGTCGCTCGACGTCGGCTCCTCCAACAAGTGGGACAGCAAGCTCGGCCTCAACTACAAGATCACGGACAAGGTGATGGTGTACGCCGACTTCGCGCAGGGATTCCGTGATGGTGGCTCCAATTCCGGATTTCCGCAGGGTTGCTACAACAAGGGCGTGCCGCAGAGCTACGTGCCTGACACACTCAACAATTACGAAATCGGCTGGAAAACGACGAGCCTCAACGGCCACCTGCTGTGGAACGGCGCCGCCTACATCATGAACTGGAAGCAGCTGCAGACGATCATTTACGACGTGGATGTCTGCGCCCCGAGCGCCTACTACGTCAACGTCGGAAACGCTCGTATCTACGGCATGGAATCAAACGTCGACTACAAGGTCAACGACAACTGGTCCGTGCAAGGCGCCGCGAGCTACAACGACCCGCACATCGTCTCGAGTCCCTACGCGGACTTCCAGGGCAACATCGGCGAACGGCTGCCGTACGTGCCGTACCTCGCCTGGAGCTGGAACCTGCGCTACGAGCATCCGCTGAACAAGGACCTGCGGGGCTATGCGCAGTTTGACATCGCCCACAAGGGCGACATGTGGAACGACTTTCACGTCGAGGGATCCAACGGTTTTCCGCGTATGCTGCAGCCGAGCTACAGCATCATGAACCTGCGCATCGGCTTGAACCCTGAAAGCGGCCACTGGCTGAGCGAGTTCTACATCACCAATCTTGCTGACAAGAACGCAATTATCTACAGCAACACCGGCAACTTTGATCTGCGCGACACGACAAATGAGCCGCGTGTGTACGGCCTGCGCCTCAATTACCGCTTCGGCAAGGAAACCAACTCCGAATAGCGCGCCCCAGCAACGCCGTTCCGGTACGCTCGCGGCTGCGCATTCGGGCTTCCCGGCGCCCCAACTTTCTTGGGAAACGCCGGGACGGGCCGTCGCGCTGCCGCATATTCTCCAGTGACGGTCGCTGCAGCACGCTGGGCGCGGCGCGGGGGGCGACCGTCACGCGGCCGGATCACTGAACGTTGGCTCGGTACCTTGGAGGAAAACGCACCGGCTGTCGTTCAAGAGGCTGTGCGGCGCAGAGTCGAACGCGTACCATCAGATTCCGACAATTAATTTGGAAGTTCTGGAGTGGTCGAACCTCTCCGTAATCTGCGGAGCGGTCAACCGGCCGCGGCTTTCGGCTCTCGGCCGCATTGGGCCGCCGAACTCGCCAGGCGCGCGCGCAGAAGCTTTCTCGTAACGGTGATCGGAACCACCATCTTCATCGGGCTTTTCTTCATCGGCTACTTTTACGTGCAGCGGCAGCCTGCGTACCCGGCTACCGTTATGCCGGTGACGCCGCTTGATCTGTTGGTTCCGTTTCAACCATACGCTTTGTTGGCGTATGTCTCGCTTTGGATATATGTCGGTGCTGGGCCGGGACTACAGCGCACGCTCAACGAAATTGCCGCGTACAGCGCGTGGATGGCCGGCCTGTGCATCACCGGGCTTGCGATCTTTTATTTCTGGCCGACGCAGACGCCGTCGCTAACGCTGGAACCGTCCAGTCTCCCGGCCTTCGCCGTGCTTCATCGGCTGGATAAGACGGGTAATGCGTGTCCCTCGATGCATGTGGCTGTCGCGATCTTCACATTGGGACGCGTAGACGAGGTACTGCGATCGACGCAGTCGCCACTTTGGCTGCGGTTGGTGAACGTGGCCTGGTTCGCCGTCATTGTCTACTCGACGCTGGCCGTCAAGCAACATGTGGTGCTGGACGATGCCGCCGGCGCGCTGCTCGGCCTGGTGTTCCTCGTGCCGTCGCTACGTTGGCGGCCGCCGCCATGAAGCTTCACGCAGATCGATAGCTCGTTCCTGATCACTAGGGGCGGCTAACCATGAGCGAGAAGCTGCGCCGGCTCGCCCGCGGGCTGCAACAGCTACGCGAGCTTCGCGAGCATGCAAACTTTGGCGGACCTGGCCGGTTTATCGGTGGCTCAACTCAAGCGCCATTTCCATCGCGTCTTCCAGGTCACTTCGCGTCAGGCCCTGCGTAAGGTGCGCATTGAACCGGCCATGCGTCTGCTGCATACCAACGGCAGCGCCGCAGGCATCAGTGCCACGTGTGGCTCTACTGACCAGAGCGCATTTACGCGCCGCTTCAGATCGAGAGTCGGAACGGCCCCGCGCGCTTATCGCGCGGCGACTGCCAATCAAGCCATCGTTGCGGATTGAGCGGTAGCGGCGCGCCGAGCAAGCCTCGAGGATGCCTCAATAGAAGAAAAGTGCCTGATCAGGTATGCTTGGCGCTCAAGACGTGCCCAGCCGGCACGCCGGTGCCGCAAGGGGCGCTGCGACTGGGTACAGACCAGCCAGGCTTTCGGTACCGTGGCTTTAACGCCAACGGCGCTCACAACACTTAGATAAGGAGTTGGAGTGCCATGAACGCCGTTATCAATACTGCAGCTGTTACTGGCGATTTCTACGTCGCCGACCTGTCGCTTGCGGAGTGGGGCCGCAAGGAAATTCTCATCGCTGAAACCGAAATGCCAGGACTCATGGCAATCCGCGAGGAATACGCACCGCTCCAGCCCCTGCGCGGCGCGCGGGTGGCCGGTTCGCTGCATATGACAATACAGACCGCAGTGCTGATCGAAACCCTCCAGGCGCTGGGCGCCGAAGTGCGCTGGGCCTCTTGTAACGTCTTCTCCACGCAGGATCATGCAGCGGCGGCGATCGCCGCGCGCGGAACAGCGGTGTTTGCCTGCAAGGGCGAAACATTGGATGAGTACTGGAACTACACCCATCGCATCTTCGAATGGCCCGCGGGCGAGCACGCCAACATGATTCTCGATGACGGCGCCGATGCGACGTCGCTCCTGCACTTGGGCGCGCGCGCCGAGCGCGATGCGGCCTTACTTGCGCACCCGACGAGCGAAGAGGAGACCGCCCAGTTCAAAGCCATCAAGGCCACTCTCAAGCGTGATCCACGCTGGTATTCGCTGCGTCTCAAGGCCGTTCGCGGCGTGTCGGAGGAAACCACCGCTGGCGTCAAACGCCTCTACCGGCTAGCCAAGGACGGTCACTTGGCCGTTCCGGCTATCAACGTCAATGATTCAGTGACGAAGAGCAAGTTCGACAACATCTATGGCTGCCGCGAGTCGCTGGTCGACGGTATAAAGCGCGCCACCGATGTCATGGTGGCAGGCAAAATTGCCGTCGTCGCTGGCTACGGCGATGTCGGTAAGGGCTCAGCACAGGCGCTGCGCGCGCTCTCAGCGCAGGTGTGGGTAACGGAGATCGATCCGATCTGCGCGCTGCAGGCCGCGATGGAAGGGTATCGCGTCGTGACCATGGACTACGCGGCCGAGCATGCCGATATTTTTGTCACCGCCACCGGTAACTTTCATGTGATCACGCACGAGCACATGAAGCGTATGAAGAACAACGCCATCGTTTGTAACATCGGCCATTTCGACGACGAAATCGACTGCGCCTCGCTCAGGCAATACACGTGGGAAAACATCAAACCGCAGGTCGATCACATTATCTTCCCGGACGGCAAGCGCATCCTTCTCTTGGCCGAGGGTCGCCTGGTGAATTTAGCCTGCGGCACCGGACACCCAAGCTATGTCATGAGTTCGTCGTTTGCCAATCAGATTTTGGCGCAGATTGAGCTATTTACAAATTCCCCAAAATATCCGATCGGCGTATATGTGCTGCCTAAGCATCTGGACGAAAAGGTGGCGCGTTTGCAGCTGAAGAAACTCAGCGCCGAACTTACCGTACTCACCGACCGTCAGGCGCGCTATATCGGTGTCGATCGGGCGGGCCCGTATAAAGCCGATCAGTACCGCTACTGACTTCAGCGCCAAGCGGAAGCAACCCATTTGATCGGCGAAACGATAGCCGCTCGAACTGCCGCTCGAACCCTGGCACCCCGGCACTAGGATTCCGATAGCTGGCTGGAGATGACTTACAAATTCGACACCTTGCCAAGGCGTGCCCGTTGCGCCTGCCCGAGATTCACGCCAGCTCAACCAAGCGGGTTTCATCCTTTTGCAGCGCGCGGCCAAGCTCTAGGTGCGTGGTAATGTTATATCGCCGCGCGCGAACCACGCAACGATCAATCCGAACAGAATCATCGCCGCGAGATTCTCCAGGATCTTATCGATGTGCGGCGGGTGATGGGGCATGGGCGCGCGCGACAGTGGGACGACGACAAAATTCATGACGAGATAGATCACGACCCCATAAAGTGGGCCGCTGACGATCCACCAGACCCTCAGCCACGCTATCCCGTTCGCAGCGGCAACATAGATTCCGGCGATGAGAAGGGACATGAGCCATTGCAACAAAAGTCCCAAGGCCGCGGCGCTTAGACCACCGCTGAGCGCTGCCTTTCCCAGCAAACCGGTGGCGATGAACTGCAGGATGATGATGGGGCTCACGAGATTGATGACACTGGCCGCAAAGATATCAATGGTGCCCGCCACCAATCCGCCCCAGAGGGTTGCTTTCGCCTGCTGTCGCATTGCCCCGATGCCCAGTATTTCCGTGTTTTCTGCTGTGCTTTGCGTGCCAGGTCAAAACGCGGCATATTAAGGAGCCGCCTCAGTACCAACAACACGGCTTGCTATCAACGAACGAGAAGAAGCTCAACTTGCCTGCGAAAGCAAGACCAGCGGAGAGCCAAGTCCTGAGCGGCAGGATTCGCGTACAAGCTCAATACTAAAGTCCAATGGATACCCCTTTGTCGAGTGGCGCATTGTTAATCAGGAACCAGAAGCGAACTATGTAAGCGGCGAAGGCACGACTTTGCTACCTGGTGCTGCCATCGTTTTGTATCCCCTTGCCGCTATGGCACAAAACACGACGCACATTTCACAAGCATATTGGAAGGAGGACACCGTATGAGACGGAACGCTTACCTGTTGGGTGCTGTTGTGGCGCTGGCCGGCGGGCTCGCCTACATGACCCACGCATTTGGAGACGCCGGTGGAGAGGCTGTCCCGCTCTTCGGAGTCAAGATTCCCCCGGGATACCGCGACTGGAGGTTGATCTCTGTAGCCCATGAGGCTGGCAGCAACAACGATTTACGCGCAATTCTCGGCAACGATGTGGCTATCAAGGCCTATAGGGAAGAAAAGCAGCCGTTTCCGGACGGCACTATTATTGCCCGATTGGCTTGGAGTTACGTTCCGTCTGCGGAAAATAACAAGGTCTTTGGCCGCGACCAATCTTTCGTTGCCGGGCCTCCAATAAACCTTCAGTTCATGGTCAAGGACTCAAGAAAATACGCCGCAACGGGTGGCTGGGGCTTCGCCCAATTTAAAGACGGCAAACCTGTCGACGATGCGCTACTTAAGACCTGCTTTCCCTGTCACGTGCCTGCCAAAGCTCAGGACTTCGTCTTCACCCATTACTCGCCGTCACCTTGACACAAGGAATTGAAACTAGACGTAGGGAACGTCTCGAGCCTACACCCCGGACACGCGGCGATAGACCGGTTAGGGAAGCCAGCTGAAGCGGCGTCTCCGGCCAGGACATTAGTCCAGTAATTAGATTCGTGACATCGCACGGAACGTGGAGGCTTGCCAGGGCCATTGCTGTCAATCGATGGATTCCGATACCACCCCGAGAGGTGCGCAGCCTTGGTGTTTCAGTCCAACGCATCTACATGACGTCCACCGCCGTATCTCCACCGCCCAGGACATAAGGTTTCCTCGACTTTAAAAGCGACGATGGAGATACGGCTCAGACCGTCTTCAAACGAAGTGCCCTGTGGAGCAATCCGCAGAGACGACTTCAGCTAGCTCAAACTGTGAACATCCACCACAGCCTGAGCAAAGGCCTGCGGAGCCTCTTGCGGCAGATTGTGACCGACGCCACCCGTGATATCGCGGTGGTTATATTTGCCCGAAAACTTCTTGCGATACGCTGCGGGAGGCGCGTGCGGCGCCCCATTCGCATCACCTTCAAGGGTGATCGTGGGCACCGAAATGTCAGGAACCGCGGCAAGCCGCTTTTCCAAATCGTCATACTTCGATTCACCGACAGCCACTCCGATCCGCCAGCGATAATTGTGGATTGTGATGGCGACATGGTCCGGGTTAGTGAAGGATGCTGCGGACCGATCGAATGTAGGGTCATCGAAGTTCCATTTTGGCGAAGCCAGCTGCCAAATGAGCTTCGCGAAGTCGTGCGTGTATTTCCCGTAGCCGGCCAGACCATTCTCCGTAGCGAAGTAATACTGGTACCACCACGCGAATTCAGCCTTTGGCGGCAATGGCATCTTGTTGGCTGCAGGACTTCCAATCAGATAGCCGCCAACGGGCACGATGGCCTTGCAGCGCTCAGGCCAAAGGACTGCGATGATGTCAGCCGTCCGCGCTCCCCAATCAAAACCGGCGATTGTCGCCTTCTGGATCTTCAGAGCATCCATCAAAGCGATGATGTCGAGAGCGACTACCGACTGCTGACCATTCCGCATTGTTGCATTTGAAAGAAAGCGCGTGGTGCCATAGCCCCGAAGGTACGGGACGACAACGCGGTAGCCCTTGGACGCCAGCAGTGGCGCGACGTCCACAAAGCTGTTTATGTCGTAAGGCCAGCCGTGCAGCAGCAGGACGGGGGGGCCGTCGGCCGGCCCGTCTTCGGCGTATCCGACATTCAGAGGTCCAGCTTTGATCTGCTTGAGCGACTTGAATGAGGTGTTCGTGCTCGCCTTTATCGCAGATACCTTGGACGATGTAGGCTTGTTCGTTTGGGCAGCCGCGGAAGCGATCACACCGAACTGTGCCGCCGCAATCGTCATGGCAGCGGTCCCAAAAATACGACGCCGAGCGTGATCGATCGCCTCGGTTGACAATTGCTCGGTCGGGACATTTTTTTTCATGGTTCTCTCCAGTGGATGAGTAAGCGCCGCCTAATTGGGCGATCTAAATCGGTGGGACGCTCTGTTCAGAGGATATCTATCAACAGCTTAGTATTATCGAGCGTGTCCTTCGAATATTGGCACGTCCGGGGCACGGGATCTACGGGGCCTCCAGCTCCGGCAGATGGGTTTCTATTATTCGAAAGGGCTCCGATCGGGTGAGGCGAGGTTTCAGAGCATTATTGGTATCGCGTTTCCCGTGACGTTCTTGGCCGACGATCATCGTCTCAAGCAGCCGGGCAATAGGCGCAAGTTCAGCTGTCGTGAACGAATCTGCCTAAGGTGCCGGCCTAGCGCCCTTGATGATCAGCCACAACATAAACGCCAACTCCCCGAAGAAGGCGGGTTGACAGAAGAGATACACTTTTCCTTGGTAATCCGGTAGCAGAATCCCGGTACAGAATAAGATCACATAGCCGAAGCCGGCGATAGCGAGCCAAATGCCTAGGAAACGCGGCAGGAAGCCCGACCGGTACACAAGAATCGCCAGCGGGAAAAGCCAAATTCCCGCAAGCAGCATCGAGGCGGTAATCTGGTAATCGTGCAAACGGAGGAACAATACAGCCAGCGCGTCCCGTTGAGGTCCATCGAACACGGACAGGAAGCCGGCGCCTTCGCGCACGATAGTCAAAACACCTGCGTCGTTCACGACGTCTACAAAGTAGATAACGGCTGGCATTAGCCCCCCAAACACCACTACCAGCACAGCAAGATACCGATCGACCTTCTTGAACAACTGGTAGAGGGACAGCACGAGGAAAATCAGAATGACACCGCCGAAGAGCTCGTCAATGATTCCGATGCGGAACAACCACTCGTGAGCGGCGATATTATTGACCGTGGCAGCCGCGTTCCCGTGCACGAACAGTTTGCCGGGGATATATATTAAGAATAGCGGACCGATAGCAATCAGAAGCAGGTACCAGAGCCCGGCGACCCGTCCTGGGTTGTAGGTTGCGCGCATAGGTCACCCCGCCTTGGTTGTAGGAGATTATTGTAGGAAGTTAGCGGGGGAATCTTCACACAGCTTGTCGCGAATAGCGGTCGCCCCGGCTCGACAATTTTCCCTTTTACACAACACCAGCGATCGTGGTAGCTAGGAATTGTCCGTTGCTATTGGTACTACCAAGCACAATTGAGCCTAACCGCTTCCCGCAAAAGCCCCGCGCCGCAGTCGAGTCGGATCACGGGTTTCGGGAGCACCGAAGCGAGCTGGAGACTTCGCGACGTAGGGGTCGCAGGTTTAGGTCGTCACGCCGACTGTTGATTTATTGAAGAAAATTCTCGCGATTTGCTTGAGAGGGCCATCAGATTTTGGCCTCGAGGTATAACTCCGAGTATAAACTGTCTTAGTGCGCAGCCGGGGCGTGGGTTAAACACCATGGTCGTCTGCCCGGAACCGGACTAGGAGCGCAACTGCGAACCTTGGAGCCACTGAAAGTCTGCAAATTGCCGAGGAGACCCACCATTAATACCTCAATGAAATGCGTTGCTATTGCGCTAATCGGCGTGCTAGGGAGCGCGGCTACTGCGTATGCGCAACAGGCCTCGCCCGGTGTGACCACGCAACCGTTGAATCCGGCCTCCCCTCCGACGGCACCCGACGCCACCACAAATTTGGCTACGACTGCTCCCAGTGCGGGATCACAGGGTCAGCAGACGAATAACGCGCGTCCCAAACCTGAGATTATCAAGGAGGCACGCCGGGATGGCTACGCCCTGAAGACCATGAGCGGCAACTATGTCTTTTGCAAGACCGAAGCTAAAGTCGGAACGCGGCTTACCACCGAGAAATGTATGGGTATTGATTCGTTCGCATTGATGCTGCAGCAGCAGGACCGGGACCGGGATTGGTTGCGGTCGACAATCGAGGGCTTCCACTGTGATATCAAAACTGGCTGTTAGTGCCTCTGTTTGCGCCGTGCAATTTATTTACAGCTCAGGTTTGAACAGGAACATCTCGGATGGACGCTCAGTAGTACATCCTGGTCCGATATCAGAGGATCGTAAGCTGCGCCTGCTCATTTAATGGGTGCTTTCTCGGCGTTCGTAAGTTCACGCATCCAACTTGAGCGCGCTTCCGGGCAGCCGTGAATTTCGACTTGGATATGAAGAGCTCCCGCCATGCAGAGTTCAGCGATCACCTTGCACGATACCAGCCGGGGTGGAAACGCTTTAACGCAAACCGCCGGTCTGCGGCGGTTTCCTGGCAGATACACTGTTACGGCCTATTCCACACACCGATCGCCACTTGATCGGCAATTCGCCAAGGACGCTCCGCGCCGCATTTAACGCCGCGCAGGCGCCAGGGAAACAAGCCGCCTGTTGAGCAACGAACCTGTCAGCGCCCCGCTCCGTTTGATAAGGCTGAACCTGCCCATCGCGCCCACCGAGTTGGCGCGAATGTCCAGGCCATGGGCGGCGCGCTGCATCAAACCTGAAGCACAACTGAGCAAGACCGATCCCCGCAAGTCTCCCGCGCCCTCAGTGCCGCCGCCACCGTAGTCCTGGGGCCGGGACCGGCGCGAGCAAAATCGGCGAGTACGTAATGCGTCACGCTCGCGCCAACCGTTGTAATATTCGTAAATGTGAGGAGGCGCCATGAAGCCGAGCAAGATCGTTTCGCGAGACGAATGGCTCACCGCACGCAAGGCGTTGCTCAAGAAGGAAAAGGCGCACATGCGCGAGGGGGACAGGCTCGCCTCCGAGCGACGAGGGCTTCCCTGGCTGAAGATCGACAAGACCTATACGTTCGAAACCGAGGAGGGCCGCAAGACGCTCAAAGACCTCTTCAATGGCCGCGGCCAGCTCGTCGTCCATCATCTGATGTACGGCCCCGAATGGAATGCCGCGTGTCCCGGTTGCTCCTTTCAGGCCGAGCACATCGAGGGACCGGCCCAGCACCTCCCCCATCACAACGTGACAATCGTAGCTGTCTCCCGCGCGGCGCTCGCCAAGATTCTCACGTACAAGTCGCGCATGGGCTGGCGCTTCGAATGGGTGTCGGCCTTCGGTAGCGATTTCAACTACGACTTCCACGTCTCGTTCACGAAGGAGCAAATGGACCAGGGCCGGATCGACTACAACTTCGGAACGATCACGACAGACGGTCGATACATAAGCGAGGAGCTTCCAGGTCTGAGCGTTTTCTTGAAGGATGAACGCGGCGATGTCTTACTCACATACTCCACGTATGCCCGTGGACTCGACATGCTGCTGGGCACGCATCATTACCTAGACCTGACACCGGAGGGCCGCAACGAGGCAGGTTATCCCGGATGGCCGCGCCGTCACGACGAATACGCAGCTTCGTCGACGAGATGACGCTCAGCGACCCACCAGAGCACCAGCAATTGTTCCTCGGTCAGTAGATTCCACTAGGGACGGAAAGCGAAAACGGGTGTATTGATGTAGGTACCCGTCCGCCGAGTTCTGGTTGAACCTTCAGAGGCTGTTCGAGTTACGTGTGGCAGAACGGAAAAGCGGCGCAGATATCAAAGCCCTGCCTCGCCTTCGCGATCACGCCGCATAGCTCCGATGTCGATGAACAAAACATCAATGCTATTTCTAATTTGCACCAGAACGATCCTTGCTGGCCTCGTGCTTCTGGTGTTCGCGGACGGGCGGAAAAGACAAGCGCGGACAAACCCACGATCACTTCTGCCCGCACCCCGATACCTTGTTGTTCTTCATCGTGACATCGGGCCCGAGGTTCTCAAAATAGGTTGGACCCAACGTGTTATCGCTCAGGCAAGTGTTTTCTATTGTCAAGTGGTTTACAGGTTCGGTCGGAGTCGTGTTGCTGGTGTCGCTCCAGATGCCATATTGAGCGTTCCCGGTCGCGATTGCGGAATCAACAGTGATCCATTCGGTTGCCCTGAACGTGGAGCTTGAGTGGGCAATTTCAATGCCCGAATGCCCATTTCCGAAGCTGCCTGTCCTGGGGTCCAAATTCGAAATCAGGATATGCTGCACTCCATCCATGTTGATGCCGCCACCCGAGTTATTCTTCACGGTGTTGTCGATCACAGAAATATAAGTGCCATGTAACTCGATCCCGTCAGCAGTGGTGCCATTCGAGCTTGCCGAGCCATCCTGGAATGTGTTCTTCCAGATGAGGGCGTTCTTAGTGCAGACCGTCAAATCGATCTGGCCGCCGTTATCGCCGAAGGGGATCGTGTTGGAATGGTTGTTCGTAAACACGTTTTCTGAGATCGTCACATTGGTCATTTCACCCAGAAGCGCGGGCTCGCCTGCATTCTCGAACACCGATCGCTTCACCGTCACATTGCTCACGAACTTCTTGGAGGCGCATTCCTGATAAGTAATGCCGCTGTTGTCTCCTGTGGCGTCCGACCACATTCCGTAGACCACCGGATTGCCGAAGTAACACTCGTCGACAACCACGTCTCCCGCTCCAGCCCCGTAAAGGCCAAGCCCGATATTGGGAGAATTAATGAAAGAGCAATTCTCGACAAGCAAATTCTTGACAACGAAGATTGAGACGTCTGGATTGTACGAGTAATAATGCTCTGCGTTCTGGGCTCGATTCCCGTCGAAGGTCAGATCGCGGATTGTGATGGACTTCAAGGTCGTCCCAATCGCATTCACGTCGCTGATCAAAGCGCCGTCGAAGCCTGGGGCGCGTTGCAACGTGGTTTCAAGCAGGGAGCCGAGCATGGTCCCTTCGATGGTTATGTTGGACCTGCCAAGGGCGATTGTCTCGCTCACGGGATAAATGCCGGCATCGAGCTTGCAAACCGGATCGTGGCCACTTGCGCCCATGCATTGGACGAAATCTGGAAAAGAAACGGCGCCCGCTGTTCGAACGAACAGCAGGCCTGAGATGCCCAGTATCAGGGGAATCCGCACCCACGATCCTCCCTGATTACTTTCGCCGCAGCACGGGCCAAGAACGGTTGACGGCGGCCCCCGCTCGCGGCACAAACTCCCTTGATTGTACCGTTCCCTCGGTGTGTTACAAGGCCAAAGATCGATTTGCACTCGGAGTGGCCAGCGATTTTGGGCTGCCCGGGCCCGCTCGAGGAGGGAAAGCGGAGCAGATATTCGAGCCTGAGTATTGCGAAGGTCTGTTAGCGCTGCGCCACTAACTCATCTTTCGCCTGAAGCTTCTGTAGAGCGACTTGGGTCGCTTCGTTCAAGGTCGTCAGCTCCGCCATCTGTTGCTGCATCCGAACTTGCTCCGCTTGAAACGCCAGCTGCTGTTTCTTTAAGTCGCGAATTTCTGCCGCTTGCCGCTGCACTTGCTTTAGAACCCTCGTCATATAAGCCGTCTTGACGTTTGCGCCGGGGGGAGGACTCGCGGTCCCGAGCTGCCCGTTCGCGTCAACCACCACGTAATCGCAGCAGACACCGGGGTTTTCGTAGATACCAGCAATAAACGTCTGCGTTTGCGTGCCTTGTGTGCCGATCCTGATCGTATCGCTTTCACCTGCCTCGCCCTGACTGTCGATGTCAATATTGTTGTCGCCCGTCGTCAGGGCAAAGCCAGCCTTCCATCCCAAGGCGACGTTGTACCGGCCGCTCTTGTTCTTATAGAGCGATTCGTATCCGACGGCCGTGTTGAAACTGGCGGTGGCGGTATACAGCGCGTTTTCTCCGTAGGCGGTGTTTTGGCTGCCATTCTTGTTGGATAAGAGCGCTTGGTATCCTGAGGTGGTGTTATCGGAGCCGGTCTGGTTGGAAGAGAGCGCGTTGTATCCGGAGGCGGTGTTGTTGTTGCCTGTCGTGGTGAGATTGAGCGCGCCCAGCCCGGAGGCGGTGTTGTAGCTGCCGGTCGTGTTCGAATAGAGAGCGGCGACGCCGTAGGCGGCGTTCCCAAAGCCGGAAATGTTCGAATAGAGCGCGCCGACGCCGGAAGCCGTGTTGCTGGCACCGCTGGCGTTGGAGTAAAGCGCTTGGTACCCGGCGGCGGTGTTGTAATTACCCGAGACGTTGGAATAAAGCGCGCCTGACCCTGTGGCAGTGTTCTGATAGGACGTCGTGTTGGAATAGAGCGCCTCGTACCCTGAGGCGGTGTTGTCGTTGCCGGTCGTGTTGCTTCGGAGCGCCCTCGACCCGGAGGCGGCGTTGTTGTTGCCAGTGTTGAGATAGAGCGCCTCGTACCCTGAAGCGGTGTTGTCGTTGCCGGTCGTGTTGCTTTGGAGCGCGTTCGACCCGGAGGCGGTGTTGCTGCCGCCCGTCGTGTTGGAAAAGAGCGCCTCGTACCCGGAGGCGGTGTTGTTGCCGCCGCTCGTGTTGGTTGTGAGCGCGCTGTACCCGGCGGCGGTGTTGTACTCGCCGCCGTTCGTGGCGGCAGGGCCGCCGAGCGCGCGGGTCCCCATTCCTGTGTTGAAGCTGTTGTCGGTCGTGCTCGTGTCGTTCGAGGACGGCACTTGAGCGAACGCCGTTCCTGCAAGCGCGAATGCGCCGATCGTGAGTAACAAAGACTGATAGATTTTCATGGCGTAAGACCTCGTGCGTTAACGCATCTGTGTATGAAACCGAGCTTACTCTGCCGCCAGACCGATTCCCACCGATCGCGCGGCACGACCTCGGCACGCATCGGTGTCTCGAGCACTCTGGCAAAGCTGCAGCCAACTTATTTGGTCCCTGCCTCAATCACCGCGATAAGCACACGATCATGGAGCGATAGTGCATATCTGAATTCCATAAAATGGAAATACCATTTCCATCTTATGGAATGTTAATATCCCTTCGACAGGACCTGGAATTAGCGTTCTTTGATCTTCAGTGTGGGCTGACCTGGGGCTGCGAGTCCGAACGATTTCCCGGCTAGCTTTTCGCCTTCACCGCACTGCCGGCTGCGCCATGCCAGGCGATTGCGGTGCAGGCTCCTTTAGTGCCCGCTGCGCGCAGATACTGAGATTCTCGTAGACTCCGTCGGATAGCTCGATCGCCGACAAACACAAGGGTTGACCACTGCGCACGAGCCAGCAGCGGCCCACGCCGGCGCTTCGCCCCGCCTGGATATCAGAAGCACGGTCTCCCACCAAAATCGAGGCCGCCAGGTCGATGTTGAGCGCAATGGCAGCTCGTTCGAGCATGCCCGGCTTAGGCTTGCGACAAGAGCAATCCAGACGGTAGCCTTCGATCTTCGCATCGGGCAGATGCGGACAGTGCTCCACGGCGCTGAGGTGCACTCCGGCAGCCGCTAGTTCTTCTTGCATGTGGCGTGTCAGTCGCCAGTCTGCATCCTTCAGCCGCACTAGCCCGGATCGTTTTAGCCCCGCAAACTCCTCTGCATCAGCTGGCTCCGCAGCGAGCACCTTGCCCGGCCCGCTCAAATTCTCAAGCGGTGAGGCCATGTTCATCTCCAATCAACCAGAGCTTGGGTTGCTTCATTACTCGCGTTACAAAAGCCTTTCTGTCGTGAATCCGCCGGTCGAACTCCCGTGACGTATAGACGGTGGGATTCACCGTGCGGCCGAGATCAATGGAGGCCTTCTCCAAGGCGGAGAAAACATCACCGTAACTCACGCTGTCACTGACGATCATCAAATCGATGTCGCTGCTTGACGTATCCTGTGCTTTTGCGACCGAGCCATAGACAAACGCAGCCCTAATCCGTGGAGCCAGCGGCGACAATGCGGTACGCACGATATCAGCGAGACCGAACGTTTTGAGCACAAGGCCATGAAGCTCCTCGAAGACTGGGGAAGCGTCGTTAGCTTGATAATGCTTCTGATTCCCCTGACGCCGCACCGTAACCAAGCCAACGGCAGCCAGTTTGGCCAGTTCGCGCTGCACGGCACCCGTGCCCGAACGCGCAAGCGCGATGATTTCGTTCGCATAGAAGCTGCGGGCTGGATTGCCAAATAGAACGCTCAGCACGCGCCGCTGAACCTTCCTAAATAGCGCGTTAGCCAAGCCCGCGGATGCGCGTTGATTCGAAGCAGTCGGTTGCGCCTTTATTCCCATATTGGGTTCTATCATACCTATTTTGGGGTTCTTTATCAACTCAAATGCAGGCCAGGGGCGGCATCGAACCAGCGATTCGATTAGTGGAAAGGGAAGGACTCGAACCCTCGACCCCGGCATTATGAGCCGCCGGCTCACATTAACATCAATGGAATCATGTACTTATAATGACGCCAGAATTACCGGTGTTTTTGCCCGTTTACTGAGGTGTGACGGCCATCGAAATCTCGATACCATGGAGGTTGTTGAAATTTTCAACAACGAATTCCCGAATATATGGCCACGGTCAATTTCAGCGTCCCCGATGACGTCAAAGCCGAATTCGACAAAACCTTCGGAGGACAAAACAAAAGTGCGGTAATTGCGGACCTGATGCGGAAGGCGGTCGCCGACGCAAAGCTGCGCAAGCGGCGCGTTGATATATTTCGTACGCTGACGCAGAGGCGAACGGAGCGGCCATCGTTGTCCGACGCGCAGATCCGGATATCTCGGAATTCGGGCAGATCGTGATTGCTGTTATAGACGCAAGCGTGGTGATCAAGTGGCTCCTGCAAGACCCGGAACGCGAAGCCGGTACAGACAGGGCTACGGAGCTAATGAACTTGGTGACAAACGGTGATCAGAGCGTCTTGCAGCCCATTCACTGGCTTGTCGAAGTCGGCGCTGTACTTGCGCGCGATAGTCCTGCAACAGCGGCCGATGACGTGGCGATGTTGACCGCCCTAGAATTGCCCACCACCGACGACCTTGAGGTGTTGCGACGGGGAGTAGAGCTTGCGATAGGGCTCAAGCAGCACCTGTTTGACACCTACTATCATGGAGTGGCGCTGGAAACTCCGGACTGCGTACTCGTGACCGCGGACGAGCGCTACCTCCACGTAGCACATTCGAAGGGCCGCATCGTAAGTTTGACGGAGTGGAAATAGTGTCATCGACTAAGTCAATCCTCATCCTATGATCGATCGACCAGCACGACACTGAGAGCCCTAGCGCGGCTTCCAATCACTAGCACTTACCTTGCGCTTACGCCGGAAGCGCTCAACATTATGCATCATGTATATAATTGATTTTATGGTGGAAAGGGAGGGACTCGAACCCTCGACCCCGGCATTATGAGCCCGGTCGTTGGCTCAAGCTAATCTGCAAATTCAACAACTTGCCATGGGATGCCCGTTGCAGTTTGGCACCACGAAGCACAACCGAGCACGACCGGTCCCCGCAAAACTCCCGCAGGAATTAGGGTCAAGAATGGGCCCGTAGCCTAATGTGGTGTACGATGTGTATCGGGGCCCACATTGGAATCCACAGTCCGTGAAGACAATTCAGATGACCATCGACGAGCGTCTTCTCAAGCTCGTCGATAAAATAACCCGAGCCCGAAAGACTACCCGGTCGGCGTTCATTCGCGATGCGCTCGAAGCGGAGATCCGGCGACAGCGTATTCACGGAGACGAGGTCCGACACGCTGACGGCTACGCCAACAAGCCAGTTGCGCCCGGTGAGTTCGATATCTGGCTTAGCGAACAGGACTGGGGTACATCGTGAATCGGGGGGACATTTGCTGGTACACGTTCAAGCCACCGGACAAGAAGCGTCCGGTGCTTATCCTCACACGCGATTCGGCGATCGCCGTGCTGCACTCGGTCACCGTAGCACCGATCACCTCTACGATCCGTGGTATCCCCACTGAGGTGGTCCTGACAAAGACCGACGGGTTGCCAACCACCTGCGCGGCAAATTTTGACAATCTCCAGACCGTGCCCAAAAGCAATATCGGCAATCGGATTGCCCGATTAACGATGCAGAAGATGAAAGAAGCTGGCGCAGCGACTTCATTCGCGCTCGGCTTCGACGACGAGTGAGCCCGACGCGCTTCTCGGGGGCTCATATGGGAAATTCCGTCCGCGCGCCGCAAGGTCTCTATCAGTGATGCCAACCGTCGCAGACTCTGCAACGCGATAGTAGGATGAACGTCGACAATCCTTGGAGTGGTCAAGCGCGGCAGAAAGAAATCGCGTCAATCCCTGCAACAACCCCCGTCAGGAATCTAGCATGACACTTGAACAGATCTTCTACCTCAGTCAGTCCGTGGCATCGGTCGCTGTAGTGGGCTCACTGATTTATCTTGGGCTGCAGGTGCGCAGCGCAGAACGCAGTCAGCGCGCGATCATGCAACAGGGGCGTGCGGACCGCGCATCTAATGCCGCGCTGGCTATTGCTAGCCCCGAACTGGCGCGTGTTTTTCAAAAAGGCGCGGCGGGAGATCCGACACTCACGCGCGAGGAACTCACTCAATGGATGATGATGTGCCGAGCACTGTTTCTAAGCGGAGAAGATTCACTCTTGCAGTACAAGGCCGGGCAGCTCGATCGACGCGCATACGATAGCTATGTTGCAGGCGCCCGCTTCTGGATGGCATCAACTGGGATGCGCACCGCATGGAAGCTGTCGGCCGGACAATTCGGTCCCGAGTTTCGCGACTTCGGAAACGCTCTTCTGACGCAGATCTCCGCGACGCAAGGTGCGGACGCATATTCCGAGTGGCAGAGATACTTGAAATCGGAATCGCCTGCGGCTGGGGTTTAGCCAATGCGAACCGGCCACTGACGAAGACCCAAAGCCCGAACAATCAAACAGGAAATGGGCTGACGTCGCCCGAGTGCCCGTAGATTGTGGTGGAAAGGGAGGGACTCGAACCCTCGACCCCGGCATTATGAGTGCCGTGCTCTAACCAGCTGAGCTACCTTTCCACGCTGGGGGGCCGGATTGTCCGGGCGTGTCCTCAAGGGTGTCAAGGACACTGACGGGGCAAGACCGAACTACACGTTGAATCGAAAATGCATGACATCGCCCTCGCGGACGACGTATTCCTTGCCTTCCAGACGCAGCTTGCCGGCATCACGGGCGCCTGCCTCCCCCCGTCCGGCGATGTAGTCCGAGAACGCGATTACCTCGGCGCGGATGAAGCCGTGTTCGAAATCGGTATGGATGACCCCTGCCGCCTGCGGAGCGGTGGCGCCTGCGCGTACTGTCCAGGCACGCACTTCTTTGGGACCGGCCGTGAAATAAGTCTGCAGCCCTAGCAAGCTGTAAGCGGCGCGGATCACCCGGTTTAGCCCCGGTTCAGCCAGGCCAAGCTCTGCCAAGAACTCAGTGCGGTCAGCCTCCTCGAGCTGTGCGATTTCCGCCTCGATGGCGGCACAGACTGCCACAGCAACGGTGCCTTCGGCGCGCGCGCGCTCTTCAATAGCACTCAAATAGGGATTATTGCTGAAGCCGTTTTCCGCGACGTTGGCCACGTACATGACGGGCTTCGCCGTCAGCAGATGCAGGTCGCGCAGATCGCGACGCTCCGCTTCGGTGAGCGGCATTGCCCGTACCGGGCGGCCCGCATTAAGTTCGTGTTTGACGCGCTCAAAAAGCGTCTTCTTGCGCAGGACGTCCTTCTCACCGCTTTTCGCAGCCTTCGCTGCACGATCAAGACCTTTCTCGAGAGTCGCGAGATCGGCAAGCGCAAGCTCGGTATCAATCGTGTCGATGTCAGAGAGTGGATCGATGCGTCCGGTCACATGCACGATATCAGCGCTGTCAAAGGCGCGTACGACGTGCGCGATCGCATCCACCTCACGGATGTGTGAAAGGAACTGATTTCCGAGACCCTCCCCCTGCGATGCGCCCGCTACGAGTCCAGCGATATCAACAAATTCCACAGTCGTCGGCAGGATCTTCTCGGGCTTTGCAATCGCTGCCAGTTCGGCCAGGCGCGGATCCGGAACAGGCACGACGCCGACATTCGGGTCGATCGTGCAGAACGGATAGTTCTCTGCGGCGATCTGCGCACGCGTGAGCGCGTTGAAGAGCGTGGACTTACCCACATTGGGCAAGCCGACGATGCCGCACTTGATGGCCATCAGACGCTCTCGCGGCTCGTGTGCAGACGGTGCATTGCCTGCTGTGGCCCCTCTGCAAGAAGTATCGGCATGATATCGGCAGCGGCGTCTATGCTTTGGCGAATCAAAATATCTTCCTCAATTGTCGGGCGGCTCAGCACATAGCCTAAGACTTTGTCGCGATTGCCCGGATGCCCGATCCCCAATCGTAGACGCCAGAAATCCACACCCAGCTGGGCGATCACATCGCGCATGCCGTTGTGACCGCCCGCGCCGCCACCTTCTCTCAGGCGCGCAACGCCGGGCGGCAGATCAAGATCGTCATAAGCGACGAGGATCTCGGCTGGCTGCGCCTTGTAAAAGGCGGCAACGCTCTGCGCAGCAGCGCCGCTGCGGTTCATGAAACCCATCGGCTTCAGCAGCCACAGGTCAGCGGCACCAACCCTGATGCGTGCCAGTTCGCCATGATGGCGGGGCTCAAGGCTAAACGCGCCGCCGTGGCGGCGCGCCAGCTCCTCGACAAACCCGAAGCCCGCGTTGTGACGCGTGCGCGCGTACTCCTCGCCGGGGTTGCCGAGGCCAATAATGAGCTTGAGCGAAAGGCCCGGCATGGCAGAGCCGCAGCGTTATTTCTTGCCGCCCTCCTTCTTGGCGGGCGCAGCTTCCTTTTTGTCCTCCTTCTTGCCCTCGGCTTTGCCCTCGGCAGCGGCGGGTGCCGCGCCGGCAGCAGCGGCGGGTGCGCCCTCGGCACCCGGCACAGCAGTGGCCGCAGCGGCCGCTTCCGCAGCAACGGGCTCGGGCTCTGCCGCTCGCGGGCTATGGATCGAGACGACGGGGGCATTGCGCCCATGTCCGAGTTCCGGAATGAGCACGCCCTCGGGCAGGGGAATGTCGGACAGGAACAGCGTGTCGTTCAAGTTCATGCCGGACAGATCGAGTTCCAGAAACTCCGGCAAGTCCTTCGGCAGGCAGGTCACTTCGACGTCCGCACGCATGTGCGAAACGATACCGCCCTGAGACTTGACGCCCGGAGATGCCGCCTCACCCTTGAAATGAATGGGCAGGCGCAGGCGGATCTTCTCGTTCTCGACCACGCGCTGCAGATCGACGTGCACCACCGAATGTCTCGCCGGATGCATCTGCACGTCCTTGATGATGGCTTCCTGGGTTTGGCCGCCGATATTGACGCGCACGATCGAAGAGTAGAATTTTTCGCTTTCGATCATGGTCAACAGATTCTGTTGATCAAGAACGATTGCCTGCGGGCCTAATGGGCCGCCGTAAAGAATGGCCGGAACCTTGCCCGTGTGACGCAGGCGGCGGCTCGCACCTTTGCCTTGCATCTCGCGGGGGTCCGCGCCGAAGGTGAATGAAACACGCATGATTTTCTCCAACAACAGTTACCAACAAGACGCCGCCCCGCGACCAAGGCAGCGCCACCTTAAAATCAGTCCACGTACAGTGAACTCACCGATTCCTCATCGCGGATGCGGCGGATCGTTTCGGCGAGAAGCGCCGCCACGGAAAGCTGGCGGATGCGCCCGCACCGTTTGGCGGCTTCCGACAGCGGGATCGTATCCGTGACCACCAACTCATCGAGCGCCGATTCAACGATCCTCGCAACCGCCCCGCCCGAGAGCACCGGATGCGTGATATAGGCGATGACTTTTGTCGCGCCCTCATCCTTCAATGCCTGCGCCGCGCGGCACAGCGTGCCGGCGGTGTCCACCATGTCATCGACGAGCACGCAAGTCTTGCCGGTGACCTCGCCGATGATGTTCATGACCTTCGACTCGTTCGGCCGCGTGCGCCGCTTGTCGATGATGGCAAGCTCCGCATCATCCAGACGCTTGGCAAAGGCGCGCGCGCGCACGACGCCGCCAACGTCCGGAGAAACAATGACGACGTTTTTATGGCCCTGCTTCCACGCATCGCCCAGAAGCACCGGGGAGGCGTAGACATTGTCCACCGGGATGTCGAAAAACCCCTGGATCTGGTCGGCATGCAGATCGATCGTCAGCAGCCGATTGACGCCGGCGCTCGATATCATGTTGGCGACGAGCTTGGCCGTGATCGCCGAACGCGTGGCCCGTGGCCGGCGATCCTGCCGCCCGTAGCCGAAGTATGGCACGACCGCGGTGATGCGCGCGGCGGAGGCGCGGCGGCAGGCATCCACCATGACGAGAAGCTCCATGAGACTGTCGTTCGCGGGCGGGCAGGTCGGCTGCACGATGAAGACGTCGCGCTCGCGCACATTCTCCATGAGCTCGATGTTCACCTCGCCGTCGCTGAAGCGACCCACAAAGGCGCGCCCCAACGGCGTCGTCAAATAACGAGCGATGTCGTGCGCCAAACCCGGGTTGGCATTGCCCGCAAAGATTGCGAGTGTGTCGCTCGTAGTCACCGCCTCATCTCTCCGATGGCGCGCCGCGCGCCTTACAACAAATGGCTGGGGTGGAAGGATTCGAACCTCCGTATGGCGGGATCAAAACCCGCTGCCTTACCACTTGGCGACACCCCAGCAAAGTCGCTCATGCACGGGAGAGGTATTCAACCCCCGTGCGACGAATCCCGTCCAGCGATCCGGCACGCGCGCCGCAACGCCCGCGGCTTCTGCCGCGCTCGTGAACGCTGCGAAGACGCAAGATCCCGTCCCCGTCAGATGCGCAGGCGCCGCTTGCGAGAGCCACTCGAGCGCCGCGCGAACCTCCGGGTAGCGCGCGCTCACCACCGGCTCGCAATCGTTGTGGCCGCCCGATTCGAAAAAGCCGCGTATTGTGATGAGCGGGGAATTTCGTGTCAATTCAGGGGCCTGGAATACTTCGGCGGTGCCGACAGAGACCCCCGGACGAACGACGACATACCAGCGCTCCGGCAGCTCCACACTTGTCAGCTCCTCGCCCGTCCCTTCCGCCCAAGCCGATGAACCGTGAAGGAAAACCGGTACATCCGCACCGAGGCCCCCCGCAAGCTCGGCGAGCTTTGCCGGGGGAAGATCGCACCCCCAGAGGCGATTTAACACCAGAAGCGTCGTTGCCGCGTCCGAACTGCCGCCTCCCAGGCCGCCCCCGATCGGGATGCGCTTGACGAGCCGCAGCGAGGCGCCCAGGGTTGTGCCGCTTGCGCGCTTCAGCGCGCGGGCGGCACGCACCATGAGGTCATCCTCGGGAGCGACGCCGGCGGGGCCCGCGACGCGCTCGATCTGTCCGTCGCGCCGTGGCGCGACGCCGATGCTGTCGCACAGGTCGATGAGCTGAAAGAGAGTCTGCAGATCGTGGTAGCCGTCGCTGCGGCGCCCCGTCACGTGCAAAAAGAGATTGAGCTTCGCAGGCGCGGGCCAGAGCGTCTCCAGCGGTGCCGAATGGGTGCCCGAAGGTGAAGCGCTCACGAGTCCCAGTGATCGACGATGAGGCGCACGCGCACCGCCGCGCGCTGCAGAGTCATCCGCCCGGGAAGCCATTCGCCCTTGACGACTACGTAGTCAGCGTAGTCAATCTGCCAGTCGTTCTGCTGCAGGCTCGTCAGGCGCCGTTCGACGTCGACGACTTCCACCGCGGGGCTGGACGGATCGGGAACGCCGAGGATCCAATAGCGCAGGCTCGCAAGCGGCGCATCAAAGCCAAGGCGCGTCCTAAGCTCCGTGCGCGCCGCCTCACTGTCGAGCCGCTCGCCGCGCGCATTCACCAGACTTAATGTGGTGCCGTCACTCGTCACGTGCATGCCGCCGACGCCGAGCGGGCCGTCAAGAGCTAGCGTCGACTGCGTGCCGTTCTGTGCCCAGTGCACGCTCGCCGTGAATCCGTCCGCGCCGGATGCGACCGCAACCCGGCCCTTGATCTGGAAATGCTCACGGCCCTGCAGTGCCGCGCGTCGCGCCTCCCAGGATTCGGGAGCGGCGGGAGGCGCCGGCAGCGTTCGGCATCCGCTCATGAGGGTGGCGATCGCGAGCAATGCGACGAGGGCTGCGCGCGTCATGGCTTGGCAGGCGGCAGGAGCCGCGCCATCGTGCTCTTAACGAGCGGCGCGGCTGGATCGCGCGCCAGTGCCCGGGCCCACACGTTGCGCGCCTGGGTCTGATCGCCGCTCTGCCAGAGCGCTTCACCTAAATGCGCGGCGATGTCCGAATCCTGTCCGATTGCATAGGCGTGCGCGAGTATGGGCGCGGCGCCACGCGCATCGCCGCGCCTGAAGCGCACCCAGCCCAAGCTATCGAGGACCGCCGGATTATCCGGCGAGAAAACCAGAGCGCGCCGAATGAGCTTCTCGGCGCGCGGCAGCTCCTCGGCATGATCCGCAAGCGTGTAGCCGAGCGCGTTCAGCAAAGTCGGGTCGTCGGGCCGCTCGCTAATCAGCCGGTCGAGCGCTGCGACCGATTCACGCACGTTGCCGGCGCGTTCGAGCAGTACCGCGCGCTCGTATTCGAGTGCCGGATGCTTCGGATGCCTTTCGAGCGCAGCCTGCAGCAACGCAAGCCCGGCATCGGTCTCGTCGTGGTCGGCGAGCAGATGCACCTTGGTCAGCGTGAGCTCAAAGCTCTCCTCGGGATGCGCCACCGCGTACTCATCGAGCAGCGCAAACGCGGCGGCGCGATTCTCCGGCAGCAGGATGGCCGCCGCGCGGGTGCGCGCCGTGAGCCCCAGCGACGAATTCTCCAGCTGCCGGTAGCCGGCGAGCGCCGCCGCCGAATCGCCGTCGCGCGCTGCAATGTCGGCCAAATACAGGATGACGCCTTCGCCGACCTCGCCGCGCGAGGCAAGATCAGCGAAGCGCCGCTGAGCCTCGGGCAGATCGCCCTCCTGGAAGGCGAGCAGAGCCAGGCGCTGATCAACTTCGGCCGAGGAAGCTCCCGCCGCCCGCAGCCGTTCGAGTTCCTGGCGGGCCTCTTCGCGCCGGTCAAGTGCGACCAATACCTCGGCGAGCTCGAAGGTGTAATTTTTCGGGTCGCCGGCCATTACCTCCTGGGCGCTCGCAATAGCCCGCGGTGCGTCAGACTCCATGACGTAGACACGTGTGAGTATCTGCTTCGCCGCGGTCAGGCTCGGTTCGAGCTCGAACGCCTGCTGGGCATAACGCTGAGCTCTTTCGGGGTCGTAGGCCTCAAGCGCCAGTTGCGCCAGGAGTGTGAGCGTTTCGGGTGAGGGCTTGGGTCCGGCCGCAGCGCTCATGACGGCGAGCACCGCCGGTGCCTCGGCCTCTTCAAGGAGAGTGGTCGCAAGCTTACCCGTGCGCTCGTTCGCGTTTGCGCCGGGCGTCTGTATGACGGTTTGTGCAGCCGCGACTGCCGCCGGAATCCTGTAGAGCTTCACGGCAATGGCGGCGTAGGTGGTGGCCGCGTCGAGGTCCGTCGGCGCCAATGCGCGCCAACGCTGCACCGACTGCCAGGCGGCGGGAAGATTCTCGCAGGCGAGCCCCACTTCGCTCGCGCGACGCGCGACGGCGACTGCGCTCTGCGCCGCCGCCGCGGCGTAATCCTCGGCGGCGACCCTGCAGTCGCCGCGCTCGAGCGCGAGCTCCGCCAGGAGCGTGAGCGTACTCGGATCGCGGCCCTGCTCCGGCGCAGTCTGTGTGGTGCGTGCCGCCGAGCAGCCCCCCGTCACGATGACCGCCGCAGCCGCAACCATCCCCACCACGCTGATCCCATGCCGACTCATGGAACTCACTATAAAGTGTCTGGCCATGCCGCGCATCGCGCGCACCACAGCTCGATGGATATGAAGGACTCGATCCGCCAACGCATCGAAAGAATGACCGATCGCTTCGAGGAGGTCGGGCGGCTGCTCGCCGCGCCGGAAATAGCCGGGGGTTCGCAGCAATTCCGCGACCTGTCGATGGAATATGCGCGACTGCAGCCGATGGCCGAACGCTATGGCCGCTTCCAGGATCTCGAGCGCTCACTGACGGCCGCCGAGGCGCTCCTGACGGATTCGGACGCCTCCATGCGCGCGCTGGCGGCGGAGGAGGTCCTCTCTGCCCGCCAGGGACTGGCGACCGCCGAGCCCGCACTCCTGCAGATGCTCATCCCTGTCGACCCGCGCGACGACCACAACATCTTCCTGGAGATCCGCGCCGGTACCGGAGGCGACGAGGCGGCGCTCTTTGCCGGGGATCTGCTGCGCATGTACGCCCGCTATGCCGAATCCAAGGGATTCACCGTGGAGGTGGTGAGCGAGAGCCCCGGAGAGCACGGCGGCTACAAGGAGATCATCAGCCGCATCGCCGGCCGCGGTGCCTTTGCGCGCTTCAAGTTCGAATCCGGCACGCACCGCGTCCAACGGGTACCGGCCACCGAAGCGCAGGGCCGGATCCATACCTCCGCCTGCACCGTTGCCATCCTTCCGGAGCTTGAGGAAGTCGAGGCGATCGACATCAATCCGGCGGATCTGCGCGTAGACACCTACCGGGCCTCGGGCGCCGGGGGCCAGCACGTGAACAAGACCGACTCGGCCGTGCGCATCACGCACGTGCCAAGCGGCATCGTGGTCGAATGCCAGGACGAGCGCTCGCAGCACAAGAACCGCTCGCGCGCCATGGCACTGCTGAAGGCGCGGCTCCTCGCCGCAGAGCAGATGAAGCAGGACACCGCGCGCGCGCAATCCCGCCGCCTGCAGGTCGGCAGCGGCGACCGCTCCGAGCGCATCAGGACCTATAACTTTCCGCAGGGCCGCGTCACCGATCACCGCATCAATCTCACGCTCTATAAGCTCTCTGACATCATGAACGGCGCGCTCGATGAGCTTCTCGACGCTCTGCAGCGTGAGCATCAGGCGGAAGAACTCGCAGCAGCCGAATGAATCTCTTTGTCGACAGCGTGACGGGAGTGGATGTTGCGCTGGCGGTTGCAGGCCCTGGCGCCCGCGCCTTCGCATTCGTGCTCGACTTCGCCTTTCGCACGATCCTCGCCATCGCCTGGTACGTCGTGGCGGCCGCGCTCTACAACCAGCACTTCAGCATCGCGCGGCCGCTCGAACCGGACGGCGCCTGGTTCACGCTAGTCGTGGGGCCGCCGCTTGCGATCTTTCTTCTCTATCACGTCCTCCTCGAGGTCCTGATGAGCGGGCGCACGCCCGGCAAGCGCCTGGCGGCTCTGCGCATCGTTGCGCGCGATGGCGCGACCCCCACCGTCGGCGCGCTCCTGGTGCGCAATGTCTTCAGGGTGGTAGACAGTCTGCCGGTCGTGTACGGCGTGGGACTCGTGACCTCGATGGTCACGGCCGAACATGTGCGCATCGGCGACTTAGCCGCAGGCACCTTGCTCGTCTACGATCACCGCGATGCGCGCGCGCCAGCACGCGCTCAGGAGCGGCTAACGCTGTGGACGGCGGCGGCCGAGCGCGCGCGCCGCCTCGCGCGCGGCCGTGCGCTCGATGCAGCAGACGCGCAGCAGCTCGTCGATGACTACGCTCTCCTCGCCCACGATCTCGCCCGCACGCGGCGCGCCGCGCCCGACAGCGCCGCGCATCAGTATCTGGAGGGCGCTTATGCACGCGCGCATGCGACGCTCTATCACGGCGCGTGGCATCCGGGGGATGCGCTCCTGCGCCTGTTTCGCGACCAGCTGCCGGATGTGGTGCGCTGGCTGCGGCCGTACATCATGTGGGTCACGCTCCTCTTCGTGCTGTCCGTGTTTGCCGGCGGCTGGATGGTGCATACCTATCCTGCGCTCATTCGCCTGTTCGCATCCCCGGAATTGATCGCGACGGTCGAGCGCGGCGAGTTGTGGACGCACAGCCTGTTGAATGTCGTGCCCTCCTCCGTGCTGTCGCTGCAGATCCTGACGAACAACATCGTCGTCAGCATCTTCGCCTATTGCGCCGGCTTTCTCTTTGGCCTCGGGACGTTCTACATCGTGGGGCTGAACGGCCTCATGCTAGGAGCGGTGTTCGCGTTCACCGCGCAGCATGGGCTCGAGGGCGAGCTCTTCGGATTCATCGTGGCGCACGGCTGCGTTGAGATCTCCGTCATGTGCCTCTCCGGCGCCGCCGGCGCGGCAGTCGGCGAGGCTCTCATCCGGCCCGACACGCCGCGGCGCGCGGATGCTTTCCGCCAAACTGCGCTGCGTTCGGGGAAATTGCTGTTCGCGTGTGCGCTGCTCCTCGTCGGCACCGGATTGATCGAAGGCTACGTTTCACCTGACCCGCACTTTGCACTGTGGACGCGCATCTGCATCGGCGTCGGCTACTGGCTCTTCATGGTCGCGCTCTTGCGTGGCTGGCTCTTTGGCAGAAGCGGTAGCGCGCCGCTGCCGGCCTAGGGTCAAACGCGCCGCCGGCGCCGCAGCCGTTCGTACTCGGCGAAAACCGCCTCCTCGAGCGCATCCTCCGCGGCTGCGATGACCGGCGCGCCCAGTCGCCGCAATTGCAGACGCCGCGCTTCGCCGCGCCGCTCATGCTCGAGCGCCGCGAGCGCCACCCAGGGATCGCGCCGCAAGCGCGCCGGCTGGCGCGCAAGCTCGTGAATCTCTGCGCTCTGCACGCCGGCGACCACGACCAGATGCGGCGGGCACAGGAGCCGTACCGCGCGCGCGAGCGGCGCGCCCGCCGCCGTATCGTCGAGATCGGTGAGCACGATGACGAGGCTGCGATGCTTCAGAAGCGTGCGGATGGCAAGCGCAGCGCTCACCGGATCGGACTCGCCCGCCTGCACATCCAGGCGCGCAAGCGTGCCATGCAGGCGTGCGATTGCGCGCCGGCCGCGTTCCGGCGCGCACACGGCGAGCGGCCGGTCGGCAAAGACCACGAGTCCCACGCGATCATCGTTGGGCGTTGCAATCTGCGCAAAGCGCGCGGCGATGTTGGCATACAGGCCCAGGCGATCCAGGCGTCCGGCACGCACCCGACTGAAGCGGCCTGCATCGAGTGCTATGAGGATGTCCAGGTGCTGGTCCTCGTTGAATTCGCGCGTGATGAGCGCGCCGCTGCGCGCCGTCGCCTTCCAGTCGATGCGCGCGAGCGGATCGCCGCGCGTATAGGCGCGTAACTGGTAGAGCTCCGAGCCCGCGCCCAGCGCGCGGCGCGCGCGCAGCCCCGTGCGCCGTCCGCGCGGCCGCGCGCGTGCGAGCTGCATCGAATCGGGCGCGATGTTCATGAGCCGCGCGACCGCAAGTTCGCGCGGCCACCAGGCAAGCCCCGCCGCGCCCAAAGAGCGCACTGGCAAAGGCGGCCAGCGCTGCGGCCCGAGTCGCACCGGCAGGAGCGCGAACGTGTCGCGGGCGCTGCCGCCGCCCGGCACGCTGAGGCAGCGTGTTTCCGTGAGCGGCTCGAATCCGCCGGGCGTGACCGGGGCATATTCAATCCGCACGGCACGCCTGCCCGCGTTGCGGAACACGAATGCCGCGCTCTGCTCGCGGCCGAGCGCGGCGCGGGCCGCGCTCTCAACGTCAGCCCGTAAGGACACGCGCCGCATCAGAAACGCTTCGCAGCCGAGGCCGCACAGAAGCAGCGCGGCCGGCCAGCACCACAGCCGCGCCAGCGCCGGATCGTCGGACCACACGCCCGCGATGGCCAATATCGCCGTGGCCGCAAGCAGTGCATACGCTCGTTCCGATAAATGCATACGCGCTCAGCGCGGCACCGGAGTGTCGGCCAACAGGCCGCGCACGAGGTCGACGTCGCTTTGTCCCTCAAGCACGGCATCGGGACTGAGGATTAGCCGGTGAGCCATGACCTGCACGGCAACATCCTTGACGTCGTCCGGCGTTACGAACTCAGCGCCGCGCAGACCCGCGGCGATGCGCGCCGCGCGCAGCAGCGCGAGCGCCCCACGCGTCGACAGGCCGAGCAGTAGTCGGCCGTGCTCGCGCGACGCGCGCGCGAGGTCGAGCACATAGCCATAGAGCGCCGCAGCGACATGGATCTGCGCAACCTGCGCACGCGCTGCATCGAGGAGCGCTCGATCGAGGCGTGCAAGCCCCACGATGAGCGGTGCGTTGAGCTCGCCGCCGCCGTAGCGCTCCAGAACCTCGATCTCCGCCAGGCGCGCGGGATAATCCACGTCGATGCGCAGCATGAAGCGATCCAGCTGCGATTCGGGCAGCGGATAGGTCCCCTCGAATTCCCGCGGATTCTGTGTTGCGAGCACCATGAAGTCGCCGGGCAGGGCAAATACCGAGCGCTCAACGCTCACCTGCCGCTCTTCCATCGCCTCCAGCAGCGCCGCCTGCGTCTTCGGACCCGCGCGATTGATCTCATCGACGAGCACGACGTCGGCAAAGAGCGGCCCGGGACGAAAGACGAAACTGCGCTCGCGTTCATCGAACACATGCACGCCGATGATGTCGCTCGGCATGAGATCGGGAGTCCCCTGGATGCGCTTGAACTCACCTCCCAGGGCATGGGCCAGCGACTTCGCGAGCAGCGTCTTGCCCAGCCCCGGCACCCCCTGGACGAGAACGTGGCCGCGCGCGATGAGCGCGATGACGAGCGCGCGTATTGCAGACTCCGCGCCAACGACGACGCGGCCGAGTTCGCGGGTGAGTTCCGCGTCGAGTTGCTGAATGCGCGAGCTCATGGCATCTGCCTGCCGATACGCCGGATGAGATTGTAGAGCTGCACGAGCGGCACGCGCCCGCCCGCCAGGGCCTGAGTATGCCAGCGTCGCAGCTGCGCAAGCTCGGCTTCGCTCAAATGCGCCGACGCGTGCAGATATGCCCACGGTCCCGCCGCGGCGCTCGCCTGCGGCATGCGCAGTGCCACGCGCCGGAACAGATCCTCAAAAAGGCGGCGCGCCGCGGCAGCGCGCGGCAGTACCCGCGCGAGAAAGGCGCCGTGCGCGCGCACCAAATCCGCCTCGCGGGGAGCGGCGATTCTCGCAACGGGTATGCGCAGGCGCGTCGCGCCGAGCACCCACACGAACCACAGTGCGAGCAGGACCAGCCCCGTCAGATACAGGCGCGGATCGCTGTAGAACTTCTGTGGATCATATGCGGCGCTCAAACCTTGATGATAATCATCAAAGACCACCGCGCCCGACGCGGCGAGATTGGCGCCGATGATATTGGCAAGGAGCTGCGCGTTGTCGGCACGACCGAGCGCGTTGTCCGTGAAGAGCGAACCCAGGCCGGATACCACAATCCGCCCATCGCCCGCGCTGCGCGACCAGAGCACCGCGTTGCCGCTCGCACGCTCGTGCGCCAGTGCCAGCATGAAGCCCTCGTAAGGAAGGCGCGCCGTCCACTCTTCATCGGAACGCGCAGATGCCGCGAGCGCGCTGCGGACCCCGGCAAAATAGGCGTGCGGCCGATTCGGCAGGACGGCGGGCGCGCGCCGCTCATTTACCTCTGCAGTGTTGAAATCGAGCCCCGAGAGTACTTTCAGGTCCCCGACGCTGACCCCGCCCATCACCGTCGCCCAATCCGGAGCGTCTGCGAGTGCCGCCAGCACCAGGAGCGTATTGCCGGCGCGGATCCAGTTCTGCAACGGCCGCGTTTCTGAGCTCCTGAAGAGCTCCGTCCCCGGCAGCGTCACCACGAGGACATTGCCCGTGGCCGCAAGGTCGCGCCGTGCGATGAGCGCATCGAAGCGCTCCCGCTGCGATACGCTGCGCAGATGCGCTGCGGCAAGCCAGGCCTGCGCGGCATGATAGCCATTGCCGCGGGTTTCCTCGGTGGTTGGGCGGGGAACGCTCCGCCTGCGACCCAGGCCGCGCTCCGGCTCCACGAATAGCGCGATGAAAAGTGCCAGCACGCCGAGCGCGCACCCCAAAGTCACGAGGCGCTCCCTCACGGGATCTGCCCGTACGCGCGGCCATCTGCGGCGGTTGCGCCCAGGCGCTCGAAGAGCTCGCGGCCGCGCTCGAGCACTTGCGCAACGCTCGCAGGAGTGGGCGCCTCGAGCGAAAAGCGCAGCCGCTCGGAGGCGAATGCAACCGCACCGAACCGCTCGCGATCCGCCGCATCGGCAAACTCGGCGGCCCGCGTAAGCTCGCCTACGGTAAGCGCGCGGCACGCGGGCAGGCGCCGCGCCGCCGTGAGTCGCGCGGCTATGAGTTCGAGCAGCACTCGCGGCTGCTCGGCGGGCGCGGCGCATTCGACGTCGTGCCAATTCAACATCCGCACCGGCTGCGCATGAGCCGCCCGCGCGGCGTCCCGAGTTTGCGTGCGGCGGCGTTGCGGCCTGGAAGCGCGCCATTCATTGACGACAATGAAGGCGGCCAGCAATACCACGAGCGCGAGGATCGCGTACGCCACTAACCCCAGCAGCGCCTCGGGGAGACTCACGCGCCCGATCATCCGGTCGTACCAGTTTGCGCGACTCTTCGGCTCCGGCGCGAAGAGCGCGCGCAAGAAGCTGCGCAGCCGCTCCCACCACCCGGACGGCTGCGGACTGCGAGCGGCAAGATCCGCGAGGATGGGCCGCAGGAGCGCCACCGGCGGTGTGCGCGCACTGCTGCGCAGCAGCAACTCCCGCGCCACCTCCGTACGCAATGCCGCCAAACTGCGTGCCGAAAGATTGTTGTAGTCGTCCTGCCATCCCAGCGGCAGCCACGCAGCCCAAGCGCTCGCCTGCAGGCGCGCTGCGATCTCGGGGCAGCGCGCCGCGATGCGTTCGAAGCCAATGTCCGTGTCGGCGTCGAGCTCGGCGATGCAGGCATCGAGGGCAGCAAGCGCATCGGCAGCCGCCGCCACCGGTACCGAAGCTACCGCCGCAAGTGCCAACAGGAGCACAGTCGCCCAGCGCCACTGCATGGCCCTAGAACTCCGCCGCGCCGTCTGCGGCCGCGGCATCCCGCACCCGCAGATCGCCAAACACGGCCAGCGCCGTCGCCGTGCCGTACGGGGCGCTGAACGCGCCGAGAGCAATAATGAGCACGGTCGCCGCTGCAGTCGTGAGCGCGACGTCGGCGCCCCGAATGAACTGCACCGCGACCACCACCAGGATGGCGGCCAGAAAGTAAAACACGATGACAACGACGGCCGTCACCAGAAAAATGCCTAGCGTGCGCCACCAGCGGCCGCGGATGAGATGCAGGCTGAATTTCATGGCTTCAATCGGGCCCTTGTGCTCGAGCACCAGCGCCGGCATCGCCATAGACAGCGCGACGAACAGGTACACGCCAGGGGCAATGAGAAGGGCGATGCCAATGATGAATGCGACTGCCATTAAAATAGCGAGCGGCACGATTCCCGGCAGGGCGCGCACGGCGCGCGCAAGCTCCGCGCGCATGGAAGTCGATTCTGCCTGCACGATGGCGCGCTGGCGCAGAATCATCGCAGCCCAGATCGTGGTCACGGCGATGATGCCGATCGCATACACAAGTCCCGTTGGCGCATCATGCGGATGAGATCTGAGCGGCCGGCCGGTTGCGAGGCTGTAGATGTTCACGAGCTGCCCGGCGAGGATCATCAGGATGCCAAACGGAAGAACCCTGAGGAGCGATGCCGTATATATGTGGAACGCGGTATCAAGCACCTCGCTCACCGATTGCGGGCGCACGGGCGGATACAAGCGCATCGACATGGGCAAATACTACGGTCTATGACGCCGAATCTCACGACTCGTGAGCTGCTTCGTGCCGCCTCGAGCGCGCTTGCAGGCGCATCGGACACGCCCGAGCTTGATGCCGAGGTGCTGCTCGCCCATGCGCTCGGCGCTCGGCGCGCGCGCCTGCAGTCGCATGCGGATGAGGAGAGGAGCGCTGCGGAGCGCGCGGCCTACCAGCGCCTCATCGACCGGCGCGCCACGGGCGAGCCCGTACCCTACATCGTAGGCGCAAAGGAGTTCTGGTCGCTGCGCCTCATGGTGAGCGCGGCCGTCCTCGTGCCGCGCCCGGAAACCGAGCTTTTGGTCGAACGCGCGTTGAAGCTCGGCGCGGCACCGGTGCGGCGCGCGCTCGATCTGGGGACCGGCGCAGGCGCCATTGCGCTCGCGCTCGCCCACGAGCGGCCGAGCTGGCAGATCACCGCAACCGACGTGAGCGAGGCTGCGCTTGGAGTTGCACGCACCAACGCGCTTGCGCTCGGCACGCCGCAGGTCGAGTTTCTGCACGGCTCCTGGTTCGAGCCCCTCGGCGGGCGCACATTCGATCTCATCGTCTCCAATCCGCCCTATGTGGCGCAGGATGATGCGGCGCTGCAGCGCGCGCCGCTCTGCCACGAGCCGCGCGTTGCATTGACGCCGGGAGTGGACGCGCTCGCAGATCTGCGCCGCGTCATTCGGCAAGCTCCCGCGCACCTCGCGCGCGGCGGCTGGCTGCTCCTCGAGCACGGCGCAGCCCAGGCGGGGGAAGTCGCGCGCGAGCTTGTCGTGCGCGGCTTTCGTCACGTACGCTCGCAACGCGATCTTGCCGGGCATGAGCGCATGACCGAAGCCCAATGGGGCGAACCCTTACCACAGGAACCTTGAGGCACCCATGATCCGTTTCCAAACCACCCACGGCGACTTCACTGTAGAGCTCTTCGACAAGGAGGCGCCGATATCGGTTGAGAATTTTCTTAAATATGTCGATGACGAGCACTTCGACGGCACGATCTTTCACCGCATCGTTCCCGGGTTCGTGATTCAAGGCGGCGGCCTCACGCCGGACTTTCAGCCGAAGACGACGCGCGCTCCGATTGCGAACGAGGCGACCAACGGCCTGAAGAACGAACGCGGCACGCTCTCGATGGCACGCACCAACGAGGTCAATAGCGCAACCTCGCAGTTCTTCGTGAATCTCTCCGACAACGCCTTCCTCGATCATTCGAAGGCGCAGTACGGCTACGCCGTCTTCGGCCGCGTCACCCAAGGCCTCGATGTGGTTGATAAGATCGCAGCCGTCCGTACCGGCACTCGCAAGCAGTATCAGGACGCGCCGCTTGAGGATGTGACCATCGTCTCCGCGCGCAGGATCGATGCCGAGTAGGCCGGGCCGCCTCTTCAAGTGGATCGTCGTCGCGCTGCTGGTGGCGATCGTCGTGACGGCGCTGCCCGTGGTGCTGCTGCGCGTATTTCCTCCGGAAACGAGCGCCTTCATGCTGCGCGGGCGCCTCGAAGCCCGCGACGCCCACGACGCGCGCTACCGCACGCGCTATGAGTGGGTCGACTATCGGCGCATCGCGCCCGCCGCGGCGCTTGCTGTCATGGCTTCGGAGGACCAGCAGTTTCCGTTTCACCATGGCTTCGATATGAAATCGATCCGCGCGGCAGAGGTCACTAATGAAGAGGGAGGCCGCGTGCGCGGCGCCAGCACGATCTCGCAGCAGGTGGCGAAGAATCTTTTTCTATGGCCCGGCAAAAGCTACCTGCGCAAGGCTCTGGAGGCCTGGTTCACGGTACTGCTCGAGGCGCTGTGGCCCAAGGAACGCATCCTCGAGACCTATCTCAACATCGCGCAGTTCGGACCCGGCGTCTATGGCGTCGAAGCCGCTGCACAAGAGTATTTCCACTCATCCGCCGCGCGACTGACGCCGAGCGAGGCGGCGCTCCTGGCGGCGGTACTGCCGAATCCGGAACGGCTGCACGCCGATCGGCCCTCGCGCTACGTCGCCGAGCGGCGCGATTGGATCCTGGGACAGATGCGCACGCTCGCGGACGCGGGCTATCTCAGTTTGGTCGCGCGTGGATCGGCGCAGCCTCAACAACCGCCTGAGCCACCGCGTCGTAGTCGCCGTTGAAGTGATGGCCGCCCGCAAGTTTCACGCTGCGGACGCGGCTCACATCCTCAAGCTGCGGGCACAGACTCTGCGCGTCGTCATCGCCGTAAATGCACAGCACGGAAGGTACGGTGAGCTTCTGCACTTCCGGATGCACCGGTAGACCCGTCGCACCGTTCATCACCCAGCTGGACAGATGAAACTCGAAGTCCGCGCGCTCATCGGGCCCGAGCAGCGCGGCCAGTAGGACGCGGCGGCGCGTGGCGGCGGGCAGGCGATTGATGGCAAAGGGCAGCACGTCCGCGCCCTGCGAATAGCCGACGAGCAGCGCCCTTTTTTTCCTCCAGTGGAAAGCGTAGTAGCGCAGGATGCGATCGAGGTCCGCCGCGAGCCCCTGCGGCGTGCGCACCGTCCAGAAATAGCGCAGCGAGTCCACGCCTGCCACCGAGATGCCGCGCGCCACGAGCGAGGCTGCGACATTCTTGTCGATGCCGGCCCAGCCACCGTCGCCCGAGAGGAAAACCGCGAACAGCTCGCCCGCGCCGCTCGCGCGTTCTTCAATGATGGGCAGATCGGCAAGGCTCGCCGGCGGCGGCGGCTCGGGAATGCGCTGTGCCGCGATTCGTTGATAGGCGCTCGTCAGCTGCGGCAGCCAGCTTGCGAGCGTCGGCCACGCGTGCGCGAGCGCAGGCAGCGAGATTTCCTGGGCGTGCGGCACCGCCGCTACGAACTGCGGCGTGAGCGGCGCGGCACAATTGCCGTCGCCCTCGATCTGCAGCGTGATCCACGGCACCTGCACGCGCGTCGCGGGCGCGAGTTCAATGCCCTGTCCGTCGGCGCTCGGGGTCGCCTTGAGCTCGTTGCCGGGACAGAGCGGGCGCTTGAGCGGCAGAACCCGGCAGAACTTGAGCGACACCGCCCCGGCGAAGAGATCCGCCGGCGCCTGGGCAATCATCGCGTAGGCGAGCGTACCTCCTACGGAATAGCCGACGAGAATCGGGGTGATGTAGCTCGGCAGGCGATAGTAGGCCTGCACGTAGCGGCTCAGATTCTCAAGATCCCCGTCGGGCGAAACGCAGCTTGCCGGGTCGCGCTCGAGATTTGCCAGGAGCTCGGCCGTATTGACGCTTGCGACCATCGCGCCCTCGTGCGCAAGTTCCTGCGCGAGAGCGACGTCGATCGGATTTGCGCCTGCGCCGGGGCCGGACAGCAGGAGGACGAACTGCTTGACCTCGCGTGCCGGGCGATAGACGGCAACCTCTCTAAAGCGGCCGTGTGCGAGAAGGTCGGGGGCGTTCGCCGCAAGCGCACTGGCGCCCAGGCAGAGAGCGAAGAGCGAGGCGAGGCACCGCCTCACGGCACAGGCTCATATCCCAGATTCGGCGCAAGCCAGCGCTCGGCGTCGGCGAGCGTCATGCCGGAGCGCTGCGCGTAATCGGCAACCTGATCCCGATCGATCTTGCCGACGCCAAAGTAGTGCGCCTGCGGATGCGCGAAATACCAGCCGCTGACGGCGGCGGTGGGGTACATCGCAAAGGATTCCGTGAGACGGATGCCGGCATTGTTGTCCACGTCGAGGAGGCTCCAGAGCTTTGCCTTCTCGGTGTGATCCGGACAGGCCGGATAGCCGGGCGCCGGACGGATGCCCCGATACTCCTCGCCGACGAGCTGCTCGTTGGTGAGCGCCTCATCCGGCGCATAACCCCAAAGCTCGCGGCGCACCCGCTGATGAAAGCGCTCGGCGCAGGCTTCGGCGAGCCGATCCGCCAGCGCCTTCAGGATGATGCTCGAATAGTCATCGTGAGCGCGCTCGAAGCGCGCGACGTGCTCATCGATACCGATGCCGGCCGTTACTGCGAACGCGCCGATGTAATCGCGAACCCCGCTCTCCTTGGGCGCAATGTAATCGGCGAGGCACTCGTGCGGCTGTCCGGGCGCCTTACTCTTCTGCTGCCTTAAGAAACACAGAGTCGTCGCCAGCGTATCGCGGCGCTCATCGGTGTAAACCTCGACGTCATCACCAACCGCGTTCGCCGGGAAAAGCCCGATTACCGCGCGCACGCGCAGCCAGCGCTCGGCGACCAGACGCTTCAGCATTTCGCGCGCGTCGGCGTACAGGTTGCTCGCCGCCTCGCCCACCACCGGATCGGTGAGCACCGCGGGAAATTTGCCGGAGAACTCCCAGGCATTGAAGAACGGCATCCAGTCGATGCAGGCGACGAGATCGCTCAACGGGTAGTGGTCGAAGCAATGCACGCCCGGAGCAAGCGGCGCGAATGGCGCCGGCGCCGCCCAGTCGATGCGGCGACGATTGGCGCGCGCCTGGGCGATTGTCAGTTCCGGCGACTTTACCTTCTTGCCGGCATGCTGTTCGCGGCGCCGCTCGTGATCCGCGTCGTTCTGCGTGACGAATGCCTCGCGCTGCGAGGCGGTGATGAGCGCCTGACACACGCCGACCGCGCGCGAGGCATCTTTGACGTACACGACGGGGGACTTGTAGTGCGGTGCGATCTTGACCGAGGTATGGGTAGGCGACGTCGTCGCACCGCCGATCAGAAGCGGTATCGTGAATCCCTGCCGCTGCATCTCGCGCGAGATGTTCACCATCTCATCGAGCGACGGGGTGATGAGGCCCGAGAGCCCGATGAAGTCGACCTCCTCGCGGCGCGCGGTCTCGAGAATCTTGTCGTACGGAACCATGACGCCGAGGTCAATCACCTCGAAGTTATTGCACTGCAGGACGACGCCCACGATGTTCTTGCCGATGTCGTGCACGTCGCCCTTGACGGTGGCGATCACCATGCGTCCATTGGTGCGCGCCGTACCCACCTTCCCCTCCTCGATGAAGGGCAGCAGGTGCGCCACGGCGCGCTTCATGACGCGCGCGCTTTTCACCACCTGCGGCAGAAACATCTTGCCGGAGCCAAAGAGGTCGCCGACGATGTTCATGCCATCCATCAGCGGCCCCTCGATGACGTGCAGCGGCTCGGCGGCGGCGAGGCGCGCCTCTTCGGTGTCCTCGGTGATGTAGTCATCGATGCCTTTGACGAGCGCGTGCGCAAGGCGCTCGGACACCGGCAGGCTGCGCCACGCAAGGTCGGTCTGACGTTTCGAGCCGCCCTCGCCCTTGAAGCGCTCGGCGATCTCGAGCAGCCGCTCGGTGGCGTCCGCGCGCCGGTTGAGAATGACGTCCTCGACCGCGGTGCGCAGATCGGCGGCGATATCTTCGTAGATCGCCAGCTGCCCGGCGTTGACGATGCCCATGTCCATGCCTGCGCGGATCGCGTGATAGAGGAATGCGGAATGCATGGCCTCGCGCACCGAATCGTTGCCGCGGAAGGAGAAGGAAACGTTGCTGACGCCGCCGCTGACGAGCGCATGCGGCAGAGTCTCCTTGATGAGCCGCGTCGCCTCGATGAAGCCGACGCCATAGCCGTTGTGCTCCTCGATGCCGGTGGCGATGGCAAATATGTTCGGATCGAAGACGATGTCCTCGGCCGGGTAGCCGACTACTTCGGTGAGCAGGCGGTAGGCGCGCGTGCAGATGGCAAGCTTGCGCTCGGCGGTCTCCGCCTGGCCCCGCTCATCGAACGCCATGACCACGACGGCCGCGCCATAGCGCCGCACCTTGCGGGCGTGGGCGAGAAACGCCTCTTCGCCCTCCTTCAGGCTGATGGAGTTGACGATGGGCTTGCCCTGCACGCACTTGAGCCCCGCCTCGATGACCGTCCATTTGGAAGAGTCGATCATGATCGGCACGCGCGCTATATCGGGCTCCGCAGCGATCAGGTGCAGGAAGCGCGTCATCGCCGCTTCGGAATCGAGCATGCCCTCGTCCATGTTGACGTCGATCATCTGCGCGCCGCCGGCGACCTGCTGGCGCGCGACGTCGAGTGCGCTTGCGTAGTCGCCCGCCTCGATGAGCTTGCGGAACTTGGCGGAGCCGGTGACGTTGGTGCGTTCGCCGACGTTAACGAACAAGGACTCCTCGCCGATATTGAGCACTTCCAGGCCCGACAGGCGGCACTTCACCGGCAGCACCGGCACAGCGCGGCGCGGATGGGCGAGGACCGCGGCGCGCAAGAGCCGGATGTGCTCGGGCGTCGTTCCGCAGCAGCCGCCGACGATGTTGATGAGGCCGGCGAGCGCGAACTCATTCAGGATGGTGGCGGTCTCCTCGGGCGTCTCGTCGTATTCGCCGAAGGCGTTGGGCAGGCCCGCATTGGGATAGGCGCAGACGTAGGTGTCGGCGACGCGTGCGAGCTCCTGCACATAGGGGCGCAGCTGGGTTGCGCCGAGCGCGCAATTGAGGCCGACGGCGAGCGGGGCTGCGTGCCGGATCGAGTTCCAGAAAGCCTCGGTGGTCTGCCCCGAGAGCGTGCGCCCGGAGGCATCCGTGATAGTGCCGGAGATGATGAGGGGCAGATCGCGGCCGAGCTCATCGAGCACTGCGCGCACCGCATACAGCGCCGCCTTCGCGTTCAGCGTGTCAAATACGGTCTCGACGATGAGGATATCGGCGCCCCCCAGCACGAGCGCGCGCGCAGCCTCGCCGTAGGTGGCCACGAGCTCATCGAAATTGACGCTGCGAAAGGCGGGGTCGTTCACGTCCGGGGAAAGCGAGGCCATGCGGCTCGTGGGCCCGAGTGCGCCAGCGACGAAGGCCGGGCGGCCGTCCCGGCGCGTGAACTCGTCCGCCACCGCGCGCGCGAGCTGCGCCGCCCGGTAGTTGAGCTCAGGCACGAGCGCCTGCATCCCGTAGTCGGCCTGCGAGATTGCCGTCGAATTGAAGGTATTGGTCTCGATGATGTCCGCGCCCGCCTCGAAGTAGGCGCGGTGGATGGCGGCGATGATCTCGGGGCGGGTGAGCGTCAGAAGATCGTTGTTGCCCTTGAGGTCGCGGCCGTAGTCGCGAAAGCGCTCGCCGCGGTAGCCCGCCTCATCGAGCTTATGGCCCTGGATCATGGTCCCCATCGCGCCATCGAGCAGCACGATGCGCTCCTCGAGGAGGGACTTTAAGCGCTCGATGCGCCGCGTGCGCTCAGTTTCATCGACGGGTGTGATCGCGAAGGGCGCGGCAGCGGCGCACGCGGCGGCTGCGCCGCCGTCGGGAGTCGTCTCGAGCGCACGCGCAGCCTGGCAATCCTCGCGGCTCATGCGGTGCTCGCAGTCGCCGCGCTGCCCGCGTGCGCATCAGCGCGGCGCACGCCGAGCGCATGGCAGATCGCGTAGGTGAGCTCGGCGCGATTCAACGTATAGAAGTGAAACTCGCGCACGCCATGCGCAACGAGGTTCTGCACCTGCTCGATGGCCACCGCCGCGGCGATCAGGCGGCGCGTCTCCGCATCCTCATCGAGCCCGGCGAAACGCTCCTTAAGCCACTCGGGGATGCTCGCGCCGCAGCGCGCGGCGAAGGCGCACACCTGCGGAAAGCGCGTGATCGGCAGAATGCCGGGCACGATGGTCGCGCCAATCCCTGAGCCAGCGCAGGCGTCGCGAAAGCGCAGGAACGCATCGCTGTCGTAGAAGAACTGGGTGATGGCGCGCGAGGCGCCGGCATCGATCTTGCGGCGCAGATTGTCGAGGTCAAATTCGGCGGAGCGCGCCTCCGGATGCACCTCGGGGTAGGCGGCGACCGAGATATCGAAGTTCGCAACGCGCTTGAGTCCCGCGACGAGATCGGCTGCATAGGCGAAGCCTTGCGGGTGCGGCACGTACGAGGGCGCGTCGCGCGGCGGATCCCCGCGCAGCGCCACGATGTGGCGGATGCCTTCATCCCAATACTGGCGCGCGATCTCAAGAATCTCCTCCTGCGGAGCACCGATGCAGGTGAGATGCGGCGCGCCGGTGAGGGTGGTTTCGCGCTGGATGCGGGTGATGAGCCGGTGCGTGCGCTCGCGGGTCGAGCCGTCGGCGCCGTAGGTGACCGACACGAAGCGTGGCGCAAGCGGGGCGAGGCGCTCCACCGAGCGCCACAGAGTTGCCTCCATCTGCGCATCGTTCGGCGGAAAAAATTCGAATGACACGTCAATCATGGGTCACGCTACGCTCGCGGCGCGCACCGCCCATGCCGGCACGGCGACCGCCGCCAGGACCTGTTCGCGCCCGGCCTGAATCGGACTCAAGCGCTCGCAGGCAAACCCCGCCTCATCGAGAAGCTGGCGCAGGCGCGCCAGCGGCTGGGAAGGTCCGCCGTCATTGCGCGCGCTCAGGGCTGCCGAGCGCTCGAAGAGCCAGAGCCGCCCGGCGGTTGCGAGCACCGCACGCGCGGCGGCAAGCCAGGCGGACAGCGGCGCCGGCTGCGGGGCAAGCCGATCGAGCACCACCGCCGCGAAGCGCGGCCCGGAGCGCGCAAGCTCAGGCCCGACGGGCCCATTCGCAGGGTCAGCCAGGATGATGCGGCAGGCGAGTGCGTCGCGTTTGACGAAGGCGCCCGCGGCTTGCGCCGCGCGGCGCGAATGGGCGACCGCGGTGCAATCGAGCGAGATTCGTATGGCGCTCTTGAGCATCGCGTGATGCTGCACGCCGACGACGAGAACGCTGCCGTGCGGTGCGGCCCCGGCGCTCGTGGCGATGAACGACCCTAAGGCCTCATCGAGCCGCGTGGCAGCGGCAGGGTCCTCGGAGGGCGCCACCCCGGCGCGGCCCCGATCAGGTGCAAGCAGCGGATCCGCCGGATCGAGATCTGCCACGAGGGTGCGCAGAAAGCGGGCAGCCGCCGGGTCCTGCGCCAGGCGGTAGTGGACCCATTGGCCGACGCGCAGACGCGCCAGGAGGCCCGCGGCACACAGAATCTTCAGGTGCCGCGAGACGCGCGGACCGCTTTGTCCCACTGCCAGGGCGAGCTCCGAGACGCTGAATTCCCGCTCGGCGCAAAGGGCGATGAGCCTGAGCCGCGTGGGCTCCCCCGCCGCCCGGAGCCAGGCCACAAGATCACTGGCTTCGGTCATAGTTTGCATATTTGCACATATCTTTAAATATCAGCCTAGCAGAACCCCGCGCCGAAAAAAAGCGACGCCGTTGCGATTACGTGAGGAGGCCTGCCGGGCGGGACTTAGCCCGCAAGCTTCGCTTTCAATAGCTTGTTGAGCTCGGCCGGATTGGCTTTGCCGCCGGTTGCCTTCATGACCTGGCCGACGAAGAAGCCGAAGAGCTTGTCCTTGCCGGAGCGGTAGTCGGCGAGCTGCCCAGGGTTCTTTGCCATCACCTCGTCGATGACGCGCTCGATGGCACCCGTATCGGTGATCTGCTTCAACCCCTGCGCCTCGATGATGGCATCAGCCTCCTTGCCGCTCGCCCACATGGCCTCGAAGACTTCCTTGGCGATCTTCCCCGAGATTGTCTGGTCGGCGATGCGCCGCAGGAGGGCGGCAAGTCTTGCGGAGGAGATCGGAGTGCTGCCGATGTCGAGGCCATCCTTGTTCAAGGATGCCGCAAGCTCCCCCATGACCCAGTTCGCCGCAAGCTTGGGCTCAGCGGGGATTTCACGCGCGACTTCCTCGTAATACGCCGCAAGCTCGCGGCTTGCCGTGAGCACGAGGGCGTCGTACTCCGAGAGAGCGTAGTCGCGCGCAAAGCGCAGCGCTTTCTCATCGGGCAGCTCGGGCAGACCGCGCCGGATCTCCTCGATGTACTCGTCGGTGAGCACCACCGGCAACAGATCCGGATCCGGAAAATAGCGATAGTCGTTGGCCTCTTCCTTGGTGCGCATGGAGCGCGTCTCGCCCTTGTCGGCATCGTAGAGACGGGTCTCCTGCACGACCCTGCCGCCCGACTCGAGAAGCTCTATCTGCCGCGAGACCTCGTAGAGGATGGCCTTTTCGACGTAGCGGAAGGAGTTGAGGTTCTTGATCTCCGCGCGCGTGCCAAGAGCCTCCGCGCCCAGCCGCCGCACCGACACGTTGGCATCGCAGCGGAAGGATCCCTCCTGCATGTTGCCGTCGCAGATCTCAAGGTAGCGCACCAGAGTGTGCACCTTCTTCATGTAGGCGACCGCCTCCTTCGCCGAGCGCAGCTGCGGCTCGGAGACGATCTCGATGAGCGGCGTGCCGGCGCGATTCAAATCAATGCCGGACACGCCTGGCAGGCCCTCATGCAGCGACTTGCCCGCGTCCTCCTCCAGGTGCGCGCGCGTGATGCCGACGCGCTTCTTGCTGCCGTCCTCGAGGAGGATCTCGAGCGCGCCGCCCGCTACGATCGGCAGCTCGTACTGGCTGATCTGGTAGCCCTTCGGCAGATCCGGATAGAAATAATTCTTGCGCGCAAACACCGAGGTGCGCGCGATGCGCGCATCGATTGCGAGGCCGAGCGTGACCGCCATGCGCACGGCCGCGCCGTTCAGCACCGGCAGCACGCCCGGATAGCCCAGATCCACGAGGTTGGCGTGCGCGTTCGGCTGCGCGCCGTAGCTCGTGGCGGAGCCCGAGAAGATCTTCGAACGCGTCGCGAGCTGCGCGTGGATCTCAAGCCCGATGACGGTTTCCCACGCGGTCGCGTTCATGCCGCGCTCGGCGGCATGCGCCGGTGCCAATCGGTCTCGCGCTGATAGGCGTGCGCGGCGTTCAATATTGCGCCCTCCGCAAAGTGCGCACCCACGAGCTGCAGTCCCACGGGCAATCCTGCCACGAACCCGCAGGGGATCGAGATCGCGGGCAGGCCCGCAAGGTTGGCGCCGATGGTGTAGATGTCGTTCAGGTACATCGTGATCGGATCGCTCATCTTCGCGCCGATCGCAAAGGCAGGCGTCGGGGTCGTCGGCCCCATCAGCATGTCGACAGTGGTGAAGGCGTCGCGGAAATCCCTCGCGATCAACTGCCGCACCTTCTGCGCCTTCAGATAATAGGCATCGTAATAGCCGGCGGAGAGCACATAGGTACCGGTCATGATGCGGCGCTTGACCTCGGCGCCAAATCCTTCGCCGCGCGAGCGGCGGTACAGATCCTGCAGATCGCGCGGCTCGCGGCAGCGATGCCCGAAGCGCACGCCATCAAAGCGCGCAAGATTTGACGAACACTCCGCGGGAGCCACGACATAGTACGTCGGCACCGACAGCGGCACGTTGGGCAGGCTCACTTCTTTGAGGGTGGCGCCGAGCCTGCGGTACACGGCGAGCGCCTCTTCGACGCGCCGCCCGTTCTCGGCATCAAGGCCGGCATCAAAGAACTCCTTGACGATCCCGACGCGCACGCCCTGCAGTGACTGCCCCAAAAGCGCCGCGTAATCCGGCACGGCCGTGTCGACGCTCGTCGAGTCGCGCGGATCAAAGCCCGCCATGGCGCCGAGCATGAGCGCCGCATCCTCGGCGCTTGCGGCAATGACCCCGCCCTGATCCAGGCTCGAGGCAAAGGCAATCATTCCGTAGCGCGACACGCGCCCATAAGTCGGCTTGAGACCGGTGACACCGCACAGCGCCGCCGGCTGGCGGATGGAGCCGCCGGTGTCGGTCGCCGTCGCGGCCGGCACCAGGCGCGCCGCCACCGCAGCAGCCGAGCCGCCCGAGGAGCCGCCCGGCACGAGCGCGGTATTCCAGGGATTTTTGACGGGGCCGTAATAGCTCGTCTCGCTCGAGGAGCCCATGGCGAATTCGTCCATGTTGGTCTTGCCGAGCAACACGGTGCCTGCATCCTTGAGCTTTGCGACGACGGTGGCATCGTAGGGCGAGACGAATTCATCGAGCATGCGCGAGCCGCAGGTGGTGCGCAGGCCTGCGGTACAGAAGATGTCCTTGTGCGCAAATGGCACTCCGGTGAGCGCGCCCGCGCGCCCGCGCGCGCGCTCGTCATCCGCCGCGCGCGCGCTTACGAGCGCGGAGTCGTGCGCCACGGTGATGAAGGCGTTCAGGCTGCCTGCATGCGCATCGATGCGCGCGAGGAAGAGCTGCGCCAACTCAACGCTGGAAAACTTGCGCGCCTTAAGACCCGCAGCAAGCTCGGCGAGTGTCTGCGCGTGGAGACTCACTCGATCACCTTTGGCACCAGATACAGCCCCGCTGCGACCTGCGGCGCATTCTGCTGATAGCGCTCGTGCGCATCCGCCTCGCTGACCACATCCGCGCGCAATCGCTGTGACAGCCCCGGCAGCGGATGCGCCATCGGTGTGACGTCGTTCGTAGCGGCGCGCTCCAGTTCCGCGACAAAATCGAGGATGCGGCTCAAATTGTCCTGGTAGACCGGGATCTCGGCCTCGTTGAGCTCGAGGCGCGCCAGCTGCGCGATGCTCTCGATCGCGGCTCGTGTCAGGGCCATGGGCGTGAGGAAAAGTGCGAAAAACGGCTCAAAATCATACAGCTTGCCTTGCTCAATGTCCTGTCGGTTGCTAGATTACGCGCCACTTTTGGCATCCTCCTGCCTCCCCAATTTTTGGTCGCTTCATGTTCAAACGCCTGCGCGGCTACTTCTCCAGCGATCTGTCCATTGATCTGGGCACGGCCAACACGCTGATCTATGTCCGCGACAAGGGCATTGTCCTGAATGAGCCCTCGGTCGTGGCCGTGCAGGACGAACCGACGCGCGGCGGCAAGATCATCGTCGCCGTCGGCTCCGAGGCGAAGAACATGCTCGGCCGCACCCCGGGCCACATCAACGCCGTGCGCCCGATGAAAGACGGCGTCATCGCGGACTTCACCTACACGGAGAAGATGCTCCAGTACTTCATCAACAAGGTGCACGGCAACCGCATGCTGAAGCCCTCGCCGCGGGTGCTGGTGTGCGTGCCCTTCGGCTCGACCCAGGTCGAACGCCGCGCCATCCGCGAATCCGCCGAAGGCGCAGGCGCACGCAACGTCGGCATCGTGAGCGAGCCGATGGCCGCCGCAGTCGGCGCGGGCCTGCCGGTGCACGAGCCGCGCGGCTCGATGGTACTCGACATCGGCGGCGGCACCTCCGAAGTCGCGGTGCTGTCGCTGAATGGCATTGTATATGCGAACTCGGCGCGCATCGGCGGCGATCGCTTCGATGAAGCCATCATGAACTACGTGCGCCGCAATTACGGCATTTTGATTGGCGAGGCCACCGCCGAGCGCATCAAGATCGAGATCGGCTCCGCCTACCCCGGCCAGCAGGTGCGCGAGCTGTCGGTGAAGGGACGCAATCTGTCCGAGGGCGTGCCGCGCAGCTTCACGCTCAACAGCAACGAGATCCTCGAGGCGCTGCAGGAGCCCCTGCAGAGCATTGTGAGTGCGGTCAAGCAGGCGCTCGAACAGACTCCCCCGGAGCTCGGCGCGGACGTCGCCGATCGCGGCATCGTGCTGACCGGCGGCGGTGCGCTGCTGCGCGACATCGACAAGCTCCTCACCGAAGAGACCGGCCTGCCGGTAGTCGTGGCGGACGACCCGCTCACCTGCGTTGCGCGCGGCGGCGGGCGCATTCTCGAGTTGATGGACGCCATGGGCCCCGGTCACTTCGGACTCGAGTAGTCCTGGCAAGGCGTGGCCGCATACGGTCTAGGCGCGACGAATCGACGGCTCACCGGACACGGCTCCGCGCCTGGTTTCCGGTTCACGCTCTACGCGATCGTTTCCATCGTCGTCATGGTTCTCGACCAGCGCGGCGGCTGGCTGAACGAGGCGCGCTTTCTGCTGCAGGCGGCTGCCTATCCGCTGCAGCTCGCGGTGAGCTCGCCCTCGGCCGCCTGGGCGTGGATCAAGGAGAGCACACAGACACGCGAAGCGCTGCGCGCCGAGAATGAGCGCCTGCGCCAGCGTGTGAGCGAACTTGCGCTGCGCGCGCTCAACTACGAAGGGCTCGCGCGCGAGAACTCCCAGCTGCGCGGGCTTTCCCACGCGCTGCCGCCGATCGCCGACCGCTGGCTGATCGGCGAGATCGTCAACGTGGAGCTGACGACGCTGCGCCAGCGCCTGCTCATCAACCGCGGCACGACCAATGGCGTATTCGAGGGACAGGCCGTCCTCGATGACTGGGGGCTTCTCGGTCAGACCATTCACACCGGACCGTGGAGCACCGAGGTGATCCTGGTCACCGACCCCGAGCACGCCGTGCCGGTGCAGATCGAGCGCACGGGTTTAAGAACCATCGCCGTCGGCGCCGGCAACGAGGGCACCCTGGCGCTGCCCTATCTGCCGGCGAACGCCGATGTGAAGGTGGGCGACCTCCTCGTCACCTCGGGTCTGGGCGGGGTTTTCCCCGCCGGCTATCCGGTGGCGCGCGTAGCGGAAGTCCATCGCGATGCAGTCCAGCCTCTGGCGCAGGTGCGTGCTGTGCCGCTGGCGCGCATCGATCGCGACCGCGAGGTGGCGCTCGTATGGTTCAACGACGAGCGCACGAAAAATCCCGACATCCAGCCGCAGCCGACGCCGCCGCATCCGCCCGCGCCCGCGACGGCCGCGCCGCCCGTGTCCACGGCAGCCCCCGAGGCGCCTGCCAAGGCAACTGCCGCGCCTGCCGCGACCGAGGCCCCCAAAGGCAAAGCCAAAGCCGCGCCGGCGCCCAAGGCTCCCCCCAAACCTGCTCCCCAGGATGAGGCCGAGGACGCCGTCAAATGAACGCGCGCATGCGTGAGCCGCGCGGGCGCCTGATTCTCACCATCCTGCTCGCGCTCTTTCTGTCCGTCGTGCCGCTGCCCGCCTGGGCGGACCTCGTGCGGCCGGCGTTTCTGGTGTTGACGGTGCTCTACTGGTCCATCGCTGCGCCGCGGGCCGGCGGCATTGCGCTCGGCTGGATCGCAGGGCTTGCTCTGGATATCTTTCAAGGCGCGGTGCTGGGCCAACATGCACTTGCGTTGTCGCTCGTGACTTACATCGCCGTGCGCGAGCACCAGAAGATCCGCTCTAAACCCGTATTCCAGCAGTCCCTGATCGTTATGGCCGAGCTATTCATCTATCAGTTCATCGTATTTGCGATTGACGGCTGGACGGGCCATACGCTCTATGGTCCGCTGCACTGGTTGCAGATCCTCACCAGCGCGCTCATATGGCCGATCGCCGCGGCGCTCCTCGGCCGCAGCCATGCACCGCGATGAGTAAGCTCAACGCCGCCCGAGGATGTCACTGATGGTGCAGGGCGTGCGCATCAAGGACCATTGGAAAGAGCAGCGCCTCTTCGAGCGGCGCGCGCTGGTCGCGGGCGCCTTGATCCTGGCGCTCACGCTGACGCTCATCGGACGGCTCTACGTGCTGCAGGTGATGCGTCACGACTACTACATGGAACTCTCGCAGGGCAACGGCGTCAGGACGGAACCCATCCCCGCGGCGCGCGGCCTAATCCTCGACCGTAACGGCAATCTCCTCGCGGGCAACCAGCCGGCCTATCAGCTCGAGCTCGTGCCCGAAGAGGTCCCGGACTTGAATGCCTCATTGCAGGGACTCGTGAAGCTCGGCCTCATCGACGCAGATGCCGTGGACGAACTGCGCCGCATGATCCGCTCGCGCCGTCCCTTTGACAGCGTTCCGGTGCGCCTGCGCATGTCGGACGAGGACGTCGCGCGCTTTGCCGTGCGGCGCTTCGAATTCCCGGGGCTCGACATCAAGACCCGCCAGACGCGCTTCTATCCCGAAGGGGCGCTCGCCGTGCATGCCCTCGGCTACGTCGGCGCGATCAGCGAGCCGGATCTGCAGCACATCGATCGCGCTGCCTATTCAGGCACCGCGCTCATCGGCAAGCTCGGAGTTGAGAGCGCCTATGAGAAGCAGCTGCACGGAGGCAACGGCTATCGCGAGATTCTCGTCAATGCGCTCGGCCGCTCGGTGCAGCGTCAGGGAGCGCTGATGCCTGATCTGCGCACCCACGCGCCCGCCGCCGGCGATGATCTGGTGCTCTCGCTCGACCTCAAGGTACAGCAGGTGGCGGAGAAGGCTCTCGGCGATCACCGCGGCGCGGTCGTTGCGCTCAATCCGAGGAACGGCGACGTATTTGCCCTCGCCAGCCGCCCCGGATTTGATCCCTCGCTCTTCGCGCGCGGCATCACCAACAGCGAGTACGCTGCGCTCACCGACAACATCGACAAGCCGCTCCTCAACCGCGCGCTGCGCGGCGCCTATCCTTCGGGCTCGACCATCAAGCCGGTGGTTGCGCTTGCAGGCCTCACCTACCATGTCTTGAATCCCGACAAGGTGGAGTTCTGCGCCGGCGTCTATCATCTGCCGGGCAGCACGCGCCTCTTCCGCGAAGGCAAGGGCGGGCACCACGGTCATGTCGCACTGCAGGACGCCATCGCCAAGTCCTGCGATGTGTATTTCTACGGCCTCGCCGCGACTTTAGGTGTCAATCGGATTGCTGCGTTCCTGGCACCGTTCGGCTATGGCTCCGTGACGGGCATCGACATCAGCGGCGAGAAGCCGGGCCTGCTGCCGACGCCGGAATGGAAAAAGCTGGCCTTCAAACGGCCGGCCGACCAGGTCTGGTTCCCCGGCGAGACCATCAACTTCGGCGTGGGCCAGGGCTACTTGCTGGTCACGCCGCTGCAGCTGGCGCACGTTGCCAGCGTCATTGCCGGCCGCGGCACGAATTTTCGGCCGCGCCTCGTCATCGGCCTGCGCGATGCGAACGGTACGGTGAAGCCGATTGCGCCCATTGCCGGCAAAACCGTCGAGGGCGTGAGCGATGCGGACTGGGACCGCGTGATCAACGGAATGGTGGGCGCAGCCGCTTACGGCACCGCGCACGCAAGCTTCAAGGGCCTCGCTTACTCCGTCGCCGGCAAGACCGGCACCGCACAGGTCTTCACGGTTGCACAGAACGCCAAGTACGATGAGAAGACGGTCGAGGAACGGCTGCGCGATCACGCCTGGTTCATCGCCTTCGCGCCGGTCGAAGCGCCGCGCATTGCCGTCGCGGTGCTCGTCGAGAACGGCGGCTTCGGCGCAAGTGCCGCCGCGCCGATTGCGCGCGAGGTGATGGATGCCTTCCTCCTGGATGCCGACGGCAAGCTCAAGGACGTCTCTCAGGCCCCTTAGATGTACGAAGAAGTCACCTCAGGATCGCGCACCCGCCGCACGCTGACCGGCACGGCGCGCATGCTCGCGGCACTGAAGCTGGACGGCGCTTTGCTCATTGGCCTCGGGCTGGTCGCCGTCTATGGCCTCGTCGTGCTCTACAGCGCCTCCGGCCAGAGCCTGGCCACCATCATCCGCGCGGGCGCGCACCTGGGAATGGGTGCGGTCGCCATGCTGCTCCTCGCGCAGGTGAACCCCAACTTCCTGAGGCGCAGCTCCCCCTGGCTCTACCTTCTGGGAGTGGTTCTGCTCCTGGTCGTCGACGGAATCGGCTACATCGGCAAGGGCGCGCAGCGCTGGCTCGATTTGGGCGTACTGCGCTTCCAGCCCTCCGAAGTCATGAAGCTTGCGGTGCCGATGATGTGCGCGTGGTTCCTGCACGATCGGGCGCTGCCGCCCAGAGTGAGCTCGCTGGCCGTGCTCACTGTCCTCATCTTTGTGCCGGTGGGCCTGGTTGCGCTGCAGCCGGACCTGGGCACTGCGGCGCTGATCGCGATCGCCGGCGGCCTCGTCATCGTCATGGCGGGCCTCAAGGTGCGCATCATGGCGGCCCTGGCGGCGCTCGGGGCGATCGCCGGCTGGTTTGGCTGGGCCTTCATGCACGACTACCAGAAAAAGCGCGTGCTGACCTTCTTCGACCCGAACACCGATCGCTTGGGCGCGGGCTACCACATCATCCAGTCACAAATCGCCATCGGCTCCGGAGGCGTGTTCGGCAAGGGCTGGATGCACGGCAGCCAGGCGCAGCTGCAGTTCCTGCCGGAGCGCTCCACCGACTTCATCTTTGCAGTGATCGGCGAGGAATTCGGGCTACTGGGACTTGCGCTGCTCTTGCTCCTCTACGCTTTCGTCGTGGCGCGCGCGCTGTATTTGGCGATGCAGACGCAGGACACTTTTGCGCGCCTCCTCGGCGGCAGTCTGGCGCTGACGTTCTTCGTGTACGTCTTCATCAATGCCGGGATGGTGAGCGGGCTGTTGCCGGTGGTGGGTGTGCCGCTGCCGCTCGTGAGCTATGGTGGCAGCTCCATGGTGACGCTGCTCGCGGGGTTCGGCATTTTGATGTCGCTGTATTCACATCGCAAACTCATGGGTTCCTGATAGGTGCGCGCGCAGCTGCACACGCTCTGGCGCCTGCTGGCACTCGCAGCTTTTCTGCAGCTGACGCTTGCGGATGCCGACACCGCGCCCTCGCCCGCGACGCACTTTGATCTGAACCGCGCGGATATCCGCGACTTCATCCGCGAAGTCTCCACGCACAACGATCTGAACCCGCGTGTCGTGCGCGCGCTCCTGCGCCACGCGGTGCCGCAGGTGCGCGTCATCGAGCGCACCGAGCAGCCGGCCGAGCGCGTGCTCGCCTGGTGGGAGTACCGCGCGCATTTCGTCACTGACAAGCGCATCGCGGCGGGAGTTGATTTCTGGGTCGAGCACCGCGAGCTCCTCGAGCGCGTCGCGGCCGAGCGCGGCGTCGCGCCCGAATACATCGTCGCCATTCTCGGCTGCGAGACCTTCTACGGCCGCCTGACCGGGCACGACCGCGTGCTCGATGCGCTGATGACGCTCGCCTTCGCTCAACCCGTGCACAGCAAGCTTGCCAGGAGCGAGCTTGAGCAGTTCATCCTGCTGACGCGCGAGGAGAGCCTCGATCCGCTCACCGTCATGGGCAGCTACGCGGGCGCCATGGGCGCGCCACAGTTCATGCCCTCAAGCTACCGGCGCTTCGCCGTCGATGCCGACGGCAATAAGCACATCGACCTGTGGAACGACTGGGCCGACATCTTCGCGAGCATCGCCAACTTCCTGCGCGAACATGGCTGGGAGCCGGCAACTCCGGTGATGGCAGCCGCGAACATTGATCCGGGCGCGACTTTCCACCTCGACTTAAAAAATCTTGATCTCAATGAAACTCTCGGCGCTCTGAGTGCGCAGGGAGTGCAAAGCGAAATCACGGCAGCCGCGGACACGCCGGTGGTGCTCGTGAGCGCCGAGGAGCGCGACGGGCCGGCCTATCGTTTGGGATTCAAGAATTTCCAGGTGATCACCCGCTACAATCACAGCGCGCGCTACGCCATGGCAGTACACGACTTGGCGCAGGCCATTGTCGCGCAGCTGCCGAGCGCCGCGCCGTGAAATGCGCGCGTCTCCTCGTCGCGATCGCGTGCGCGGTGCTCCTTGGCGCCTGCTCGAGCGCCCCGCGACGCAAGGCCCCGGCGCAGCCCACCGCAGTGCCGCCGCCGGCCGCGCCGAGCGTGCCCGCAGGGCCGCCCGACATTGCGTCCATTCCCGATGCCGTGCCGCGCTTCGAGCTCAAGAGCCGCCACGGCAATCCGCCCTTCTATGATGTTCAGGGCAAGCGCTACTTCGTGCTTGCCAGCGCCGACGGCTACGTCGAGCGCGGGGTCGCTTCCTGGTACGGGCCCACTTTTCACGGCGTCAGCACTTCGATGGGCGAGCCGTACAACATGTACGCGATGACCGCCGCGCACAAGACTCTGCCGCTGCCCGCCTATGCGCGCGTCACCAATCTCAAGAACGGCAGGAGCGTCGTCGTGCGCATCAACGACCGCGGTCCGTTCGTCGCGAACCGCATCATTGATCTCTCCTATACCGCCGCTGCCAAGCTTGACATGCTGCGCGAGGGCACGACACTCGTTGAGGTGCGCACGCTGACGCCGGCGGCGCCGGATTCGCTGACGCGCACGGCGGAGCTGCCGCCGCCGGATCTCTACATTCAGGCGGGCGCATTCGCTGATGAGGGCAACGCCGAACGGCTGCTCGCGCGGTTACACGCCGCCGGCCTGCCGGGCGCCGCGGTGCTGCCGCCCCTTGCCACGCAGTCGCGTCTGTATCGGGTGCGCGTGGGCCCGATCACAAGCGTAGCGCAGTTCGACGAACTCTCTGCGCGCTTGAACGCGCTCGGCATCTCCAACGCGCGCCTCGCGCCAGATTAGAAGTGGCGCACACCTCATCTGCACCGTTCCGCTAGAATCGTTCGCCGCTCAATATCCATACATTTGTGGGGTCGTAAGGAATGTCGCGCTCATCGCTGTTCGCCTGGCTCATTGTCGCATCAGCCTCGCCGCTCGCAGCTCCCTCGCCTGTACTTGCCCGTGCACCCGCAGCCGTACCTACACCTGCGCCTGCACCTGCACCTGCACCTGCAGCCGCACCTGCAGCCGCACCTGCGCCTGCACCGGCGGCGGCCGCCGGCAACCCCATTCCGCAGCCGCCGGCGGTGGATGCGCGTGCCTATATTCTGCTCGACCACGACAGCGGCCGCGTGCTCGCCGAGGCCCATGCCGACGATCGCATGGAGCCGGCGAGCCTGACGAAACTCATGACGAGCTACGCGGTATTCGCCGCGCTCAAGGAAGGGCGGCTCAAGCTCACCGACATGGTCACGATCAGCGAGCACGCCTGGAAGGCCGAAGGCTCACGCACCTTCGTGCAGGTCGGCACGCAGATCCCGGCCGAGGTCCTCATCAAGGGCATGCTGGTGCAATCGGGCAATGACGCAACCATTGCGCTTGCGGAGAAAGTCGGCGGCACCGAGAGCGCCTTCGCGCAGATCATGAACACCTACGCCAAACGCCTCGGCATGAAGTCGACGAATTTCGAAAACAGCGACGGCCTGCCGAGCCCCAATCATTACACCACCGCGCGCGACATGGCGACGCTGTCGCGGGCGGTGGTGCGGGACTTCCCGCAGTACTATCCGTGGTACGGCCTGCGCGAGTTCACGTGGAACAACATCACGCAGCACAACAGAAATGGGCTCCTGCTGCGCGATCCGACCGTCGATGGCATCAAGACCGGCCACACGGACTCCGCCGGCTATTGCCTCATCACTTCGGCCAAACGCGGCGGCATGCGGCTCACTTCGGTGGTGCTCGGCTCCCCGTCGATCAAGGCGCGCGAGGATGCAAGCGCTGCGCTTCTCAACTATGGCTACACGTTTTATGAGACCGGCAAGGTGAAAGCCCGCGGCGAACTCATTCTGCAGCCTCCCGTCTACAAGGGACTCAATGCTACGGTTCCCGCCGGCTCGCCCGCCGAACTCTACGTCACGGTGGGCCGCGGCCAGTTCGCGCTCCTGCACACGAGCGCCTCCGTCAAGGAGCCGCTCATCGCGCCCATCGCCGCGGGCGCCGTGCTCGGCGAGTTCACCGTGGCGGTGCCGGGCGGTGATGTCGTCATTCGCGAGCCGCTGGTCGCGCTCAGCGCCGATCCGGCAGGCGGTCTGTGGACGCGCATGACCGACAGCATCGCGCTGTGGTTCAAATAGCCTGACGCAACTTAAGAGCCGCCGTGGCCGAGCCACTGCCCATCTGTTATTTGAACGGCGAGTTTGTGCCGTTTGAAGCGGCGCGCATCTCGCCCTTTGACCGCGGCTTTCTCTTTGGCGACGGCGCCTACGAGGTGATGCCGGTCTACGCCGGCCGGCCGTTTCGCCTCGCCGCGCACTGCGCACGCCTCACGCGCAGTCTTGCCGCGCTGCGCATGGGCGATCCGCACAGCGCAGCCGAGTGGCGCGCGCTCTTTGCGGCGCTCATCGAGAAGAACGGCGGCGGGGATCAGTCCCTTTATTGGCAGGTCACGCGCGGCGCCGAACGCGGGCGCAATCACGCGCCGCTGCCCACGCTGACGCGCACCGTGTTCCTCTTCAGCGCACCGCTCGTGCTGCCGGCGGCCGCCGTGCGCGAGCGCGGCGTTGCCTGCATCAGCGCCGCGGACACGCGCTGGGCGCGCTGCGACATCAAATCCACCGCCTTGCTCGCCAATGTGCTGCTGCGGGAACTGTCCGTGGAAGCCAACGCCGCCGAGACCATTCTGTTGCGCGACGGCCATCTGACCGAGGGCTCCTCGTCGGCAGTTCACATCGTTGCGGATGGGCAGCTGCGCACTCCGGCGCACTCGCACGAGATTCTTCCCGGCACCACGCGCAGCGTCGTCGAGGAGCTCGCCGCGCGCAGCGGTGTTGTGCACGGCGCAGGCCCCGTGAGCGAAGCGCAGCTGCGGCGTGCGGATGAGATCTGGCTCTCATCGGCCGCGCGCGAGATTCTGCCGGTGACCACGCTCGATGGCGCCGCGGTCGGCAGCGGGCGGCCAGGCCCGCTGTGGCGGCGTCTCTATGCAGAGCTGCAGCAGTACAAGAGCGAGCTTGCAGTGCAGCCATGGTGAGCGACAAGGAGCTCTTAAGCTTCCCCACCGATTACCCTATCAAGGTGATCGGCCGGCCGAGCGCTGAGTTTCGCGCGCACATTCACGCCATCGTGCTGCGTCATGTGCCGGCGCTCGAGGCGAGCCACGTCACCGAGCACTTGAGCAAGAACGGCAACTATCTGTCAATCTCCTACGCCATCCGCGCCGACAGCCGCGAGCAGATGACGGCACTCGCCGCCGATTTAACTTCGTGCGAGGGCGTGCTGCTCGTCATTTGACAGAAGCGGGCACCACGCCTGTGCGCGCCGCGTTTGCGGGCGTTTTATAACCGTCCTGTTACCACCTGCGACTGACACTGTGGGCCCGCGCCCGGTAGCATGAGCGCACCATCGCGAGATAAAAAAACAAACCACGCATGTCGATCACTCTGGACCAAGTCACCAAGCGCTATCAGGGCGTGCCCGTCGTCAATGACGTATCGATCGACATCGGCGACGGCGAGTTCTTCGTTCTCCTCGGTCCCAGCGGCAGCGGCAAGAGCACCCTGCTGCGCGCGGTTGCGGGTCTGACCGGCGTCGACCACGGGCGCATCGCGCTGCACGGCCGCGACGTCACGCACGTTCCCGCGCAGAAGCGCGACGTCGGCCTCGTGTTCCAGAATTACGCGCTCTTCCGTCACATGACGATTGCCGACAACATCGAGTTCGCGCTGCGTGTGCGGCGCATGCGCGCAAGCGCGCGACGCGAGCGGCGCCGCGAGCTACTGCGGCTGGTGGCCCTCGAGGGCATGGATGAGCGCCTGCCGGCGCAGCTCTCGGGCGGCCAGCAGCAGCGCGTTGCCGTGGCGCGCGCTCTGGCGCACAAGCCCGAGGTGCTGCTCCTTGATGAACCCTTCGGCGCGCTCGATGCGAAGATTCGCGAGGAGCTGCGCCGCACCATCCGCCAGGTGCAGCGCGAGCTTGGGATCACCACCGTCCTCGTCACGCACGATCAGGAGGAGGCCTTTGCGCTCGCCGACCGGATCGGCGTGATGAACCTCGGCCGGCTGCTGGAAATCGGCCGACCGGACGAGTTGTATACGCGGCCTGCGACGCGCTTCGTCGCAACGTTTCTCGGCGCCGCCAACCTGCTGCTCGCCCGCCAGACCAAGAACGGCGTGCGCTTTGGCACGATGAGCGTGGATGGACCGCTGGCGGATGTGCCGCAGGGCGCGCGCGAGCACGAAGTGGTGGCCGTGATCCGCCCCGAGGAAATCGAGCTCGCACCGGCGCGCCGGGCGCTCGTGTGCAGCTACCTTGCGGCCGGCATCGTCGAGGAAGTCGCCTTTACGGGGGCCCTTGAGCGCCTGCGCATCCGCCTGAGCGGCGGCACCACCGAGGCGGAACTGTCGCGCGCGCCGAACAGCAATGGCGATGGGCTCCTGGAGGTCACTCGCACCCAGCATGAGCAGCGCGCTTTCGGAGTGACGCCGGGACAGTCGGTCGCCATCGGCGTGCGCCGCATCCATGTGCTGCCGACGCCGCTGTCGAGCTTCACGGCCTACGCGGCGACTCTTGAGCAGGCGACGAACTTGAGCCTGCATCCGCTCTTGGTCGAGCTCGCCTCGCGCATGCGCACCCGCGTCTCGACGCGCGCGACCGACGAACACTCCCCGATCACCGGCGCCGCAGTGATCGCCGCCGAGGCCGACACGGTGGCCAAGATCGAATGGCTCTTGAACGCAGGCGTCGAGGAAGTGCTGGTTCTGCCGCAGGGCGCCGGACCCCCGCAGCGCGTGCTCATTCACTGGGCCGATGACGCCGCACGCGCGGCAACGCTTGCGGTGGCGGCGAGCCTGCTGCGACACGTGGCGGCCGAGGGCGTTTACGTCGGGATTCTGCCGACCAGCACCCCGGACGGCCAGCGGCCCCACAGCATGCGTGCGCTCCTCGATGCGCGCTCCGAAGCCCAGGCGGTGCATGGACTTGAGATGCGCACCGAGCTGCGCTTCGGCGATGTAGCGGAGGAACTCGCGCGCCGCCTTGCCGAATCGCCCGATCAGATCCTGATCCTCGGCATCTCGCAGCTCTCTGGCTTCGGCACGCGCTTCGGCGCGCTCCTGCGCGCCGAGGCGCGCTCCCCGGTGCTCATCGTGTATCGCGGCGCGGAGTTGCGCACGTGAAGCCTCTGCGGCAACCGAGCGTCCTGCCCGGGTTCGGGCTCACCTTCGGGTTCACGACGCTATTTCTCTCCGGCATTGTGCTCTTGCCGCTCGCCGCCTTGGTGCTGATGACGGCCTCGATGCCGTGGAGCGAGTTTCTGCACGTCATCAGCACGCCGCGCGCGATCGGTTCCTATCGGCTCTCCTTCGGTGCGTCGCTGCTCGCGGCATCGATCAATGTCGTGTTCGGCTTCATCATCGCCTGGACCCTGGTGCGCTACGAATTCCCGGGACGCAAGATCATTGATGCGCTCATCGACATGCCTTTTGCGCTGCCGACGGCGGTCTCCGGCATCGCGCTCACCACCGTGTTTGCGGCGAACGGCTGGATCGGCCGCTACCTCGAGCCGCTTGGCATCAAGGTCGCCTACACCTGGATCGGCGTCACCGTGGCTTTGACGCTCATCGGCATGCCCTTCGTCGTGCGCTCCGTGCAGCCGGCGCTGCAGGAGGTGCAGCGCGATCTTGAGGATGCGGCGGAGACGCTCGGCGCCGGCCGTTTCTACGTGTTCCGGCGTATCATCCTGCCGACGGTGCTGCCCGCGCTCCTCACCGGCTTCACGCTCGCCTTCGCACGCGCCGTGGGCGAGTACGGCTCGGTGATCTTCATCTCCGGCAACATTCCCGGGCGCACCGAGATCACCCCGCTCCTCATCGTGATCCGGCTCGAGGAATTTGACTATCGAGGAGCCGCGGCGCTTGGCTTCGTGATGCTGGTCATCTCCTTTGCCATGCTCCTCACCATCAACCTCCTGCAGGCTTGGGGACGGCGGCGGCTCGTCGCCACGGGGCATTAGTGGCCAGCCGCCCGCAGGCCCTCCTCGATGAGGTGGCGACGCGCCCGGGCCGAGACACGGCAGTGGCGGCCATCGTGCGCTGGACGTTCATTACCTTGTCCATGGTATTTCTCGCAGCGCTCCTCTTTGCGCCGCTTGCGACCGTGATAGCGATGGCGCTCGCCAAGGGATTGGGCGCGTATTTCGCAGTCTTCCTCGATCCGGACACGCGCGCGGCCATCCGTCTCACGCTCATAACCGCGCTCGTGGTCGTGCCCATCAACACCGTCTTCGGGTTCGCCGCCGGCTGGTCGATCGCCAAATTCGAGTTCAAGGGCAAGAGCTTCCTGATCACGCTCATCGATCTGCCGCTCGCCGTCTCGCCGGTGATCTCCGGCATGATCTACGTGCTCCTCTTTGGCCTGCAAGGCTGGTTCGGGCGCTACCTGCAGGATCACAACATCAGCATCATCTTTGCCCTGCCCGGCATCATCCTCGCCACCATGTTCGTGACTTTCCCGTACGTCGCGCGCGAGCTCATCCCGCTGATGCAGCAGCTCGGCAACGACGAGGAAGAGGCGGCGATCACTTTGGGCGCCGGCGGCTGGCTCACGTTCTTCCGCGTCACGCTGCCAAAAGTGCGCTGGGGCCTCTTGTACGGCATTATTCTCTGTAATGCGCGCGCCATGGGCGAATTCGGCGCAGTCTCCGTCGTCTCTGGCCATATCCGGGGCCTTACGAACACGATGCCCTTGCATATCGAAATTCTCTACAACGAGTACAACTTCGTCGGCGCGTTCGCAGTCGCATCGCTGCTCATGCTGCTCGCGGTCGCAACCCTCATCGTGAAGACGTTCGTTGAACGCACCGGCTACCGGCGCCGTTAACGGCATGCTCGAGCGTGCACGTCAGCTGTCGGAACGGCTGCGGTTCGATCCTGCCAAGGCGGGCCTCGGCTGGTGGCTCGCGGCCATCAACGTCTCGATCGTCCTCGTCGTGGTGGGTGGCATCTCCTTCTCGGCCATCGGCATGCTGCGCGATTTGGCCGACGAACAGGGCAAGGCACGCGTGCAGCTCGCCGGCGCCATGGCGCGCGAGGACCTGAGGAGGGTCGGCGAAGATGCGGTAACTGCGGCACACGTGCTCGCCGACCGCCCGACGCTGCAGCGCCTGGTCACGGAAGGCAGTCCCGACACCCTTGAGCTCTTCCTGCGGCGTTTCTGCCAGACGGAGGCCATCAATGCCTGCGCCGTGTTCCAGGGCTCCGAGCTGCTCGCGCAGGCCGGCGAGACGCTGCCCTGGAACGAGATCGTGACCGCGAGCGCCGAACAGGGCGAGAGCTTTCTCGCGGCTCCCACCGGCACCGCATCCGCGATCGTGGGCGCCGCGGCAAGCTTCGGCGAAGGCAAGGCGGCGCGCGTCTACATCGTGCGCGACCTCGACGTGCAGCTCGCGCGCACGCTCGGCCAGCGTGTGGGACTGCCGATCCGCCTGGTCAACTACCGAAGCTTCGCGGCTGCGCCCGTCGATGACTTCACGGCGCTGCATTCCTCCGCGCTCGCCGATGGCCACTCGGCGGTACAGCGCATCACGGCGCTCGACCTCTACGCCTCGAGCGTCCCGGTGTTCGCATCGACCGGCGAGGCGATCGCGCTCATCGAGACGCGCCTGCCGGCGGCGGCGATCGACCAGGCGGCAGGTCATCTCGCGCGGCGTCTGCAGGTGACTGCACTCGTGCTCGCGGTGCTTGCGGTGCTCGCCGGCATCATGCTCGGCCAGATGGTTGCGGCCCCGGTGCGGGCACTCACCGCCGCGGCCGTGCGCCTCGGCCAGGGAGATTTCTCCACCTCCATCCCGCCGGGCGGCGCCGCCGAAGTCGGCACCCTGGCGCGCACCATGGAGGACATGCGCGGCAATCTCGTCGATCTGACGGGTACGCTGCGGCGCCGCGAGGCCGAGGCGCAGGCGGTACTCTCCGGGATCGTCGAGGGGGTCTATGCCGTCGACAAGAACCGCACGATTCGCTATCTGAATCCGCAGGCGGCGCGCCTCCTCAATGTCGACACCAACGGCGCGATCGGGCAATTCTGCGGCGACGTCCTGAAACCCTGCGACGTCAACGGCCGCCGCCCCTGCGACTTCGATTGCCCGATTCTGCAGGCGCGCACGGCCGGCAGCGCCCAATCGGTGGAAAGACTGCAGACGAGTGGCGGCGCGGCGCGTACCACGGTAATCGCCAGCTCCTCGATGGTCGATGGACTGCAGGTGCAGGTGATGCGCGACGAGACGGAGCTTGAGGCCGTGCGCCGCGCCCGCGACACGGTGCTCGCCAACATCTCGCACGAGTTCCGCACGCCGCTCGCCGCGCAGCTCGCCTCCATCGAGCTTCTGCGCGATGGGCTGGCGACGCTGCCCGCGGAGCAGAGCGCGGAACTCGTGATGTCCCTCGAGCGCGGCACGCTGCGCCTGACGCAGCTCGTCGACAACCTCCTCGAGAGCACGCGCATCGAGTCGGGACAGCTGTCCATCCGTCATCAGAGCGTCGCTCTTGCCGACGTCCTGGAGGACTCGCGCGCGCTCATCGGCTCGCTCCTCGTGCAGCGCAGCCAGAATCTCGAAGTGTCACTGCCGCCGGACCTGCCGCCCATCGACGGCGACGCCACGCGGCTTACCCAGGTATTCGTGAATCTCATTGCCAACGCGAGCAAGTTTGCCCCGGAGGGCAGCGTCATTCGCGTGGGCGCGAGCGCCGCGGACGGCCGGATCGTCGCCTGGGTCGACGATGAGGGTCCCGGCGTGCCCGCTGCAGCCTCGGCAGCGATCTTCGAGCGCTTCCGCAGAAGCCGCGACGAGGAGCCCGAAGCGGGCGGCCTCGGCTTGGGATTGTGGATCGTCAAGTCCATTATCGACCGTCACGGCGGCACGATCAGCGCCGAGCGCACCAGCGAAAACCGCACGCGCTTCAGCATCGACCTGCCCGGAGACGCGGAAGCATGAAAATCCTGATCGCCGACGACGACCGTGACCTCCTCGGCCTCATCGCCTTTGCGCTGACGCAGGCGGGTTACCTCGTCGTGCGCGCATCCGACGGCCCCGCCGCGATACGCGCCTTCGAGGAGGAGTCGCCGGACCTCGTCGTGCTCGATATCAATATGCCGGGCGCCAGCGGCTTTCAGGTCTGCGAGGCCATCCGCGTCAAATCGCGGGTTCCCGTGATGATGCTCACCGTGCGCGGCGAGGAGGAGGATCTGGTGCGCGCGCTCGAGCTCGGCGCCGACGATTACCTCAACAAGCCCTTTAGTCCCCGCACCCTCCTCGCGCGCATCAAGGCGCTGCTGCGCCGCGCCGGCGTCGACAGCACAGCGGCGCCGCTCGCGGTGGGCCAGATCGCGCTCGATGTGGACGAGCACACCGTCAAAATCGGCGACGGCGTGCCGGTGCGGCTGACTAAACTTGAGCTGCGGCTCCTGCAGATGCTGCTCGCCAATGCCGGGCGCACCGTGCACTCGGATCGGCTGCTGGTGCAGGTGTGGGGGCATCGCAATTCCGGCGACCGCCAGCTTCTAAAGCAGCTCGTGCATCGCCTGCGGCAGAAGATCGAGGCGGACCCGGCGAACCCGGTGCTGCTGCAAACCGCCGCCGGCTCGGGCTACAAGCTGATCGTCGAGTAACCCGTAAGCGCGCTTTTAGTGCGCGTAGATCTTGTCGAAGATCGCGCCGTCTGCAAAATGCTCCGGCTGCACCTTCGACCAGCCGCCAAAGTCGGCGATGGTGAACATCTTCAGCGGCGGAAACTCGCTTGCGTATTTGGCGGTGACTGCCGGATCGCGCGGGCGATAATAGTTGCGCGCGATGATCTCCTGCCCTTCCGGGCTGTAGAGATGCTCCAGGTACTCCTGCGCCACTGCGCGCGTGCCGCGGCGCAGGACGACGGTGTCGACGACCGCAACCGACGGCTCTGCCAGTATGCTCACCGCCGGCATGACGATCTGGATCTGGTCCGCGCCCACCTCTTTGACGGCCAGATGCGCCTCATTCTCCCAGGCGAGGAGCACATCGCCGATATTGCGCTGCACGAAAGTCGTGGTCGCGCCGCGCGCGCCCGTATCCAGCACCGGGACGTTCTGGTAGAGCTTGTGCATGTAATCCATCGCGCTCGCATCGCTCGCGCCGGGCTGCTGCCGCGCCCAGCCCCAGGCGGCCATGTAATTCCAGCGTGCGCCCCCCGAGGTCTTAGGGTTCGGCGTGATGACGGCAACTCCGGGACGGATGAGATCGGGCCAGTCGTGGATATTCTTGGGATTACCCTTGCGCACGAGAAATACGATCGTCGAGGTGTAGGGTGCGCTGTTATTGGGAAGGCGGCTTTGCCAGTTGAGCGGCAAGAGCTTCCCCTGGGTCGCGATCGCGTCGACGTCGCCAGCAAGTCCGAGCGTCACCACGTCCGCGGCGAGGCCGTCAATCACCGAACGGGCCTGCTTGCTCGAGCCGCCGTGCGATTGATTGATCGTCACTTTCTGTGCGGATTTTCCCGCCCAATACTTGGCAAAGGCCGCGTTGTAGTCCACGTAGAGCTCGCGCGTGGGATCGTAGGACACATTCAGGATCGTGACCTGGGCGGCATCCGCGGCGACCGGCGCGCCGGTGGACTGGCGCGCGCCGCAGCCCACGAGAGCGAACGCCGCGGCGGCAAGCGCCGCCAGCGTCAGGGGTTTCTTCAAATACATTCCAGGCCTCGCTGTTAGAACTCCAGGAAGAAGCGCGTGAAGAGCGCCCGCTCATCGGTGCGATCGGCGCCGTGCGCCGCTTCGCCTTGGACACTCGTGAGTTCGTCGTCGAGTATCCAGCGCAGATTGGGTGGCGCCATGAGTCTACGCCTGCGACCACCGCCTGCGCCTGCCGCACCGAGGCGTTGCGATCGGCCGAGGACGCGCACCCGCCTGCGGGCAGCCCGAAAGCGCATAACTTCCTCCCCTGTTGTTTCTTGCCGGCAACAACGCGGACGCAAGCGCATCCGTGATGCATGCTAGAAAGGCGAAGGTATGAAGTCAGTCGCCGCGCAGTTACAGATCGGTCAGCGCAGCGGCTTCAATCAGGTTATGTCACGGCGCGTGCACGGCGGACAGGGCCGGAATGATCTGCGGTATGACATATTGTTGAATGACGACCAAGAGGGCGAGCAGGACCGTCAGTACGATGCTGTGAATGAAGGTGCGCGCCAGCACCGCGCCCTCGCGGCCGCGAAGATCCGTCACGGCTACTCCAGTTGCGATGTTCTGCGGCGAGATCATCTTCCCCATGACTCCTCCGGAGGAGTTGGTCGCGGCGAACAGCACGGGGCTTAAATTAAGTTGATTTGCCGCGACCACCTGCAGATTGCCAAAGAGTGCATTGCCCGAGGTGTCGCTGCCGGAGAGAAACACCGCAACCCAGCCTAAGAAGGGCGACAACAGCACGAACAAATGCCCGGCCGAAGCGACCGCTTTGCCGAGCGTATAGGCGACGCCCGAGTAGTTCATGAGGTAGGCCAAGCCGACGATCAGCATCACCGTCACGATCGCAAGCCATGCCTGCCGGAACGTCTGCGCGACGCAGCTGAAGTAGGCAGCTGGGCTCATGCGCACGGCGAACGCCGTCACGATGGCCGCGAGCAAGATCGCGGTGCCGGTGGCGAGCGGCTGGAAGGTCCACACAGCAGCGTACGGCTTGTCATTGTAGAGCGTGATCGAAATTGCGTTGTGCAGTCCCGGCCAGTGGATGGCCTGCTGCCCGATGAGAAAGATCTTGGCGAAGTTCCAAATAATGACCACCAGCGAAACGATGATCCACGGCAGCCATCCCTGCCAGCTCGGCACGGCATCGGCGGCGCGCTCGGCGGCAAGCACCGTCGGGCGGATCATGAAATTGGGATCGGGCGCCGGCTTCCAGAAGCGCAGCAGGATGAAGGTCGCGGCGAGTGACCCGAGCGAAGCGAGCACATCCGTCAGGGTGTAGTCGATGTAATTGGATGCCAGAAACTGGCAGACGGCGAAGCTGCCGCCCGCCACCAGCAACAGCGGCCACAGCGCGCGCAGCGAGCGCATGCCGCCGTACAGGGCGATGACGTAGAACGGCAGGATGAGCGCTATGATCGGCAGCTGCCGCCCGACCATTGCCGCGAGCGTCGTGGCGGGCAGGTTCGTCACCGCTCCGAGCACGGTGATCGGCACGCCGAGCGCGCCGAAGGCCACCGGGGCGGTGTTGAATATCAGCACGAAGACGAGCGCCTCCAGCGGCGGATAGCCGATCAGGATCAGGAGCGAAGCGGTGATGGCAACGGGCACGCCGAAACCTGCCACTCCCTCAAGCAGACAGCCGAAGCAAAAGCCGATGACCACCAGCACCACACGGCGGTCGTTCGGCACGTGCACCATGAGCCAGGCGCGAAACGCGTCGAAGCGCCCCGAGCGCACCGCGATGTTGTAGAGCACGAGCGCGTTGAACACGATCCACATCACCGGCCACAGCGCAAACACCGCGCCGTTCGCCACCGAGTCGAGTGCCAGGTTGAGCGGCAGCTGCCACACGTACACGGCGACGATGAGTCCGACGATGAGGCCCGCCAACGCCGCCTGCCAGGCCGGCCTGCGCACGATGCCGAGGAGCACCAGAACCGTGACGACCGGCAGCGTCGCCACCACAAACGACAGGCCGAGGCTCGCCCCGACCGGAGTCAAAAGCTGCTGGAACATGTGCTCTCTCCCTTTGTTTTTCTGTTCTAGTTCTTATGGTGCGCTGCCTGCGGCGCGATCACGCTATCCCGACGGATCGACTTAATATCAGAGTAGCCCATGAGCGCCAAGTCCCGGCGCAGCTCCTCGCCCAGGAGCGCAAGGGCGCGCGCCACCCCGGCCTCCCCCGCCGCCGCCAGCCCATAGAGATACGCGCGGCCGATGCCTACGGCCCGCGCCCCGAGCGCCAGCGCCTTTATAACGTCCGTGCCACGGCGGATGCCGCCGTCGATGAGCACCTGCGCCCGATCGCCCACCGCCTGCACGATGGGCTCCAGGGTGTCGATGGTCGCCGGCGCAGTATCCAGCTGCCGACCGCCATGGTTCGAAATCCACACACCCGTGGCGCCGCTATCCACGCAGCGCCGCGCGTCCGCGACCGTGCTCACGCCCTTGATGGCAAATTCGCCGCCCCAGGCGTCAATCATCCACACGATGTCCTGCCAGGTCATCGAGTGATCGAGCTGGCGGTTCAAGAACTCGATGATGCCGCCGTCGATGGCCGGCATCACGTTGTGAACGATCTCCGGACGCAGCTTGGGCGTGCTCCAGAGCCTGCACAGATACCCCGGACGCGCGAGCGCCTGCAGCGCGGTGCGCAACGTCACGCGCGGCGGTACGGTGAAATCGTTGTAGAGATCGCGCTCGCGATTGCCCGCCACCGGCACATCGACCGTGAGGATGGCCGCGCTGAAGCCGGCCGCTTTGGCGCGCGTGAGCATCTCGCGCAGGATCCCGCGGTCCTTCCAGGCATAGAGCTGGAACCATTTGGGGCCGGGATTGACCGCGGCAATGTCCTCGAAGCTCGTGGTCGCGAGCGCCGAGCAGGAATAGATGATGCCCGCGGCATGCGCGGCGCGCGCGACCGCGCGCTCGCCGCCGCGCGGATCGAAGAGGCGCGACGTTGCGGTCGGACAAATGACCAAAGGCAGCTGCGTCGCGCAGCCGAGCACAGTGGTTGCCGTCGAGAGCGCGGCGATATCGCGCAGCGCGTCCCAGGTGAGCTCATAGTCGCGAAAGCGCTGCGTATTGGCGCGCAGCGTGCATTCATCGTCCGCGCCGCCATCCATATAGTCGAACACCATGCGCGGCAGCCGCGCGCGCGCGCGCTTACGCAGGTCGGCGATATTGAACGCTCGCACGGACGCCATTACTCGCTGGCAAATAAGGCGCGCAGCAGATGCGGCTGCAATCCCGCCGCCGCCCGCTCGACGTCGCACGGTGCGCCGCAGTCGGCGAGCTGCGTCATCTGCAGGCCCGGATAGCCGCAGGGGTCGATGCGGCCGAAGGGCGCAAGATCCATGTCGACGTTGAGCGCAAGCCCATGATAGGAGGAGCCGCGCCGGATGCGGATCCCGAGGCTTGCAAGCTTGCGTGCGCCGACGTAGACGCCCGGCGCGCTCTTGCGGCAGTGCGCGCGGATACCGAGCTCTGCCGCGTAGCTGATGACGGCAGTTTCAAGCGCACTCACGAGACCGCGCACGCTAAGAGCCGCGCGCTTCAGATCAATGAGAGGATAGACGACGAGCTGTCCCGGACCGTGATAGGTCACCTGGCCGCCGCGGTCGATCTGCAGCACCGGAATGTCGCCGGGTGCAATGAGATGCGTGCGGCGCGCGTTCATCCCGAGCGTAAAGACGGGGGCATGCTCCAGAAACCAGAGCTCATCGGCGCTTTCAGCATTGCGCTCGGCGGTGAAGCGCTGCATGGCGCGCCAGGTGGGTTCGTAGTCCACGCGGCCAAGATGACGAATCAGCGGCGCGGGCACGGCAGGCGCGCGCGCGCCCGGCGCGCTCATGCGCTCGCAGGTTTGCGCGGGGCTTGCGGCCGCGGTGTTCACGTGCCTTCTGTCGCAACCTCATTGCTGAGGCCCGCGTTGTTGCGATTGAGCGCCTGCTCCGCCCGGTAGCTCGAGCGCACGAGCGGCCCGGCGACGCACTCGAGAAAGCCGCGCGCGAGCGCCCACTGCCGGTAGGTTGCGAATTCCGCGGGCGCAACGAAGCGCTCGACCGGCAGGTGATGCAGCGTCGGGCGCAAATATTGACCGAGGGTTACAATGTCGACGCCCACCGCGCGCACATCATCCAGGGTCTGCGCAATCTCCGCCGCGCTCTCGCCGAGGCCGAGCATCACGCTCGTCTTGGTGAGCACCCGTGGACGGTGCCGTTTGGCGTGCTCGAGCACGCGCAGGGTCTGCTCGTAGCCGGCGCGCGCATCGCGCACCGGATGGGTGAGCCGGCGCACGGTCTCAATGTTCTGCGCGAACACGTCGAGCCCCGCAGCCACCACCGTCTCGATATCAGCGAGCTTGCCCTGAAAATCGGGCGTGAGCGCCTCGACCGCGGTGGCCGCATTGTCCTCTTTGATCGCGCGAATGCAGGCGGCGTAGTGGCCCGCGCCGCCGTCTGGCAGATCATCGCGGTTGACGGAGGTGAGCACGACGTAGCGCAGCTTCATGAGCGCGACGCTGCGCGCGACGTTGAGCGGCTCGTCGGCATCGAGCCAGCCTCTGGGATTGCCGGTGTCAACTGCACAGAAGCGGCAGGCGCGCGTGCACACTGCGCCCATCAGCATGATGGTTGCGGTGCCGGCGTTCCAGCACTCGCCGATGTTCGGGCACTTGGCCTCCTCGCACACCGTCGCGAGCCGATGCTCGCGCACGATCGAGCGCACGGCATCAAAGCCTGCGCCCGCCGGCGCGCGCGCCCGCAGCCAGGAGGGCTTGCCCGCAGGAGCCGGCCGCTCGGGCAGCGCGCGCGCTTTTACGCCATCGCGAATGGCCGTAAAGCCCTGGCTGGTGCGGTACTTCTCGCCGCTGCGCACGCGCGCTAGTGCGTCGGCGCGCGGAGTCGTCTTGCTGTCGCGCATGGGCGCATTGTACGGCGAAACCGCCGGCGGCCCGAAGTTTGCGCTAGCGCCGCGTGGCGGCACGCGTGCGCAGCCGCAAATCCAGGGCGTGCAGGCGCTCGGGGGAGCCCACGTCCCACCACTCGCCGCGGTAGTGTTCGCCGCGCAGGCTGCCCGCGGCGATCGCCCGCTTAAGGAGCGGCAGTAACGGAAACTTGCCCGGCTGGGCGGCGGCGAAGAACTGCGGCCGATAGATGCCGATGCCCGAATAGGTGAGCCGCTCGGTTGCGCGCTCGACGACGACGTCGCCCGCAAGTCCAAAGTCGCCTTGCGGATTGTGCGCGGGATTGGCCACGAGAACGATGCGCGCCACGGCGCCGGCGTCGACGTCGGCATCCAGCGCCAATTGACGCAAATCATAGTCGGTCCAGGTGTCGCCGTTGACGACGACAAACGCCCCGGGCCCAAGGAGCGGCAACGCATTGAAGATCCCGCCGCCGGTCTCGAGCGCATCCTGACCTTCATCGGAGTAGCGGATCCGCACGCCGTAGCGCGCGCCGTCGCCCAAGGCGGCGCGCAGCCGATCGCCGAGCCAGGCGAGGTTGATGACGACATCGTGGATGCCGGCGCGTGCGAGCGCCTCGAGGTGGTACGCGATCAGCGGCCTGCCCGCGACCGGCAGCAGCGGTTTGGGAACGAGGTCGGTGAGTGGCCGCATGCGCTCGCCACGCCCGGCCGCGAGCACCAGAGCCTTCATGCGCGCGCCAAGGTTGCAGCCACGCGCGCGTTCGCGCGCGGCAACTCATGCACGGCCCGGCGCTCGAGAAAGTCCGCCAGCGCCGCAAGTTCCACGTAGCGCGCGCAGGTGTCGCGCACATAGTCGAGCGTGCGGGGTAAATCAGCAAGATAGCCGCGCTTGCCGTCGCGGTGCCACAGGCGTGCGAATATGCCGAGCACCTTCAGGTGGCGCTGCACGCCAATGAGGTCGAAGTCGCGCAGGAACTGCGCCGCCGAGGCCACCGCAACTGCGCGCGCGCTGAGCGCGGCGCGGTAGCCGCTCACCCAGCCCTCAACGCGCGCGCGCGGCCAGCTGATGTAGCAGTCCTTCAGGAGCGACACGAGGTCATAGCCGATGGGCCCGCGCAGTGCGTCCTGAAAATCGATGATGCCGGGACTGCGCTCCACCGCCACCATGAGGTTGCGCGAGTGATAGTCGCGATGCACGAACACCTGCGGCTGCGCCAGCGCGGCGCTGATGAGGAACTCGAAGGCCGCAGCCAGGATCTCCTCCTCCGCATCCGTGGGTTCAAAGCCGAGGTGCCTGCGGCAGAACCACTCCGGCATCAACGCAAGCTCGCGCGCAAGCTCCGTGCGGTCATAGGGCGCAAGCTCGCCCGCGGCATCGCCGCCCTGCGCCTGAATGTCCGCAAGCACCCGCAAGGCATCCGCATACAGCGGCTCAGGGTCCGCGCCCGACTCGAGTCGTTCAAGATAGGCGCACGTGCCCAAATCCTCGAGCAGGACGAGGCCGCGCGCGACATCGCTTGCGTGCACCTGCGGCACGTGCGCGCCGAGCGCAGCCAGGAGCGCACCCACCTTAAGATACGGGCGCACGTCCTCCTTGCCTGGCGGCGCGTCCATGACGACGTAGGTGCCGCGCGCCGTGAATACGCGAAAATAGCGGCGAAAGCTGGCATCGCTCGAAGCGGGCAGCAGCCGCTCGTACCGCAGTCGCAGATCCTGTGACAGCCATTCGCGGAGGAGCGCGAGACGCGCGTCGGCTTGAACCATGTCAGATTATAATCAGCTCACTCATGCTGCGTTCGGGCTCATTGTCGCGCCGGTACTGGGCCCTGGTGATCGCGGGTCCGTTCCTTATCGTGATGGCCAACGCAGCCGCAGATGAGCCGGTGATCTGTCCTTCATCGGCGACTAATCTCATGCGCCCGGCGACGCCGGTCGCCGGCACCACCCGTATCGGTGGCAGCACATCGCGCATCGGTGCCGGCGCGCCCTTCGACATCACGAGCGACGCGGCCACCCTCGGCGTGGGCGGCGACACGATTCTGCAGGGCAACGTGCAGGTGCTGCAGGGCGATCGGCAGCTGCGCGCGAACCATGCGCACTACGATCCGACGCACAAAACCATGGAGCTCGAGGGCAGCGTCGAGTACGACGACCCGCTCATGCATGTGACGGGCGTCGGCGGAAACTACACGCAGGATGAAGGCGCCGACTTCAGCTCCGCGCAGTTCGAGCTGCACCAGCCGCCGGCGCGCGGCTCTGCAGACATCATGCACCTCACCCCCGACGGCAAGATTCGTCTCGAGCATGTGCGCTTCACGACCTGCCCGAAGGAGGATACGGTGTGGCAGCTGCGCGCGAACGAGATCATCCTCGACACGCACGCGCGCGTGGGCGTCGCGCGCAGCACCAAGGTCGACTTCGAAGGCGTGCCGGTCCTCTACCTGCCGTATCTGTCCTTTCCGCTCAGCAGCGACCGCAAGAGCGGCTTTCTCTTCCCCACGTTCGGCAATTCATCGACCAGCGGGCTGCAGCTGGCGGTGCCGTACTACTGGAACATCGCGCCCAATGTAGACGCGACGATCGAGCCCATGGAGTATCAAAAGCGCGGCGTCGATCTGGGCGGCGAGCTGCGCTATCTCACGAGCGCGCAGCACGGGGATTTCGCATTCGACTTTCTGCCCAACGACCGCCTCGACAACGGCGAGGATCGCAGTTACGTCAAGCTGCAGCACGTGGCGGAGCTGCCGGATGACGTGCGGCTCACCATCCAAGCGGAGAACGTGAGCGATCCTGCGTACTTCGAGGATTTCTCGCAGGGCACGGCGGCCACCAGCACCGCCTTCCTCGAGCGCACCGCGCGCCTCTCCTACCGCGATGAGAACTGGCGCCTGTCGGGGGAGATGCAGGAGTTCCAGACGCTGGTGCCGACTTATATCCTGACCGATTACCAAAGACCGTACGCGGAAGTACCGCGCCTCGTCGCCGACGGCAACTTCGCCTGGGGATCGGCCGAGCAGCTGCGCTACGGTTTCGATTCGGAGCTCGTCGATTTCACGCGCGCGGTGGGCGTGCACGGCTGGCGCTTTGATCTCCTGCCCGCGGCGTCGCTCGATTTCAGCGCGCCGGGCTACTTCGTGCGTCCCGGAGTTGCCTGGCGCTTCACGCAGTACGAGTTGAGCGATATCCCCTTTCCCGTGCTGCGCGACAAACCCCTGATCACGCCCTCGGCAATAGACCAGGAGGCGCCGGATCGCTCGCCCTCGCGCGCGTTGCCGACTTTGAGCTTCGACACCGGGCTGCTCTTTGAGCGCGAGGCTGACGGCTCCGGCTCGCGCCTGCTGACGCTGGAACCGCGCCTGCTGTACGTGTACACGCCCTACCGGGCGCAGAATGACTTGCCGCTCTTTGACACGGCGCTGCCCGATTTGAATCTGGTGGAGCTCTTTCGCACCAATCGCTACGTGGGCGCGGACCGCGTCGGCGATGCGGATCAGGTGAGCGTCGGCGCGACCAGCCGCCTGCTCGACGCCAAGGACGGCACGCAGTTCCTGGCCGCAACCCTCGGGCAGATCTACTACTTCAAGGCGCCGCGCGTGCTGTTGCCGGATGAGGAGCCTGAGACGGGCGGCACCTCTGACATGGTCGCGCAGCTGGCGCTCACGGCCTACAAGCACTGGAGCGCGAATCTCGACCTCGAATGGAATCCCACGACTTTCGCGGGCGAGCGCACCGAGGTGGGTGTGCAGTACCATCCGGCGCCGGAGCAGGTGCTCAACCTCACCTACCGCATGCAGCGCGACCGGCTGAAGCAGATCGAGGCCTCCGGCGCCTGGCCCATAGGGCACAAATGGAGCCTGTACAGTCGCGCCGTGTACTCATTGCTCGATGAAAAGATGCTCGATCAGTTCGCCGGGTTCGAATATGGCGCATGCTGCTGGCGGCTGCGGCTCGTGGGCCGGCGCTTTCTGAGCAATCCCACGGGGCAGCAGAGCACGGGGGTCTATGTGCAGCTGGAACTCACGGGCCTTGCCAGTGTCGGATCTGCGGCGGATGCTCTGCTAGCCGAAGCCATACCCGGTTATAAGCCCTCGCAGCCAATACATTGATTTATAAGGGATACTTGTCCATGCAGCGCATTTTTGCCGTGCTCGCCGCCGCCGTCCTGGTGCCGGGCCTCGCATACGCCCAGACCCGCGAGCTCGCCACCAAGGGAGAACTCCTCGATCGCGTGGCAGCGGTCGTCAACGACGGCGTGGTGCTTTCCAGCGAGCTTGATGAGCAGATCGTGGCGATCTCCGAGCGCCTGCGCAGCCAGAAACTCGAGCTGCCACCGCAAAACGTGCTGCGCCAGCAGGTGCTCGAGCGGCTGGTGCTCGAGCAGATCCAGCTGCAGCGGGCTGACAAGGCAGGCATGAAGATACCGGATGAGGCGCTCAACAACGCGCTGCAGGAAGTCGCGCAGCAAAATCACATCGAGCTTTCGAAACTGCCCGAGGCGCTCGCCGCCCAGGGCATCGACTATCCCTCGTACCGCAACAGCGTGCGCAAGGAGCTCACGCTGAGCCTGCTGCGGCAGCGCGATGTCCTGCAACGCATCAGCATCACGCCGCGCGAGATCGACCAGTACCTGGAGAAGCAGAAGAACGCGCCCTCTGCCGCCAACGAGTACAACGTATCGCACATTCTCATTGCCGTGCCGCAGGCGGCGACCGCCAACGAGCTCGACACCGCCAGCAAGCGCGCCGATGAGGTCTTTCAGAAGGCGAAAAGCGGCGAGGACTTCGCCAAGCTTGCAGTCGCCTACTCGAACAGCCAGGACGCCCTCGACGGCGGCGCGCTCAACTGGCGCAAGGGTACCGAGCTTCCGACCTTCCTCACCGACGTCGTGATGCGATTAAAGCCGGGCGAAGTCGGCGAGCCGCTGCGCACGCCCACGGGGTTTCACATCGTGAAATTGAACGAGATGCGCGGCGGCGCTCAGCAGGTCATGGTGAACCAGGTGCACGTGCGGCACATTCTGATGAAGACCAACGAGCTCGCTGACGATGCGACGGTGCGCCAGAAACTCGCTGACCTGCGCGCCCGGATATTGAAGGGCGAGGACTTCGCTGGGCTTGCCCACACCTCCTCGGAGGATCCGGGCTCAGCTGCCGAAGGCGGGGATCTTGGCTGGACCGGGCCCGGCGCCTTCGTGCCCGAGTTCGAGCAGGTGGTGGCGGGGCTCAAGGATAAAGAGATGAGCGAGCCCTTCAAGACGCAATACGGCTGGCACATCGTGCAGCTCATGGGCAGGCGCGAATTCGACAACACGGACGAGTTGAAGCGCAGGCACGCGGTGGAGGAAATTCGCGCGAGCAAGGCGGATGAAGAGACGGAGCTGTGGCTGCGACGTCTGCGCGATGAAGCCTACGTCGAACTTAGAGTCTGAAGTTCCGCGAATCGCGCTCACCTGCGGAGAGCCTGCCGGGATTGGGCCGGAACTGTGTCTGGCGGTCGCGCGCGAGACATTTGCCTGCGACCTCGTATGCGTTGGCGATATCGAGCTGCTCAAGGAGCGGGCGCTGCGCATCGGCTCGACGGTGCGGCTGCAGCACTATGACCCGCAAGTGCGCACGCAGCACACGCCCGGATCCCTCGCGGTGTGCCACCAGTCCCTTGCCGCGCCGAGCCTCGCCGGGACGCTCGATGTGCGCAACGCCCCGTACGTGCTGCAGATACTCGATCGCGCGGTGGACGGCGCGCTCGCGCGCGAATTCGACGCCATCGTGACGGCACCCGTGCATAAGGGCCTCATCAACGACGCGGGCACCGCCTTCACGGGCCATACCGAGTACCTGGCGCAACGCACGCATGCCGCCCGCGCGGTGATGCTGCTCGCAAGCGGCAGCGTGCGCGTCGCACTTGCAACGACGCATCTGCCGCTCAAGGACGTGAGCGCCGCTCTTAGCATCGAACTCATCTGTGAGGTCCTCGAGATCATGCATCGCGATCTCACGCGGCGCTGGGGTCTCAGCGCGCCGCGCATCGCGGTATGCGGCCTGAATCCGCACGCGGGCGAAGGCGGACACCTTGGCGACGAGGAGGTGCGCATCATTGCGCCCGCCATCGAACGCATGCGCGCGCAGGGCATCGCCGCGAGCGGCCCGGTGCCGGCGGATACGATTTTCGTTCCGCACATCCTCGCGGACTACGACGCGGTGCTGACGATGTACCACGATCAAGGGCTGCCGGTGATCAAACACCTGGGCTTCGCCAGCGCCGTCAACGTGACTCTAGGGCTCCCCATCGTGCGCACCTCCGTCGACCACGGCACCGCGCTTGAACTTGCGGGCACCGGGCGCGCGGACCATGGCAGCTTCAGCGCCGCGGTGCACGTGGCGCTGGAGCAGGTGGCGCGGCGCCAAGTGCCGAGCTAAGCCAGCGCATGCGTCCCAGAAAGCGCTTCGGGCAGCATTTTCTGCACGACCCGGCGGTGATCCGCCGCATCGTGCACGCCATCACGCCGCACTCCGGCGAGCACCTGGTGGAGATCGGCCCGGGACGCGGCGCGCTGACGCAGCTCTTGCTTGAGTCGCACGGTGCGCTCGATGCAATCGAGATCGATCGGGATCTGGCCGCGCTCCTGCGCGAGCGCTTCGCACATGCGGGCACCTTCGTGCTGCACGAAGCCGATGCGCTCGAGTTTGACTTCGCGGCACTCGCGCGCGCACGCAGCGCGCAGCTGCGCATCGTCGGCAACCTGCCCTACAATATTTCAACACCGCTCCTCTTCCATTTGCTCGCGCACAGCGCGGCGATCGCGGACATGCACGTGATGCTGCAGCGCGAAGTCGTCGAGCGCCTGGTTGCGCGTCCGGGTGGCGGCGACTATGGACGGCTCACCGTGATGCTTGCGCCGTGGGTGCACATCGAGCGGCTCTTCGATATAGGCCCGGGAGCATTTCAGCCGGCGCCGCGAGTATGGTCGGCCATGGTGCGGCTGACGGTGCTCCCCACGCCGGCATTTGTCGTCAGTCCGCATTTCGCCCGGGTCGTCGCGGCCGCCTTCGGGCATCGCAGAAAGACGCTGCGCAATGCGCTCAAAGGCGTCGTGAGCTCAACCCTGATCGATTCCTGCCAGCTCGACGGCGGCGTGCGTCCGGAAACGCTCGCGCCTGAGGCCTTCAACATATTGGCGCGAACTCTCGATACGTGCGCGCAATCCTAAGCTGCGGTAGGCTGCACTCCGGCCGAGCGAGTTTCCGTACATGTCCGTTTACCGTCGCATCCTTCTCATCGTCGATCTCGACGACGACAGCTTGGCGGTCGGGCGCCGCGCGCAGGCCATTGCGGCGAGCCTTGCAGCCGAGGTCGAGCTGCTGCACGTGGTCGAGCTCATCCCTCTGGAACCGGTCGGCGACACTCTGGTGCCCGCGGTGCACATCGAGGAGGAGCTGGTTGCGCGGGCGCGCACGCGCCTCACGGCGTTCGCCGCAGAGATCGGGCTGCCCGATGCGCATTGTCAAGTCGAGGCTGGCATCGTGAAGTCCGACATCGTGAGAATCGCGCGCGAGCGCGGCGCCGATCTCATCGTACTGGGCAGCCGCGAGCGCCACGGACTGTCGATTCTCGTCAATTTCACCGAGGATACCGTTCTGCACGCGGCGCCCTGTGATGTACTGGCGGTGCGCGTCGGCGGCAGGGGAAAATGATATGAGCGAGCCCATGGAAACCGTAGTTCACAGGATCCGCGTCGACGTTGAGACGAGCTACCTCGATGAGCAGTCCGAGCCGCGCGAAGGCCGCTATGTCTTCTCCTACACCATCACCATTCAGAACGAAGGGCAGATACCGGCGCGGCTGCTCACCCGCCACTGGCTCATCACCGACGCGAACGGCAAGGTTCAGGAAGTGCGCGGCGACGGCGTGGTCGGCGAGCAGCCCTACCTTAAGCCCGGGCAGGGTTTTCGCTACTCAAGCGGCGCAGTCATTGAGACTCCGGTGGGCGCCATGCAGGGCAGCTATCAGATGCTCAGCGACGACGGTCAGCGCTTCGACGCCTCGATCGCGCCGTTCCGGCTCGCCATGCCGGGTGTCCTGCAGTAGCGACTCTTGGCGCGCTACGCCATCGGCGATATCCAGGGCTGCTATGCACAGCTGCGCGCGCTCGTCGCCCGCCTGAACTTCTCCCTGGATCGGGATCAGCTGTGGTTCGTGGGCGATCTTGTCAATCGCGGCCCGCAGTCGCTCGAGGTTCTGCGCTTCGTGCGTGCGCTTGAGGACAATGCAGTAGTGGTACTCGGCAATCACGACCTGCATCTCCTCGCGCTCGCTCACGGGCGTCACAAGCGCCGCTCGAGCGATACGCTGGATGCGATATTTGACGCCCCCGACCGCGACGCCATCTTCGCCTGGCTCCTCGCGCAGCCGCTGGCGCATTTCGACGCGGCCCACGGCGACCTGATGGTGCACGCGGGCGTCGTCCCGCAATGGACCGCGCAAATGGCGGTCGAGCTTGCCGACAGCGTCGCTGCCGCCCTGGCCCGTGATCCGCGCGAATTCTTCGAGCGCATGTACGGCGACCGCCCCGACCGCTGGAGCGAGGAGCTGCGCGGCATGGAGCGCCTGCGCTTCGCGGTCAATGCGCTTACGCGCATGCGCGTATGCACCGCGGAGGGCCGGATCGACGTGAAAATGAAAGGTCCGCCGAACGAAGCACGCCTTCCCTACCGCCCCTGGTTCGAGCATGACGCGCGCCGCACCCGCGATGTACGCGTCATTTTCGGCCACTGGTCCGCGCTCGGCCTGATTCAGGCGCACCGCGTAGTCGGGCTCGACACCGGCTGCGTGTGGGGAGGCGCGCTCACCGCGCTTGATCTCGACGGCGTGGACGCAAAACCCGTCTGCGAGTCCTGCGCGCCGCCTTAGCGCGCGCTCCAGTGCACCTTCAGCTGCACGGTCGTTGCAATGTAGACGCCCGGCGCGAGCTCCAGATCAATCGGCGGCCCGGCCGCCTGCGCGACCGGCAGGAGCATGCGCTCCTCGCCGCGCACCTCCAGTACGCCGATGGATCCGGGCGTCACGCGAAATGCCACGCGCACGGGCCACTGCCCTCCCGGTCGCGGCTTCACAACGACGCCGCCCTCCTGGGATGCGTCATGCAGGTCAATGAGGAGCGTGTTGCGCTTCCAATATTGAGGATAGGGCGCCGCGGCGCCGCTGTCGGTGGTGACGATCATCTCATTCACCGGCACGGGCGGCGCCGCGGGCTTGTGCGTCCAGGGCCAGTGCATTGCGGAGAAGTGGCTGCAGCCGGCCGTGAGCATGCCGGCGCCCAAGGCCACGGCAAAACCCACCCGCTTGCGATGATTCGTGCCCGCCATAACTACAACCCCCCAACTCTTGCGTACCATACGCCGATCACCTTCGGGACACACCCCATGCCATCCCTGCAGCCGCTCAATCTTCTACGCTGGATCGACGAGAACCGCGCGCTCCTGAAGCCGCCGGTTGGCAACAAGCGCATCTTCCGCGACAGCGAGTTCATCATCATGGTCGTCGGCGGCCCCAACACGCGCCGCGACTATCACGTCGATCCGGCCGAGGAGTTCTTCTACCAGCTGCAGGGAGACATATTGCTTAAGACCATCCAGGAAGGCCGCGCGGTCGACGTGCCGATCCGCGCGGGCGAGATCCTGCTGCTGCCGCCGCGGGTGCCGCATTCGCCGCAGCGTGGCGCCGACACCGTGGGGCTCGTGATCGAGCGCGAGCGCCGCGCGGGCGAGCTCGACGGCTTTCAGTGGTACTGCGAGAGTTGCGGGAATCTCCTTTATGAAGAGTTCATCGCGCTCACCGACATAGAAAAGGAGCTGCCGCCCCTGTTCGCGCGCTTCTACGCAAGCCCCGCGCGGCGCACCTGCGGCAACTGCCGCACCGTCATGCAGCCGCCGGCGCCGGCGCGCGGGAGCTGACACCATGAGCTTCGAAGCAACGCTCGAGTGCGCAAGGCGCCTGGATGCAGCGGATGTGCTTGCAGGGTTTCGCGAGCGCTTCGAGCTGCCGCACGATGCGCATGGCAAGCCGCTCATCTATCTCTGCGGCCATTCGCTCGGTCTCATGCCGCGTGCGGCGCGCGCGCTCGTCACGCAGGAGCTCGACGACTGGGGCGCGCTTGGGGTACTGGGGCATGAGTCGGCGCGGCGCCCGTGGATTCCCTACCACGAGAATCTCGCCGCGGGTCTTGCGGCGTTGACCGGCGCCGCACCGCGGGAAGTGGTGGCGATGAATTCGCTCACGGTGAACCTGCATTTGATGCTCGCAGCCTTCTACCGCCCGCGCGGCAAGCGCCGCAAGATCCTCATCGAGGCAGGCGCATTTCCATCCGACCGCCATGCCATTGCCTCGCAGCTCGAATGGCACGGCCTCGATGCGCACAACAGCTTGATTGAGCTTGCGCCTGCGGCCATGGAAGACCTGGTGTCGGAGGAGGAGATCGAAGGCACGCTGCAGCAAATCGGATCCGAGATCGCCCTCGTGCTCTGGCCGGGCGTGCAGTATCGCACCGGGCAGGCCTTTGATCTGGCGCGCATTGCGCGCGCTGCGCATCGCCGGCGCTGTCTCGTCGGATTTGATCTGGCGCATGCGATCGGCAATACGGAGCTTGCGCTCGCGCAATACGGCGCCGATTTTGCAGTCTGGTGCAGCTACAAATTCCTGAATGCGGGACCCGGCGCCATCGGCGGCTGCTTCATCCACGAGCGGCATCTGGGCGCGACGCCGCGGGCGCACCTCGCAGGATGGTGGGGCCATGATGCCGCGACGCGCTTCCTGATGCGTCCGGAGTTTCACGCCGCAGCGGGAGCAGCCGGCTGGCAGATCAGTAATCCACCCGTTCTCGCCGCGGCGCCGCTCGTAGCATCGCTCGAGTTATTTGGCGAAGCGCGCCTGGCGCGCCTGCGGGAGAAGTCCATCGCGCTCACTGGATACCTCGAGTTTCTGCTCGAGCGCGTAACGCCGGCCGTGCGGATCATCACGCCCCGCGAACCGGGTGAGCGCGGCTGCCAGCTCTCATTGCGTGTTCCCGGCGGTCGCCGCGTCCTCGAACGCCTCGGCGCCGCCGGCGTCGTGTGCGACTGGCGCGAGCCTGACACGCTGCGCGTCGCGCCGGTACCGCTCTACAACCGCTTCGAAGATGTCTGGCGCTTCAGCGAACAGTTGCTGCAGGTGCTGGGAAGCACGGAGTGAGCGCGGCGCCGCCACAGCGGATCAGCATTGTGGGCGCGGGACTGGCAGGCTCGCTGCTCGCTCTGCTGCTGGCGCGGCGCGGATATGCCGTCACCGTGTACGAGCGGCGCGCCGATCCGCGCACCGTGCTAAGCCGCGCGGGCCGCTCCATTAATCTTGCGCTTGCCGCGCGCGGCATTCGCGCCCTCGAGCGCGCCCGCGCCATGCAGCGCGTGCAGCCCCTCCTCATCGCGATGCGCGGCCGCATGCTGCACGATCGCCTGGGAAAGTGCGAGCTGCAGCCCTACGGACGCACGGCATTGGAAGTCATCTACTCGGTCGACCGCTCGGCACTCAACTGCGCGCTGCTCGATGAATTGACGCGCCACTCTCAGGTCGAGTGCAAATTCGAACAGCTCTGCCTGGGTGCGGATTTGCACAGCGATGCTCTCTCGTTCCGCGACCTTGCCTCGGGCGTGACGTACGAGAAGCCGCTCACGCCCACCATCGCAACGGACGGAGCCGGATCCGCGGTGCGCATGAGCCTCGCCGCGGCGCGCGCCGTCAGCGTGCGCGACGAGCCGCTCGACCATGACTACAAGGAACTCACCATCCCGGCGCAGGACGGCCGGCATGCACTCGATGCGGGCGCGCTGCACATCTGGCCGCGCGGCGGCTTCATGCTGATCGCGCTACCGAACATCGGCGGCAGCTTCACGGCCACCTTGTTCCTGCCGCGCACGGGCGCTGCAAGCTTCGGCGCGCTCGCCACGGCCGCCGCGGTGCGCGAGTTCTGCACGCGCGAATTCCCGGATGCCGTTGCGCTCATGCCGGATCTCGTCCACGAATTCATCCATCATCCGCTGGGGCAGCTCGGCACGGTGCACAGCGCCCCCTGGCACATCGGCGGCCGCGCCCTGCTCCTGGGGGACGCCGCCCACGCCATCTTTCCGTTTCATGGTCAGGGCATGAATGCCGCCTTCGAGGATTGCCTGGTGTTCGATGAGCTTTTGGAAGTGCACGCGGATCTGGAGCTGTTGTTTGACGACTTCGAGCGGCGGCGGCGGCCGAATGCCGAGGCCATCGCGCAGATGTCGCTCGAGAACTATGCGGAGATGCGCGCGACGGTGCTGGACCCGACCTTCAAGCGTCATCAGGAACTCGCCCTCGAGCTCGAGGGCCGCTTCCCGGATCGATTCATTCGCCGCTATTCCATGGTGATGTTTCACCCGGAAATCCCCTACGCCGAGGCGCTGCGGCGCGGTGCCGTGCAGGCGGAAATCATTGCGGCAGTTGATCGTGACCCCGGACGCGCCGCAGCGCTCATCCATGAACGCCTGCCGCCCATCGGCTGACATGCGCTAGCCCTGCGGGATGCGGCGCTTAAGCGTACGGAAAGTCATCGCATGCGCGTGATCGGCGTCGATCGCATATGCGCTGCGTTCGAGCTCGCGCCACTCCTCGGGCGCAAGTGCGGGGAAATGCGTGTCTCCCGGTATTGGCGCATGCACGTCGGTGAGATAGACGCGCTCGGCAAGTGGCAGCACCAGCCTGAAGAGCTCCGCGCCGCCAATGACCATGAGTTCCGCTGCACCGCTCGCATGATCGAGCGCCTCATCCAGGGTGCGCACCGCGATCGCCCCGGGTGCCTGCCACGCCGGATCACGCGTGAGCACGAGACTGACGCGACCGGGCAGCGCTCTGCCGATCGACTCAAATGTGCGCCGGCCCATCAGCATGGGCTTGCCCATGGTCAGCGTCTTGAAGCGCCGCAGATCCGCCGGCAAGCGCCACGGCAGGGCGTTCGCGCGCCCGATCACGCCGTTTTCGGCGCGCGCGACGATCAGGCTGATCGACGGGCGAGCATCGGCCATGCGGCCTCATACCTCCACGGCAGTGGTGAGGATGACAAGGCCGCGCGAGGGCATGCGGAAGAATTCCGCCGCCTGAGTACTGCGACGCTGCATGCGCGCGAATAATCGCCGTTCGATGCCCGGCAATCCTAGTCGCGGGCGTGCGCGCACGACGTGCTGGCCGACGAAAAACGAACAGTCCTCCACGAACACGCGCAGGCCGCGCGCGCGGCAGGACTTCAATGCATCGCCGACCGCCGGCGTCTCCATGAAGCCGAAGATTGCCGTCACGGCGTATATCTGCGGCAGCACTTCTTCGATGCGTACGCGATCGGCGGGATCCTGGCGCGGCGCGCGCGTGATCTCGAAATTCAGGACCAGGATGCGTTCGTGCGCAACGTGATTGTGCTCGAGGTTGCGAATGAGCGCTGACGGCACGATGTCCGCGTCGCTCGCGAGGAATACCCCGGTTCCCGGGACCCGGTACACATCCTTGAGAAGCTTGCCGAGATCCCGGCGCGGCAGCGCCATGCGCGACAGTGCGGCGCGCAGGTGCGTGCGGCCATTGCGCCAAGTGGCGAAGACGCCGAACAATATCGCGCCCAGCGTGAGCGGGATCCAGCCGCCGTGGTCGATCTTGGTGAGATTTCCCGTCATGAAAACGCAGTCGGTGATGAGCAGCAGCCCGAATACCGTGACCACCGTCCATGGCGGCCATCCCCACTGCTTCATGGCGACATAGGATCCCAGCACTGTCGTGACGATCATCGTACCGACGACCGCAACTCCATAGGCGTTGGCCAATGCGTCCGATGAGCCGAAGCCGACGACGAAGGCCATCACCGCGATGTATAAGAGCCCGTTGATGACCGGCACATAGATCTGGCCGAGCTCGAGCGCGGAAGTCTGCAGAACGCGCATGCGCGGCAGCAGATCCAGTTGCACGGCCTGACGCGTGACGGAAAACGCCCCGGATATGACGGCCTGGGAGGCGATGACGGTGGCGGCCGTAGCCAGCACCAGCATGAACGGCAGCGTCGCGGGCGGCACGAGCACGTAGAGCGGATGTTCGAGGAACTTGCCGGCGCTCAAGATGAGCGCACCCTGACCATAGTAGTTGAGGAGGAGCGCAGGCCAGACGAGGAAGAACCAGGCGATGCGCACGGGCTGCTTGCCGAAATGCCCCATGTCGGCATACAGCGCTTCCCCTCCCGTCAGCGCGAGGAACACCGCGCCCAGGATGGCGAGCGCTACCGCGGGGTGACTCACCAGGACCGCCATGCCGTAGCGCGGATCGATCGCGGCCAGTACCTCCGGATGTTTCGCAATGGAGGAGGCGCCGGAAACGGCCAGCACCAGAAACCACAGGATCATGATGGGCCCGAACAGGCGCGCCACACGCTCGGTGCCGCGCCGCTGCAGGGCGAACAAGGCCGTAAGTACGCCAAGGGTAACGGGCACGGTCCAGTGCTCGAGCGCGGGATTGATGAGCTCCAGACCCTCGACTGCGCTCAGCACGGAAACCGCCGGCGTGATGAGCGCATCGCAGAAGAAGAGCGCCGTGCCGGCGAGCGCAAGCCCGATCAACACCTGCGAGCCGCGCGCTGCGGGAACCAGGCGCCGTTGCGCAAGCGCCAGCAACGCGAGGATGCCGCCCTCGCCGTCATTGTCGGCGCGCATCATGACGACCACGTATTTGAGCGTCACCGAGATCGCGAGCGCCCAGAAGATGAGCGACAGCACGCCCAGGATTGCCGCCGGTGCGTGCGACCCCGTCGCCTTCAGCGACAGCTCGAACGCATAGATCGGACTTGTGCCGATATCGCCGTAGACGATGCCGGTGACGCCGATGAGCGCCGGCAGTGTGGCGCGTCTCACCGCGCAGCGCTCACGTTGCGCGCGCGATCTTTGGTTGCGGAATCTGCACGAAGCGTGCGCCGGCGCTGGCTTTTTTGCGGCGCGCGCTTCGCCGGCCACAGCATCGTGCCGCGGCAGGACTGCGCACCGCAACGGCACGCAAATACCTCATCGATGTTGGCCGGGTCATCCGCGTCGCGCTGGATCTGATAGTCGTAGGCAAGCTCTTCGCCCGGGGCAATGTTGCGGATGGCTTCAATGAACACGCGCCCGCCGGTGATGACCGACTCGCAATTGGGATCGCAGGAGTGATTGATGAAGCGCGCGTCATTGCCGTCCACGCCGGCATCGATCACGGTTTTGCGGTCGACGATGAATAGAAACGTGTGATTATCGTCGTCGCCCTTGCCTTCGTAGCGGCTGTCCGCCTGTGCGTGTGTGATGCGCTCGCCGGTGTACTCAATGATGCGCGCGCCGTTCCTGATCGGCCGCGCTGCGAACACCCCCGAGCCGTGCACCTTCGAGCGTCGCACTGTGATGAGCGCTAGCTTGGATGTCGTAGCACTCGCCATGACTAGACCGCCACCGGCGCGGCGATCGACGGATGATGCTGGTAATTCACAAATTCAAAATCCTCGTATTCATAGTCGAACATCGTCGGCGGCCGCCGCCGCAGCAAGAGCCTGGGCGCAGCATAGGGTGTGCGCGCGAGCTGCGCGTCGGCCTGCTCGAAGTGATTCACGTACAGATGGCAGTCGCCGCCGGTCCAGATGAACTCTCCCGGCTCAAGATCGCTCTGCTGCGCGAACATGTGCGTGAGCAATGCGTACGAGGCGATATTGAAGGGCACGCCGAGAAAAAGATCTGCGCTTCTCTGGTACATCTGGCACGACAGGCGCCCGTCTGCGACGTACAGCTGGAATAACACGTGACACGGCGGGAGCGCCATCTGCGCAAGCTCGCCGACGTTCCAGGCGCTGACCATGATGCGCCGCGAATTGGGATTGGTGCGCAGCGCATGCACCGCCAGCGCAATTTGATCGATGGTGCTGCCATCGGGCGCAAGCCACGCCCGCCATTGCTTGCCATACACCGGACCCAGATCGCCCGCACTGTCCGCCCACTCGTCCCAGATCGTGACGCCGTGCTCGCGCAGGTAGGCAATGTTCGTATCGCCCCGCAACAGCCACAGGAGCTCGTAGATCATCGAGCGCACATGGATCTTCTTGGTCGTAAGCAGGGGAAATCCCAGTGCCAGGTCGAAGCGCATCTGCCGCCCGAAGACCGACCTCGTGCCGGTGCCAGTGCGATCGCCCTTGCGGGCGCCTGCGGCGCGCACAGCGCCCAGGAGCTCGAGATACTGTCTCATTAAGCGCTGATGTTGCCGGAGGGAGTGCGGCGCTGGTAGGCGACTATGAGCAGGATAATCCCCACGATGATCATGGGAAACGACAGGATCTGACCCATCGTGATCCACCCGGCGGCAAGATAACCGAGGTGCTCATCCGGTACGCGCACGAACTCGATCAGCGAGCGCGCGGTTCCATAGATCACCAGGAATAGTCCGGAAGGGGCAAGCCGCGGACGCGGTCGCGAGGTAAACCACCACAGCACCACGAACAGCACCAGTCCTTCGAGAAAGGCCTCGTAAAGCTGCGAGGCGTGCCGCACCTGCCCGTCGACCTTGAAGCCCCAGGGCACGTTCGTGGGCTTGCCCCAGAGTTCGCCGTTGATGAAGTTGCCGATCCGGCCGGCCATGAGCCCAATGCCCGGCAGCGGCGCTCCGAAATCAAAGACATCGGCGATGTTGCGGCCCTGGCGGACGGCGAAGATCGCAATCGCCGCGAGCACGCCGAGCAGGCCGCCGTGAAATGACATGCCGCCCTCCCAGATCTTGAGCGGGTACCACGGATCGTTTTCCCAGTAGCTCAAGCCGTAGAAGAGCACATAGCCGATGCGCCCCCCCAGGATCACCCCGAGCATCGCGTAAAAGACGAAATCATCGACATCGCTCGCCTTCCATGTCGAGCCCGGGCGGGCGGCCCGCAGGCGGGCAAGCCACCATCCGGCCGCGAAGCCGATGAGGTACATAATCCCGTACCAATGCACCTTGACCGGGCCAATTTCGAAGGCAATCGGGTTAAAGGCGTGGTATTCGAGCATGGGCGAAAGTGTAGCCGTTTCGTACCGCCATGGGCACGCCTCGGCGGCCTGCGACCGGGCGCTCAAGCGTCCGGCGTTGCTTGAAAACGCGTCGCAACTATGCGTCGTCGCGGATGACGCGGCAGAAGAACGCCTTCAAATACCGCGTCTCGGCAATCGCCGGATGCACGGGGTGGTCCGCGGATTGGCCGCCGGTCTCGAGAATCTGCACGAAACGACCGCTGTGGCGCGCGGCCGCCTGGATGGCCCCGGCAAGCTCATCGGGCGTCAGGTGGTACGAGCAGGAGCAGGACACGAGTAGCCCCTCAGCGTCGATGAGATTGAGCGCAAGCTGATTGAGCTTGCGATAGGCCGCAATGCCCTGCGGGATGTCCTTCTTGCGCTTGATGAAGGCGGGAGGATCCAGAATCACCACATCGAAGCGCTCGCCGGCTTCGCGCAGTTGCTTCATCGCATCGAAGGCATCCGCGCGCAGCGTCGCAAGCTCCACTTGATTGGCCCGCGCGTTACGCTCTGCAAACCCAAGTGCCAGCGCAGAGGAGTCCACGCAGCGCGCCGCGGCGGCGCCGTTCTTCAGCGCCGTTATCGCCCACGCACCCGCGTAGCTGCAGACATCGAGCACGCGCGCGCCGGGTGAGAGGTAGCGCGCCAGTCGGCCGCGATTTGCCGTCTGATCATAGAACCATCCCGTCTTCTGGCCCTCGCGCAGCGGGGCCGCGAACTGCACGCCGGATTCGACGACCTTGATCTCATCCGGCACGGCTCCAAAGGCAGCCTCGACGTATTCAGGCAGCTGCTCAAGATCGCGGGCGCCCGAGTCGTTCTTCCACAGAAAGACCGCGGGATTCAGCACTTCGCGCACTGCAGCCTCAACTTCGCTCTTGAGCGCCTCCATGCCGGCGGTCGAGATCTGACCCACGACGACGCTGTCGTAACGGTCGAGCACAAGCCCAGGCAACGCATCGGATTCGCCGAAGATGAGGCGCCCGTAGCGCTGCGCGCCCAGCCGCTCGCGCAGCGCCAGAGCCACTCTAAGCCGATCGACGATAAGCGAGCGGTCAAGATGCTGCGCGGGATTCCTGCCAACGATGCGCGCGCAGATGAGTGCGTGCGGATTTACGTAGGCAAGCCCCAGGAACTGCTCGCGGTCGGAGTGAATGTGCACTGCGGTGCCTGCCTTGAAGGCGACGAGCGGAGTTGCCGCATTGTCGATCTCATTGCTGAAAACCCACAGATGGCCAGCGCGGATGCGCCGGTCTTCTCCCCGCTTGAGCCGCAACACGGGCAGTGGCGGAGAAATTGACGAATTAGGCATTTAATCAGGATCGCTCGGACTGGCAGCAGATGAAAGTATAGGGATTTATATACTTAACTCCTATGTGATTAGCCGTGATCCTGACGCACCGCTATCGTTTGCTGCCGCTCAAGTGTCAGCATCGTGCATTGGAGAGGCTATGTGCGTCACAGCGCGAGCTGTACAACGCAGCGCTTGAGGAACGCATTGACTGTTATCGCAAGACAGGCACCTATATCGATCAGTGCAAAGCATTAACGGAGTGCCGGCACGAGCTACCCGAGATGGGCGAGCATCCAGCGAACCTGCAACGCTGGACACTGAAGAGACTGGACGCTGCGTTTCAGGGGTTTTTCCGGCGCCTGAAGGCGCGCAAAGGAAAGGCTGGCTTCCCCCGATTCCGTGGCAAGGGACGCTGGGAAGCCTTTGGCTTCAATGAGTTTAGCGGTATTCGGTTCGACGGT